>OBJA01000976.1_pt1 | contig 21739 bp, 18 predicted proteins | sample 1519751 | NCBI WGS metagenome assembly OBJA01 (sample SAMEA3881238, study PRJEB22517) | soil metagenome | biome: lake sediment; feature: soda lake sediment; material: sediment, water from around vicinity | place: India | collected 2013-12-23 | depth 3 m
GTACTTAAACCGTATTTGAACCGTAAATTTACGGTTCAAATACGGTTTAAGTACGGTTTAAATACGGTTCAAATACGGGGATGAATTAGCTCTGATCCGGAGCAATTTCCTTGTATTATCTATCATCAGGGAAGAAAGAGATTCTTTTCATACGTAATGCCTTTTGCGTCTCTAAAAAGACCTCCCCTGATAAACCCTGGAAAAAATATGGAAACTCTTCTTCTTATCGGGGTTCATCAGACGAAAAATCAGTGGTTGATCTTTCTTTATTCGTTATGATACCCTTCGTTGCGGATGATGGTAAAGGCGCGGTAGAGCTGCTCGGCAAAAAGCAGGCGGATCATCTGGTGGGAAAAGGTCATGGCCGATAGCGAGAGCTTCATGTGAGCCTGCTGGTAGACCGAAGGGTGAAAGCCCCAGGCACCTCCTGTTACAAACAACAGGTGTCGGGTAGACTGATTCATGCGCTGCTGCAAAAAAGAGGCGAACTCTGTGGACCGCATCATGCGTCCCTTTTCATCGAGCAATACCACGAAGTCGGCCTTGTCTGTATAAGGCTGCAGGATCTCTGCCTCGCGCAGCATGAGCTGATCGGGGGGAAGCGAGCTCCATTTTTTTGGAGAAAGATGTTCGGTCCACTCCAGGTTCACATAATGAACAAGTCGTTTGCGGTAGATTTCAATCCCCTGCTGCAACCAGGCTTCATCGGTTTTTCCGAATGTAAGGAAGGTACATTTCATGATTTCTGATCCTGCCTCTTCAGCTTATACAGCTGAAGATGCAAAGAAAAAGCTTGATTTATGAAAGCTTGTCCAAAGGTAATGAAATAACGGTAGAGTATGAATCCTGCCATTACCAGAAGATTTTGCTATATTTAGAAAATTATTCAGAAATTGGCCCTTTTTTTGTATCGGGGCAAAGGGTGCTGTTTTTTAACAAATTTTTGGATTGATTTTTGATGGAAAATCAGATTACATGTTTTGCTTTATGAAAAGATACATATTACCTGGTTTGTTTGTTATCGGTTTTATCCTTATTCCATTAATGTGCTTTCCCCAAAGTGCCTCCCTTGTCTCCAACGAGGTGGTGCGAGCTATTCGACAGGGCAATTCGGGTGAAATGGCAAAACATTTCAGTACTAATGTCGATCTGAAGCTTCCCGGAAGTGAGGGTACTTTCAGCCGATCCCAGGCCGAGGTGATCCTTAAGAATTTCTTTTCGCGCAATAGCCCCCAATTCTTTTCCGAAAACCACAGGGGTGCATCCCGTGATGGCTCCGAATATGTTATTGGAACCTATGTAACGCGCAATGGCCGAGCCTACAGGGTGTATTTTTATGTAAAAAAAGTATCAGATTCCTTTTTCCTGCACCAGGTGCAGTTCGAAATGCAATAAACTTTTCCCTTTTATTTTTCTTCCCCTTTTCCCCCTTCATATTAGAAGCGCGCTCCCCTTCGGGCCTCCACCCCTCGGCCACTGCTGCCGATCTCAGAACGGCAAACCAGCACTTTCACCGAACTCCTGCCTTTTCCCCAATTACCCAATTTTCCATCATTATCACATCATCACATTAATCTTCTTATCTTTGGCACCCTTTGCCGCAAAAAATTTGTGGCTGAAATGTGGGGTTTGGTGAAATTATTCCTAATTTTCATGGATTAAACCACTATTTATGATCACTACCGATATCCTGATTGTATTTGTGATCCTGATGGGGTCGGTATATATGTTTGCCACTGAGCGGCTGCCGGTAGATGTGGTGGCCATCATTGCCATGTCCCTGCTGGTTATCAGCGGAGTACTCAGTCCTCAGCAGGGGGTATCGGGCTTCAGCAACCAGGCCACCATAACTGTTGCCGCCATGTTCATCCTTAGTGCTGCCCTGTTTCGCTCTGGAGCAGTGGTTGGAATAGGCAACCGGATGGCCCGGCTGTTTCAGTACAATTTCTGGGTGGGTATCATTGCCACCATGGTTGTTGTTGGACTGATTTCGGCTTTTATCAACAACACCCCTGTGGTTGCCATTTTTATCCCCATCCTGGTAAGTGCGGCTGCCCGATCAGGTCACAGCGTGGCTAAGATGCTACTGCCTCTTTCGTATGCCTCCATGTTCGGAGGGGTGTGTACCCTGATAGGTACCTCCACCAACATCCTGGTAAGCGGGATTGCAGCCGAAAGCGGGCTGCCTCCTTTTTCCATGTTTGAGCTCACCCGCATGGGGGCGATCTTTTTTGGGGTGGGATTGGTATACATGCTGACCATAGGGATTCACCTGATCCCTGGCCGCAAGGTGGAAAGCGGGCTGATGAAAAAGTTCGGTATGGGTGATTATGTAACAGAGATTGTTTTGCTAAAGGAGGCCCCCTCGGTGGGAAAGACCATCATCAACTCGCCTCTGGTCAGGCAGCTGGAGATCGATATCCTGGAGGTAACCCGCAAAAGCCGTCAACACTTTTATATGCCTGGTCCCGAATTTTTACTCGAGGAGGGTGATATTCTGAAGGTTCGGTGTGATGTGGAAAAGATCGGCTCCCTGAAAAAACGTCATGGCATTGCACTGAAGAGTGATCTGAAGTTTCAGCAGGAGGGCCTGGAGGTAGCTGTTGCAGAGGATGAGGAGAAAATGGCCATTGTAGAGGCAGTGGTGGCTCCCAACAGCAATTTTGAAGGCAAGACCCTAAAGGAGATCGGCTTCCGGCAAAAATACGGAGCCACTGTGCTTGCTATCAGGCACCGTGGAGAGGTGATGCACGACAAGATCGCTTCAACAGTTCTTCGGGCAGGCGATACCCTGCTGATTGAAGCTGAGAAGGATAAACTGCCCATGCTCCAGCAGCTTGAATTCCGCGGGAGAAACACCTTTCTGATCGTTTCTGAAATTGGGCTGCCTAAATTCCGTACCAGCAAGCGATGGATTGTTGTTCTTACCCTTGTTGGTATTATCCTGCTGGCATCCCTGGAAATCCTGCCCATCATGGTTGCGGCTATTGCCGGGAGCATGTTCCTGGTAGTTACCCGCTGCATCAGCATGGAGGAAGCCTACACGGCCATCGACTGGAAAGTGATCTTTTTGCTGGCAGGTGCCATCAGTCTTGGAGTGGCCCTGGATGTTACAGGGGCTGCAAGGCTGCTCAGCGGGCTGCTGATCGATCTGGTGGGTGCCCTGGGGCCTGTGGCCATTGTGTCGGTGTTGTATCTGGTTACTTCACTGCTTACCGAAACCATGAGCAACAATGCCAGTGCCGTGTTGCTTGCACCCATTGCCATTGCCACCTCTGTTGAGCTGGGCCTGGATGCAAGGCCCTTTCTGATGGCCATCACTTTTGCCGCTTCCTCCAGCTTTATGACCCCGGTGGGCTACCAAACAAATACCATGATCTATGGGGTAGGCGGGTTCAAATACACCGATTTCCTGCGTGTTGGCACCCCCCTTAATTTAATCTTCTGGCTGCTGGCAACCTTCTTTATTCCTGTGCTGTTTCCCTTCTGATGCTAAAGCTATGTTTTGCATTTAAATGAATGAAATTTAAGAAAAGTCAGTAATACCTGGAGCCTGAGGTGTCGGCGAATCTAAAATGAGACTTGCAGGAGGTACACACTTTTTACAGCACTGCTGAAAACAAGCCATGGTGGAGCTTGTTTTGCATTTTTTTTTATTATCATGCTCATGTATGAGGGATATCTTATTTAGTCCTCCAGCATCCGGTTCAGAATGCCAGCCAGGCTCCCGGTAAGGGTTTTTCGGCTATAAGCCTGTATGGCTGCTGATGACAGCTGCAGTTTTCTTTGTGTAAAGGCATCCGACCATTTGAGCAGGAGCTGGCGCATCCCCTGCTGATCCTCAAAATCCACTGTTTGTCCGCTTTGTGTCTGGCTGATTATGGCAGCTGCATCACCCGAGGCAGGGCCTATGCACAGGATGGGTCTTTGCATGGCAAGGTATTCATAAAGCTTTCCCGGAGATATTCCCATAACGGTGGGTGTATTGTTCAGAGGCAGCAACAAAATGGCAGAATTGGCTGCCATTCGTATGGCCTGACCATGGGCCAGGTATTTCATGTTGTTGGTAAAGGCCTCCAGCCCATTGCGGGCAATGGCTTCCAGGACCTGGATATCGGTTTTCCCGATCAGACGGATCTGAAGATGTTCCCTGAAAAAGTCATCTTCCTTTAACAGATGCCCCAGAACCTTCCATAGGGTATGTGGGTTGCGGTCGGGATTCATCGATCCCAGGTGGGTGATGCTGAAGGCATCATAGGAAAACTCAGGCAGCTGGCTGAATTCTTCGGGGTCAAAGCCGTTGGTGATCACCTCTGCTTGCTTGCCCGAAATCTCTTTCAGCCCCTTGGCGCAATGGGGACTTACGGTTACCACGCGGTCAGCCAGGGTGAGTACCTTCTTCTCCAGGGTTTTGTGTATTTTGTCGGCACGGGCCGTAAGCTTCAGGTGGTGGTAAAAGTCGATCTGTGTCCAGGGGTCGCGAAAATCGGCAAGCCAGGGGATGTCCAGTTTTTTCTTCACACCAAGAGCTATCAGGTGCATGCTGTGGGGAGGGCCTGTAGATACCATGGCATCTACGGGGTTTTCTTTCAGCCATTTTCGCAGAAACCTTACCGAAGGTTTGATCCACCATTTACGGGCATCGGGAATAAACAGGTTACCCCGCATCCATATGGCAAGCTTCTCGGTCAGTCCAGGCTTGCGGTTCTCATTCAGAAAACCTGCCTGAACCTTCTCTTCAGGGTTTCTTCCCGTAAAGATCTTATACAGCTGGTAAGGCTCGCGGATAGGCCTTTGGATCACCTGCAGGCCCTGGGGGATATCTTTCTGAAGGGAATGATCATAACCGGGGTATTCAGGATTCTCCGGGGTGTAAACTACAGGTTCCCAGCCAAAATCCCTAAGGTATTTGCAAAACTTCAGCCAGCGTTGCACCCCGGCTCCTGCACTGGGAGGCCAGTAATAAGTGATCACCAGCAGTTTTTTCATCATGCCTTTTTTTAGAGAGTCTGCACGGGTTGCTGTTTCTTTTTCCGGTACAGCCAGTATACCACTGCCAGTATGGCAACCATCATGATAATGCTGAATATCAGGGCCAGGGTCCTTCCGGTATAAAATGTCCGGGGTTGGAAGCTGAAACGTATCTCATGATCTCCGGCAGGCACTACCATTGCCCGTAGTGAATAGTTGGCCCTTAGAAATTCTGCAGGCTGCCCGTTGATGGTCACCTGCCAGCCATCGGGGTAATAGATCTCGGAAAAGATGGCCAATTGGGGGCTTGCGGCCTGGTAGCGGTAATGCAGTTCATTGGGCTGGTAATGGGTCAGGCTGATCTGGGCCAGGGAATCGTACTGCAGGTCCAGACCTTCCAGAAGTCGTTCATACTGCCTGTCGATAAGGGCTTCTGAGGCAGGGTCCAGTTCATAAAGGGCCAGTATCTCTTCATCGGCATTTTCAACATAGCGCCAGGACTGCACAAACCAAGCATTACCCAGCGCTCCGGGATTACGTCTTGCCACGGGCCGTTGGTCTGCGTCGAATACAATGAAATATTTCGTATTTAGCATATTGAGCACGCTGCGGCTAGGCTGGGAGGTTCTTCCGGCAGCCGGATCCAGGTGGAAGTCGATCAGGTCCTGGTAGCGCTGCAGCTTGGCACCATGGTAGCCCCCTATGGAGAAATGGAACCATGAGGTGGAGGCATCATTAAAGGTGCTGACCGTTCGGTTGAACACCCTGAAGTATGGGTCCTCATCCTGTAGTATCTGCAGGTTGGCCTGGGTGGGCTGAAAAGGGTTCTCAACCTGGCGGCGGGGTACAAAATGATCGTTGTTCAGGTAGCGGCGGTTGATGGGCCACATATCAGCAACAATCAAAATGGCAATTATAATAACAAAAACCCTTGCCCTGATTCGGGCCGCGGACAGCAGAAGGACCGAAATGCCTGCAGCCAGGGCAAAGAAGGCCGAACGCAGGGCATCAGCCCTGAAGATTGCCACCCGGGCACTTTCCAGATTTTCGCGCACCTGTGCAAATTGCCCGGCCATCTGTGGGTCAGTGCCTGCCTGGGTGGTGAAAAAGTGGTATTCGTCCTGGGAAAGAAAGCTGAAAAAGACCCTTGGTAAAAGGTAAAAAATTATCGCCAGGCCAGCTGTCAGTCCAAGGGCAACCAGGAAGCTGCGGTCCTTCAGGCGGATATTCACCGGCTCGCGGTACAAGCGGTACATCCCCAGAAAAGCAAGTGCAGGGATACAGAGCTCTGCAATGACAAGGGTCATCGAAACAGCCCTGAAGCGGTTGTAACCTGGCACGTGATTGATAAAGAATTCGGTAAGGGGCATGAAATTTCGCCCCCATGCCAGCATGATGGAAAGTATGGCAGCCAGCAGCAGGCCCCATTTTAACGGGCCTTTTACAAAGAATAATCCCATGATGAAAAAGAAAAGTACCACCGCTCCTACATAAACAGGTCCCGAGGTAAAGGGTTGGTCGCCCCAGTAATGGTTTTGCTGGGCAACGATATTATAAAAGGCGGGTTCCACCTGCTGCATGGCCCGCAGGTTGTTGCCCAGGGCTCCGGTAGCTCCTCCTTTGGCATTGGGGATCAGCAAGGTAAATGTCTCTCCCACGCCATAGCTCCAATTGGTGATGTAATCTGTTGAAAGGCCCTGGGTTGCTTCACGCTCCCCGATGGTGATCTCCGAGCCCCCTCGCATGGTATGGGGAGTATAGGCATAAGTAGACCAGAAATTGCCGATGTTGACCCCAATTGCCAGTACAAGCCCGGCTATCAGTAAGCCGGTAGCTTTCACAAAGGCTAAGGCTTGCTTGTGCCTTAGATGCTCGATCAGCTGGAATATCCCGAAAAAGATCACAATGATGGCCAGGTAATAGGTGATCTGGAAGTGGTTGGCATGGATCTGCAATGCCATGAAAATGGCGAATAACATGCTGCCCCGTAGCCGGTTACCCCGGTAGGTATCGATGATGGCTGCCAGCACCGGAGCCATGTAGGCAATGGCCACGGCCTTGGAATTATGACCAGCCTCAAGAATGATGAAGTGATAGGAGGAAAAGGCAAAGCCTATGGCCCCTGCCAGAGCCACCCATACATTCACCTTCAGTACCAGCATGAAGATAAAAAAGCCGATGAAATACAGGAAGATCATATCGGCAGGGCGGGGAAGCCCCAGGGTCATAACCGAATGAAAAAAATTGGAGATGTTGTTGCCATAGATCACCGAGATCTGAAAGGCGGGCATTCCCGAAAACATGGTATTTGTCCAGAGGGCTTCCTCCCCGGTTTGCTGACGGTGTTCTACAATCTCGCGCGACATGCCCTGCCAGTTGACTATGTCGGGCTGGCGAAGACGCCTGCCTTCAAGTACCGGACTTACATAAACCATGGTTAGCAGCAAAAAAAGGGCTATGGCTGCAGGGTAGCTTAGGTAACTGCGGAAATCCGCCATGAACTTTTTCATTTGTTGTTGTGGTTATTTTTTTCCTTTTTGTTTCTCCTTATCTTCTTTGATCTCTTCAAAATCTACATATTCACCAAGGTCGCCTTTGGTGGATTTTGGAGGCTCCCCTGTGATGTGTACATCCTTTTCCTGCCTGCGCTGCTGATGCCAGGGATTGTTGCGGAAGAATTTTTCCTTGTAACGCCTGAGATACCAGTTCACAAGCCAGGGAAATACATAGGCAGTCAGGATCCGGAAGATCAGGTATATCAGGAAGAAGGTGAGAATGAGTCTGAACATTTTTTTGATATTGAATATTATTGCTGTTTGATAAATAGAACACCCAGAAAGGGAAAAATTGCAGAGCCTGCTGTTTTTTATGATTTATTAAACAATTATCCAGTTCCCTGAAACCGTTTTTTTCCCAGCTGAAAGAGCCTTTCAGGCAAAAGTACTAAAATAATAGCTTTTGAGATTCTTCCTGAATAATCATACCTTTGCAAATCAGGCAGAAAGCATAAAATTTGCTGATTTTCATATATATAGTATCGTGTTGAACAGCGGTTCAACTCCTGAATATTCTGAATGATCCCTAATATTTCCAACATAAATGATGCCGGAAGTTTTTTGCCGGTGACCCGTGAAGAGATGGTTCGTTTGGGCTGGGATCAGGCCGATATCATCCTTGTATCGGGCGATGCCTATGTGGATCATCCCTCCTTTGGCACGGCGGTGATCGCTCGTTTAGCCCAGTGGCGGGGCATGAAGGTGGCTGTTGTGGCCCAACCCAACTGGCGCGACGACCTTCGGGATTTCCGCAAGCTGGGCCGGCCCAAATATTTCTTTGGTGTCACGGCCGGGGCTATGGATTCGATGATCAATCACTATACTGCCCTTAGGCGGAAGCGCTCTGATGATGCCTATACTCCCGGCGGGCGCAGTGGTTACCGGCCCGACATGCCCTCTATTGTTTACACCCGCATACTGAAGCAGCTTTACCCGGATGTGCCGGTGGTTCTGGGTGGGGTGGAAGCTTCCATGCGCAGGTTTTCGCACTACGACTACTGGCAGGATAAAGTGAGGCCCTCCATTTTACTGGAAAGTGGGGCCGATCTTCTGATATATGGCATGGGCGAACATGCCCTGATCCGCATCATCGACCTGCTGCAGAAAGGGGTGCCCCTGCATTCGCTGCACAATATCCCCCAGACAGCATTTGTGCGTCCCATGGAAGAGGAGGTGCCCCTCCTGAAAGAAACCCAGGAACTGATGCTCCCCTCGCATGAGGTATGCCTGGCTGACAAAAAAGCCTTTGCAACTGCTTTCCGCATCATGGAAGAAGCTTCCAATTCATGGCAATGCCCCCGCCTGGTCCAGCCACACGGAAAGATGAAGGTCGTGGTGAATCCTCCCTTTCCCCCGGCTGAAGACAAGCAGGCCGATCTGGCATACGATCTGCCCTATACCAGGTTGCCTCATCCCAAATATCATAAAAAGCCCCCCATTCCGGCTTACGAGATGATCCGCTTTTCTGTCAACATCCACAGGGGATGCTTTGGGGGATGCAGCTTTTGCACCATCTCGGCCCACCAGGGGAAGTTTGTGGTCAGCCGTTCGGAAGATTCCATCATGCGCGAGCTGGAACACATCAGCCGGATGCCTGATTTTAAAGGCCATGTATCCGATCTTGGAGGACCCTCAGCCAACATGTATGCCATGGCTGGGATCAACAAGGAAATCTGCCGCAAATGCAAACGACCTTCCTGTATCTTCCCTGCTGTTTGCAAAAACCTGAACTTTGATCACCACCCCCTGATGCGTATCTATGAAAGGGCTCTCAAAGTGCCCGGCATCCGGAAGATCACCATTGGCAGCGGGGTGCGCTACGACATGCTGGTGGGTCAGTCGCCTGAAATCACCCGTAAATATGGACTGAATGAATACACCCGCAGGTTGCTTCGCCGCCACGTATCAGGGCGGCTGAAGGTGGCCCCCGAGCATACTTCACCCGGGGTGCTGCGCCTGATGCGTAAACCCGATTTCTCGGCCTTCCAGGCCTTCCAGAAACGTTTCCTGGAACACTGTGATCAGGATGAGCTGCCCTGGCAGCTGGTACCTTACTTTATTTCGGGCCATCCCGGCTGTCATGAAAACGATATGCAGCAACTGGCACAGGATATCAGGCTGCTGAAAACAAAACCCGAACTGGTGCAGGAGTTTACCCCAACACCCATGACCCTTTCCACCACCATGTATTATACAGGACTGGATCCTTACACAGGCAAAAGGATATTTTCTGTCAAATCAGACCAGGAAAAGAAAAACCAGAAAGCCAGGTTCTTTGAAAAGCAAACTGGCCGCAAGCGAGGAAAAAGGAACTGACAGCTTCAGCTTTCAGGCCGGCTGCCGGTGAAGGCTGGCAAAATGTAACCAGAAACTGCGGTGAAAGTCTTCGCCTTTGTTGCCTGGAAAAAGATCGAGGAACGACTCCCTGGCAGGCTCTCCTGGAACAAAGCCAATTTTGGTATCCTTCTGGTAGAGGGCATTCACCTCAGGGTGAAACTGCACCCCGATCACATGCGGGAAGCGGGTGTGCTCAATGGCTTCCACAATTTTTTTGTCCATACACCATGCTGTGATCCTGAAATCTTTCCCAAGGTCAAGCACTGCCTGATGGTGGGAACTAAGGATGCCGGGGGTCAGTGTATGTGAGCCAGCCACCTGCTCCATATGGCTGCCGGGCTCAATCAGTATCTCGTGAAAGCTGTAGGCAACAATGTCGGGATCGCTCCGCAGATGGTTGAAATTGTTTCGGTGCAGGCGGTTGGCATCCATGGTTACCAGGTCTTCAACAGTGAATTTTCCATAGACCTCCGTTGGTATATCCTGGATCAGGGTGCCACCGGTAGCCACATTCATACTCTGCATTCCCAGGCAGATGCCCAGTACCGGAAGGTGGGGCCGTTGCTCCAGGAAAGGAACATAAGCTTCATTCTGGCTTCCTCCCAGGAGGTGAAACAGGAAGGATAGTTCAAAATAATGCCTGTGGGGATCGGTGATCACTGTCAGCAGGTTGGTGGGCTTCCCGTACACAGAAGGCGGGATGTCAGGTCCACCCATGAAGATAATGCCATAGGCCTGCTGAAAGATCTCCCGGAATCCATCCGTTAGATGGTTTTCCCTGAAGAGCTCATCGGGCCGCAGAGGTGTTTCCAGCCCCAGAAGGGCCACATGACCCATGTTGTTTTCTTTCAGGAACTTCTTTGAAAGCTTGTAATCGTAAGCAGCCGATTGATGATAAACTCCTACAATCCGCAAGTCTTCTTCCATTGGAAAGATCCCTTCCTGCACGAGATATTGAATTGTTTTCAGGTTGGCAACCGTGGGATGTATGATCACCAGGTGCTTCTGGCCTTCAACGAAAATCGGATAAGTGGTTTGGGTTCCGGGGCTGCAGGCTTGAAGCAGCAGCAGCAGCCACAGGGTAAGAAACAGGGAGTATTTACGGCTCATGGGACAGGTTTTTTATTCCTGCCAAAAATAAAAAAGAAAATCCATTAAAAAAGATAACCCCGGGTATGGGATTATCTTTTTTAATGGAAATAAATGCCTTAGGTGGAACCAGTATCTTACTTATGAGTCTTCTCGTCCGATACGGTCAATCTTTTTCTTCCTTTAGCCCTTCTTGCGGCCAAAACTCTCTGACCATTTTTTGACGCCATTCTTTTTCTGAATCCGTGCTTGTTCTTTCTCTTTCTTACCGAGGGTTGATAGGTCCGCTTCATGAATGAAAAATATTATCTGTGAGTATTTTAGTGGCTATTTTATATCATGGTCTTTTGCTAAGAACCATTCACAAATACCCGTTTGATTTTCAGGACTGCAAAGATAGCCAAATATTTTTCATGTCCAAAGCTCCGGTAAAAAAACTTTTTCCGGTTTATTCAAGATTCATGGTGGCAGTTCGTGCCAGCCTTCCGTCAATAAACACCTCCAGCTGATAAACCCCGGGCTCGAGCCTTTCCTGGTGTTCAATGATAAAGCTAACAGGTATTGGTTCAGTGGTGAAGTTCACGGTTGTTTGCCGTGTATAGGCTTCCGGTGCGCCGATCTCCTGGTTGTCGAATTCTTGTCCTTCCCTGTTGATAACCTCTCCGTAAGGGTCTCTCATAACAAAATGAACCTCACGTTCTCCCTGGGGTGAGAAAACCGTGCCAGCCACCTCAAAGAAGATATGTGTTTCGTCTACCCTTCGTGCGCGTTCAACATGGTACTGATCGGAGAAGATCCAGCGGTTCCATTTGTTCAGCGGGAAGATGTTGTAAACCTGCAGGGGACGGGCCATGGCTATGCTATCGGATACTGCCACACCTATAGTTTCCTGGGTTTGCAGTTGCCCGCGGGCTTGCTCCAGTTCTTCAAGTGCCGACTGGTAATTTGATTCCATGGTTAAGAGCTGATCCTGCAAATCCTGATTTTGTTCGCGCAAGTCTTCCAGGTTGCCCTGCATGCCGGCAACACGGCGTTGTGACTGCTGTAAACGCTGTTCCCTCTGCTGGATTTCCTCGTTTAGCTGGGTTTCGAGTTCAGCTCTCTCTGAGCGCAATTGTTGAATAGTGCTTTGCAGCTCTTGTGCATCGCGGTCGCGCTGTTCAAGCTGGGTTACCGTGGTGCCCGCCTGGGCCAGTGCCTGGTCGCGTTGCTCAGCCAGACGGCTGTTGCGAACCCAAAGAATGACTACTCCTATAATGGCCAGTACCAGCAGGCCAGATACAACATACAGGGCTGTTCTTTGATTTCTTTCGTCCATGATGGGGTGATTTTTTTGATTATGCCCACAAATTACAAAAAAAATTCTATAACTTCAAATAATTCACCTATTTATTGTAATTGACATACAAACATAATTTTTTCTGTCTTCCGGAAACTTTTTAACCTCCAAAAGGTTTATTAAGCTGTTGTATATTTTTCTGCCCAAGCTTTTTTATGTGTTGTATCTTTGTTCTATAAAGAAATCAGAATGTCAATTATTGCTGAAGAATCCCGGCCCTTAAAGAAAATGTTTACTTCGGTTCCGCCATCTTACGACCGCTTGAACCGTATTCTCACCCTTGGGGCTGATGAAAGCTGGCGAAGAAAGGCTGTTGATCAGTGCCTGGCCAACGAGCCTGTGCGCATGCTGGATCTGTGCTGCGGCACCGGTGACCTGGTGGTTCGCATGAAAAGAAATGCTCCGGCCACCACACAGGTGATGGCTCTTGATTTTAGCCAGCCCATGCTGGAGCTGGCCCGGCAGAAAGCCATCCGCAAGCAGGCAGAGGGTATTGAATTTATACATGGCGATGTGGCCGATATGCCCTTTGACGACAATACCTTCGACAGTATCGGGATTGCCTTTGCTTTCCGTAACCTCACCTTTGAGAATCCCGACCGTGACATTTTCCTGAGGGAGATACTGAGGGTGCTCAGGCCCGGTGGGCAGCTGGTGATTGTTGAAACCAGTCAACCCGGGAATTATTTGTGGAGGAAGCTATATCATTTTTACATGCGCTGGTTTACAGCTCCTGTTGGAGGGTTTCTCTCGGGGCAAAAAAGTGCTTACCGTTATCTTGCCTATTCAGCCAAAAACTTCTTCACCCCCGATCAGGTAAAGAGCTTGCTGCTTAAGGCAGGCTTCAGTCAGGTGAGCTCCCGCCCTCTTATGGGAGGTATCTCGGCACTGACAACTGCAATTAAATAAGTTTTAAAAGAATCTTCCACAGATTTTCACAGTTAGGAAGTAAAGGCACAACAGAAAGGTCATCACCAGGGTTCAATTCATCAGATCTGCACAAAATTATCTGTGAAAACCTGTGACTTCTCTTCTTATCTGGGGTCATCTGTGGATAGTTTCTGAAATCTCACAAAAAAAAAGCCGTCCAGGTTTTATCCTTAGACGGCTTCTTAATGTAAACTGGCTTTCTATTTCGCGGGGGCATTTTTGAGTGTTTCCACCAGGAAGTCCCAGAAAAGGGCTACCGTGGGGATCTTCACCCTTTCGTCGGGCGAGTGGGGGCTGCGGATGGTTGGTCCGAAAGAGATCATGTCGAGGTTGGGATAAACCCCGCCCAGCAAACCACATTCCAGCCCCGCATGGATCACCTTCTGGGAAGGCACCTTGCCATACTTATCGTTATAAACCTTTTTCATGGTTTTCAGAATGGGGGAATCCAAATTGGGCTTCCAGCCGGGATAGGCCCCTGTGTGTTCCACATCGGCACCTGCCAGCTCAAATACCGAGCGGATCATATTGCAAAGGTCATCCTTGGCTGTGTCAACCGAGCTGCGTTGCAGGGCTGCCACTTCAAGGGTGTTTTCCTTCGAACGCACAATGGCCAGGTTGTTGCTGGTCTCCACAACATCAGGCATATCGCTCACCATGCGCATCACCCCGTTGGGGCAGCCGTAAATGGCATTCAGCATCCGGGGAGTGATAACGGGATCAATGATGGAGGATGGCATGTCGGCTTTTTCGCAAAAGATCATCAGGTCGGGATCGGCCTGGGCAAGTTCTTTTCTGATGATGGCCTGGGCATCCTCCACCAGTTTTTCAAATTCTTCCGCCCTTGCTGCAGGCACTGTCACCAGGGCTTCCGCCTCGCGGGGGATGGCATTGCGAAGGCTGCCTCCTTCGATGGATGAGAGTTCCAGTTTCAGCTCCCGGCTGGCTTGCCAGAGAATCCGGTTGATGACTTTGTTGGCATTGCCACGACCCAGGATGATGTCCATGCCCGAATGCCCGCCTTTCAGGCCCTTAACTACCAGCTTGTAGGCCCGGTGGTCGGCGGGCACCGATTGCCTGTTGAACGAGAAATAGGCATTGGTATCAACACCTCCTGCACAGCCAATGTATAGCTCGCCTTCATCCTCGCTGTCGAGGTTGATCAGTATGTCGCCCTTCAGAAAACCGGGCTTCAGCCCGAATGCTCCTGTCATCCCGGTTTCTTCATCAACGGTGAACAGGCACTCTATAGGGCCGTGTTCCAGGGTATTATCTGCAAGCACTGCCATGGCAGCAGCCACACCGATGCCGTTGTCGGCTCCCAGGGTAGTGCCCCGCGCCTTTACCCATTCCCCGTCGATGTAAGGCTGGATGGGATCTTCTTCAAAATTATGAACCGTGTCGTTGTTCTTCTGGGGAACCATGTCAAGGTGCCCCTGCAGAATGATGGTCTGGCGGTTCCCCATGCCTGCCGTGGCAGGCTTGCGGATCAAAACATTGCCCGTGGCGTCAACCAGGGTCTCAAGACCCAGCTTCTGGCCAAAATTCTTTACATATTCAATGATAGCGGCTTCCTTTTTGGAAGGGTGGGGGATGTTGCAGATCTCTTCAAAGAAGTTCCACAATGATTCTGGTTGCAGCTTGTTCAATACTCTTGTCATGGATGATTTATTCTTTTATGATTTCACGGAAAATTATCAGGTTGTTCTGATAGAGTTGCGAAAGAAAGCGTGTCACCCGGTCATTCACCGGATGGATTTTTTGGCCAAATTGTTTTTCAAGCTTGCTGCAGATGGTCCTGACGTTGTTCTTGCCATCGCACAGCAGCCATACGGCCGAACCCAGTTCATCCAGGTGAAGGATGATGTGGGGCGAAGGGGCTGTTGGTTGCAGCAGTTTGCGGGTGATGAAACTTGTAAAGCGGGGTGCCAGAACATTTACCAGCCCGTTTTCATCCATCCGGTGCTGATGCTGGGGCAGGGGGGTAAGATCCAGGAAGTTGGCATTCTTCAGGATGCGGCCCCGCTTGAAATATCCAAGTTTCTTGTACATGAAAACAAAAGTAAATAAAAAACAACAGCTTCAGGGCTGAATGTCCTTTTCCGCAGGATTTTTGTTACAAGGCGATCTGTGAAAAATGGGCTTTGGTATCCACTTTTTCAATGATCTCGCTGATCACCCCCTTTTCATCAATTACAAAGGTGGTGCGGTGGATGCCGTCGAACTCCCTGCCCATGAATTTCTTGGGCCCCCAAACTCCATAAGCCTTCAGAATCTCTTTATCGGTGTCTGCAATCAAAGGGAATGGCAGATTGTGTTTCTCAATAAACTTCTGATGCGATTTTTCGCTGTCGGCACTAACCCCCACCACCTGGTAACCCCTGCTGAGCAACTCATCATAATTGTCGCGCAGGTTGCAGGCCTGGGCTGTGCAACCAGGGGTACTGTCTTTGGGATAGAAATACAGAACAAGCTTTTTGCCTTTAAAATCATTCAGGCCAATGGCATTGCCATTTTGGTCTTTTCCTGTAAAATCTGGCGCCTGGTCACCGGGTTTCAGATGTTTCATGTTGTTGGGTTATTGGGTTATTGGGTTATTGGGTTATTGGGTTGTTGGTTATTAGGTTATTAGCTTATTAGGTTATTGGGTTGTTGGGTTATTGGGTTATTGGGTTGTTGGGTTATTAGGTTATTGGGTTGTTGGGTTATTGGGTTATTGGGTTATTGGGTTTTGGTTATTGTTAGGTTATTAGGTTATTAGGTTATTAGGTTATTTGGTTTTTTGGTTTTTTGGTTTTTTGGTTATTAGGTTATTAAGGCCAATAACCAAGTAACCCAGTAACCAAGTAACCAAGTAACCAAATAACCAAGTAACCAAGTAACCCAATAACCCAATAACCCAATAACTCAATAACCCACCACCAGGTGAAGCTTCAGATCCACATTTTTCAGAGACCAAACCAGCAGTGCCAGGCCCCCCAGCAGTGAAATTATGGCTGTACCCACGCTGGTTCCCGTGGACAGTATCTTTTTTGATTTGTCGTCCATCTTTGGCAATATCTCATGCTTGATCAGGCTACCCATATAACTTCTTCTTATTTGAGGTAAAACACCAGATGATGAATAAAGTTCTGCCCTAAGGGCAAAAAAAAGCTTATGCAGGTTTTCCTGTTCCATGTTTATGGAAGTATTGGCATGCGGGTTGCAGGGGGCATATTTCGCACTTTGGTCTTCTTGCCTGGCATACATAACGACCGTGAAGTATCAGCCAGTGGTGTGCAATGGCAACCTTATTTTCAGGGATGTACTTCAGCAGTTGTTTTTCGGTTTCCAGGGGGGTACGGGCATCTTTTGTGAGCCCGATACGGGCCGACACCCTGAACACGTGGGTGTCGACGGCCAGTGCCGGCAGCTCGTAGATCACCGATGCCAGCACGTTGGCAGTTTTTCGGCCCACCCCGGGCAGCTTCATCAGCTGTTCAACCTCTGAGGGAAGTACTCCTTCGAATTCTTCCAGCAGTTTCCGGGCCATGCCGATCAGGTTGCGGGCCTTGTTGTTGGGATATGAGCAGCTGCTGATCAGCTCGTAAACTTCCTGCTGCTGTGCAAGGGCCAGCTGTTGCGGGTTGGGAAAGCGTTCGAAAAAAGCCGGGGTTATCTGGTTCACCCGCTTGTCGGTACACTGGGCCGACAAAATCACCGCCACAACCAGCTGGTAAGGGTCATGATAATGAAGCTCTGTTTCGGCAACAGGCTGATGGGTGGAGAAATAATCCAGTACAAATTCAAATCGCTGTTTTCTTGTCATCCTGAAGGTATTTTCCCTGCTAAAGTATGATTTTTATATCAAAAAAAAGCCCCCGGAGCATCAGCAATACCCCGGGGACATTGGAAATGGAGCAAAGACATCACCTGATAAGCGAGAGCTGCCTTTGAATGGCTGATGAATCAGTATTGATCTTCAGTATGTAAATTCCTTTTTCAAGGGAAGAAACATCCAGGCTTTCCAGGAATGCTTGCCCCTCCTGCAGCAGGTATTCCCTGTAGAATACCCGCTGACCCGAAAGGTTGAAAAGCTCCAGGCGCAACTTTCCAATACCCGGGTTGTTCAGGCCCACATGCAGCTGATCATTGGCCGGATTGGGAAAAACCAGCAGATCATCCGCCGGTATAATTCCTGCTACTTCTGCATTTTTTTGATTAACTCCTTTTTTCTGATGGATATTTCCCGGGATAAAGCCCGGTCGATTCCCAAGCAGGGAGCTAAGAGCTGAGGCCGGGGGACGGAAAAGCATGTTGGTGTTGAATTCAATGAAAGGTGCATTGGCTGCATTGGGGCCATCCACCTGATGAACTCCGATACGCAGGTAATGGTCTTCAGGAACGATCTGTATCACATTCAGGTTGCGGTGGGGCTGCAGGGAGTACTGCTTCATCAGCTCCCAGCTTTCCATTTTTCCAATACCTCTGCCATCCCCGATATTTTCCATGATTCCTGCATACCTGTCGCAGATATTCATGGCATTGTTTCTTCCAATCTGCTCGTTGGCTGCATAGAGGTTATCACCCGGAATCCCGTCATCGGGATGCTGATAGCGGAAGGTGACTTTGGGGTCAACAGGAGCTAGCTCAGCCACCAGGGCAATATTTTTATAATCCCCGGGCTTCGACCTGGCCATAGCTACAATATTGAAGCCATCGGCAACCCCGTTAAAATCCTGGCTGAAGTAACTTACCACATCCTGAACATCATTTCTGTTATCACCATTGATGTCTTTTTTCTCCAGGATTTTTCTCATGGCAAACCAGATGGGAGTATAACTGCTGCCGGGTATTCCCGGGGAGAGTTCATCATCCATCATCTGGTGCATCAGGGTCAACCCCGACAGGTTGGTTCCCGACAGCACGCTCATCTGGGCTGCAAAACCAATCAGCAGCCAGGGCTGCTGGTCTTTTTCAGATGGAATATGAATGATCATCACCTGGTTGCGAACCAGGGGGGGAGCCGCAATCCAGTCCATATGCCGGGTGATCATTGATTTACCATTGATTTCGGTGCCTTTGGTAGCATCCCCCCAGCTCATCAGGCTGGAGCAGCCGGGAGGCTCCACAAGGCTTTTGCCAAGGGCAAGGTTCTGGAAATCCAAAAATGAGTTGCCCAGCAGAATGTCAGCAAAATCAATCCCGGGCATATACCCGGCAGCTTTTACACCCTCGGCCATGGCCATGGCTTCTGCAACATAATCAGGGTCAATGACAAAGTAAGCCGGGTGTTGAATGATCATTTTGGCCAGGTCCAAAAAGGGACCAAAGGCCGGATGCAGGTAATTGCTCATGATGTCCTGGATCTTGTCGGCCAGCAGGTAGCCCACTGCAAAGCCACGTTCCTCATGGGTACCCCATACCCTGACCACCGTCAGGTTGTGCTCATCCTGCAGTATCATCCCGTTGATGCTCTGTGCGGGAGTTCTGGCTGCCATAAGGCATAACAGCAATAATAAAAGTAATTTCTGTTTCATGGTGGATGGTTTTTGAATGATAATGGATCAAAAGTTGCCTCAAAAGATCAGGAATCCCAAACAGGAAGAATCCTGATTATGAGTTGAAGGGGTTCAAAAACATGAATGTTAGCGACAACTCTGTGGGTCGGTGCCGGCCCCATGGCCATCTGATGGCCAGGAACTGCCAGGGCAGGGAGTTAGCAGTGGCAGAGGAAGATAGCTGTTTTGCTGATAAAATTAATAAAATTTAGGATATACCCATTTATACTATTTATAAATTTATTCTATTTTTTCTTCTGCCATGGTGAATCTGAAGTTTTCGGGAGGTCATTCAAGGGTTAAAAAAACCCCGGCTTCAGGAAAAGCCGGGGTTTATGGATGAACCATTTTAGGATTATCTTCTTCTTATTTGTTCTTCATCCACGGGTTCAAGCCTGTAGATTCCTCCATCGCCTTCATCTGTAGCCACATACAGGAAGCCGTCGGGCCCCTGGCGTACATCCCGGATGCGGCCAACGACTTCTGTGATCAGGGCTTCCTCATGAACTACTTCCCCGTTTTCTATCTCCAGCCGGTAAATCTCCTCCTTGAGCAAAGATCCTGCAAAAAGGTTACCATTCCAGCCCGGGTATCGTTGGCCGTTGCAGAATGCAAGGCCTGAAGGAGCCATGGCTTCCTCCCAGATGTAGTCGGGTTCTTCCACTCCGGGGGCTCTTTTGCCAAGGCCAATAGGCTCTTCGGTGGAATATTCCACCCCATATGAGACCTGGGGCCATCCGTAGTTCTTGCCTTTTTCAACCTTATAGAGCAGGTCTCCTCCCTGGGGGCCGTGATCAAGAGCCCATATTTCCCCCGTTTCGGGGTCAATGGCCATTCCCTGGTTGTTGCGGTGGCCAAAGGAGTAGATCTCCGGGCGCAGGTTGCCGGGAGGCATTCCAACAAAGGGATTGTCTTCAACGGCCCCTCCGTCTTCATAAATGCGAATCATGGATCCTGCCGGATGGGTCAGGTCCTGGGAGGGATACCTAAGGCCTTTGTCGCCAATGGAGAAGATCACCGTGCCATCGCCCGGGAACACGATGCGCGAGCCGTAGTGGCGGCCTGGCACAGTACGCGGGATCTGGGTGTAGATGGTCTGCAGGTCTTCCAGGCGGCTGCCGTCCTGGCTAAGGCGTGCCCGGGCAAGGGCTGTGCCGGTGCCCACTTCCTCATCCGGGTCGGCTATGCCATCGTCATCCCCCGGGCTGGAATAGGTGAAGTAGATCCAGCCGTTGCTTTCATACTCCGGATGCACTGCCACATCCAGCAGCCCTCCCTGGGCTCCTCCCTGGGGGGCGGTGAGCTGATCCTCGTCATGGTGAATGGGTGGCAGGCCTTGCAGTTCAGTGATTCTGTCGCCATCAACCAGGTGCATGCGGCCCGGACGCTCGGTCACCAGCATCCGTCCGTCGGGCAGCCAGGAAATGGCCCAGGGATGCTCAAGGTTTTCCACAACACGCACCACACGAAGATTGAGTTGCTCGGTTGGTATCTGCTCTGCTACAACCTCATTGACCACCCTGGGCTGAGAAACCCCCTGAAAGGGGCCCAGCAATAATAAAAAGGACAGCCCGGCCATCAAGGGTAGCCATCCCCCTCTAAAAATCTTTATCTTTTCCATATTCCTCTGATTTTGAATTTATAATATAAGGAACAGGAGGGGGGTTTTGTTTAATGAAAAGGTTCGGAGAACTCTCTATTGATGAACACTGATGAAACTTTATGTTTTTATCAGAGTTCATCCATCTTAATATCAGTGTTCATCAGCGGAGAAAAAAAAAAGCTGCCCTATGCGGACAGCTTTTTTATTTTCATGCAGGAATTATCCCTACACTTCAAAATCGTAATCCACCATTTTTCCTTTTTTCATGATCAGCTCACCATCAAAATACACATCGGGTTCGGTAACCAGGCCGTCCATGTGGCTGTTGACCGAGATGCGGCCACCCATTGTCAGGTTGTTTCCAAAGGCGATGTGGATGGTGCCGAACACCTTTTCATCTTCCAGGATCACCCCGGTGAGTTTGGCTTTGTAGTTGGTTCCGATTCCGAACTCGGCAATGGCGCGGGCTTCCTTGCCCGACTTGTCGAACAGCTCCTTGAGCTGGCGTGCCTGCTGGCCACCGCTTACCTCAACGGCATAACCATCTTCGACAATCACGGTGATGGGCTGTTCGATGAGGCCCAGTCCGGCCATGGAGCCATCGATCACGATGGTGCCGTTGGTCTGGTCTTCCCAGGGAGCCAGGTACACCTCCCCTGAGGGCAGGTTGCCGCTTTGTCCCTTTTCGCGAAGCACCCCGGTGCTGGGCAGGATCTTGCGGCCCTTAACCGGCATGGTGATGTCGGTTCCCTTTTCGGTGACCACCCGGATGGTTTCAACACCCTCGAGCTTTTTGGCAATATAGTGGGTCAGGCCGATGATCTTGTCGTAATCGGCATTCAGGCAACGGGCCATGGTGTCCACATTGATGTTTGGCATGGTGCCAACCCTGACACCTTCTTTCACTGCGTTGCGGCGGGCATCGGTATGGGTGAGCGACTTGGTGGTGGGGCAGATCACCACATCCACCAGCTTCATCATTTCGGCCACAGCCTGGGGTGGCTCCTGCCCGTTGATCTCGCGCGCCTTCATCTCAATGAGCATGCTTTCCTTACCCAGCTCCAGGCCTGCCTGATGAAGCGCCATGCCGATCTCACGCTTGTTCTCGTCGGTGATCACCAGCAGGGTCTCGTGGGGCTGAAGCCCCATGCAATCTCTTAATGCAACCGTTGAAGCCTGTTGCAAAGCTTGTTTTTCGTTTTCCATAGAATCAGTATGTTTGATATTTGTGTGCAAGTCGGGGGCAATAATACAAAAAAAAGCCGGGATGGGGGGCGGAATTAGAGGAATTAAGAATTAAGAATTAAGAACTGGAACACTGATGGACACTTATGGCCATTATTATGTTGAGAGGTTGAGAGGTTGAGAGGTTGAG
>OBJA01000977.1_pt1 | contig 21730 bp, 18 predicted proteins | sample 1519751 | NCBI WGS metagenome assembly OBJA01 (sample SAMEA3881238, study PRJEB22517) | soil metagenome | biome: lake sediment; feature: soda lake sediment; material: sediment, water from around vicinity | place: India | collected 2013-12-23 | depth 3 m
CTCAGACACTGCAGCCTGTACTTTCTGTACGAAATTGACCCGCTGCTCATGAAGTTCTTCCATGGCCATCTCTGCAGCTACCGCACGGAGTGCATCGACAAACTTGCCTTCTACAAGTTCTTTGAGCGCGCCCGGATCCATGGTCCGCTTTCCCAGTGTCTGTGCAGCATTGGCGATCGCTTCGGCGGTTGGTTTTACTCTAACGTAAAATTCTGCCATAACATCCACCCGCATGCGGTCCTTAGTGATCAATGCCTGTTCATTGGAACGGCGCACCTCCAGGCGAAGCGTATTCATATTGACCTGGATAACCTCATGAAAAACTGGCAATACAAGCGCTCCGCCATTCATGATCACTTTCTGTCCACCCAGACCGGTCCTTACAAACGACCGCTCTTTGGATGATCGTTTGTAGAGCTTGGCAAAAATGATCCCGATGGTTAATATTGCAACAAGAATAATACCGCTGAAAAGAAAAATCTTTCCGGCATTCGTAAGTATGAAAGAATCCATCAAGCCCTCCTCAATTGGAATAAGATTTATGTGGTTCACTCATCGATACCGGGGCGGCAATCACCTTGAAAACCGATCCGGAGCGACGTACAATAAGCACAGTGTGTGTTGCAGTAAACTTTTCATCAGCAAGGTCTGGCTCAACCATCAGGTAATGAGTCTGTCCGAAACGGTCGGTGAGCTTCGCTTCGGCAGGTTTACCCTGTTCGGCTGTTCCAAGGGAGACTGTCGCAACCAGTCCGATAAATGAATCTTCAGAAACTGCAGATGTTTCATCTTTAATGACAAAACGCCCGAGAATGCGGGAAGAAAACCGTACAAGCGGAAATGAGCTTATCAGAGGAAACCAGATTACAAGAATCGACGGAGCAAGGTGGCCGGTCACAGACTTGATACATGATTGCAAAGCGAGACCAAGTAGTCCAAATGAGGTCAGGAACACCAATAGCAGGACCAGAGCGGGTACTCTGCCGATTCCAAGCCACCCCAGAAACGTGCTCATAATAGATGGTGTTTCGATAGTATCTGGTACATTCATGTCAAAATCTGGAAACAGAGATTCCAGAAACGAGGAGATACCAAATCCAATGACCACACTCACCCCCTCCAGCAGCCCTATGCCAATAAGTACGGTAAGAGCAATGGTAAAGGGCATGTTTTCGGAGGCCAATAAAAACTCGATCATTGCCTAATCCTTTTGCTTGAATTGCGCCAGACGTTCCTTAATGCGGTTTTTCCTGGTGAGTTCTTCCAGTTCTGCTAGCTGACTTTCGGTTTTCATCGATGTAGGGGAAACCGATGCGGCACGATCGATTACTCGCTCGAAAACAGATTCGGCACGGGAAACTTTTCCCTCTATCGACTGGATTGAACCTCCCGATGCCACTTGCTCTTCACGACATTCATTCTGCCGGGCGGCAGTCTTGCGAAAATCTGCAAGTTCTACTGCCAGCTCCCGCTTTCTGGCTACCAGCGCAGCCGTGTATCTCTCCAGCTCTTTCTCCTTTTCACCATATTCACCGATCGAGCTTTCCAGAATCGGAAGCTGCGCCTCTATATCGAGCTGTTTTGATATCGCTGCCTCTGCAAGGTCTTCCCTTTGCTCATTAAGAGCAAACTGAATCTTTTCAGTCAGCTCTCCATGAATCCTGTTGAGTTCCAGGAGACGGGTATTTGCCATGTGTTTGCGCGCAATCACTTTACCAAGGTCGCCCTTGATATCGAAAACCGCTTCGTCGATCTCCTTCAATGCCTGCTCCAGAACCATCTCCGGGGCTGCATTTTCTAACATATCGACCAGTTTACTTGCTCCGCCACTCACTATCCTTCCGACTCTGGTTGCGAGATTCTCTTTCATGCAGAAGCCTCCTTTTGGAATGAAAACAGTTGATGTAACAATTGGAGTATTTCATGTCTTTTCGTTATCTGTAACGGAATCATCTGTTAGTTATAACAGGGTGCAGCGTCACCGATACTCATCTGCAATACGAAATCAACGAATAAGAATATACGCGATGTCAACTCATCTTCAAATCTTTTCATCTGAATGAGAGAAAATTCATCTCCCACCGATAGTGAGATAAAGATAAAGAGAACCGTCCCGGCAGCTGCACCGGGAACTGATCCACCTGAGAAATGTTCACTGAAAACGGAATGAAATCAATAGGCGTTAAATGTAACAGGTTGAAAAACAAAAAGATGGCGTGGTTTTATGGAACGAGGTGTTAACTAATTAGTGAACATTTAATTGCTCAATTCATTGCAAAATGTTCAGAATTACCGTATCTTATCAATAGTTCATGTTTGAGCAGGAGTATAATAAGTATGATAACCGATATCTATCATTACCTTGATTATCAAGCCTGGCTTGCGGTTGTTTTCAAACAGAAGAAAGCAGAGAATCCGGCGTTTTCACATCGTTATGTTTCCCAACGGCTCGGGTTGAAATCAAGTGGATATATATTGTATGTGATGCAGGGGAAGAGAAAACTGACAGAAAAGCTGGCAATTCGATTGGCTCAGATTTTAAAAATAACAAAACAGGAAACGGATTATTTCCTGCAGAGTATTCGCTACACTCATGCAACAACATCAGAGGAAAAGCAGTTTCACTTTCAGCGCCTTATCTCTTTGCGCCGTAAACATGTCAAAAATATCGGACCGGAGCAATATCGTTTTTACGAAAAATGGTATTATCCGGTTGTACGGGAGGTTCTGGCTCTGGTGCCATTTACAGGTGATTGCGAGGAGCTCTCAACAATGATCATACCGCCGGTAAAAGCAGCGGATATTACAGAGGCAATAAATCTCTTGAGCGATCTGGATCTGATTGTGCGTGATGTGGATGGCAGGTATTATAAGAAAGAGGCCGTTATCAGTACCGGGGATATGTGGCACTCAGCTGTAATTCATGCGCATCAGCGGGATTTAATCGAACGGGGAAGAGATGCACTCGATAACATTCCAAAGGCTCAGCGGGACATCTCTCATGTTACTATTACAGCTTCTCAGGAAACATTTGATTTAATCGCCCAGCGTATTGCGCACGTACGGTCGGAGATTCTGGAGCTTGCCAGACAGGAAAAAAATCCTGATCGGGTACTGCAGTGCAGTTTTATCGTCTTTCCAACAGCGTCAAAAAAGGCCGGGCAATGATGAAAAGATCGATTGTACAACTCCTGTTATGTGTATGTGTCGCGGCAATACTAAAGCAGTGCAATGTATCTTCGGTTCCGGGGCCTGGAGGTTCGGAGGTTACAAATGGATTTGTCATGACAACAGATGGCTTGCCGGTAAGCGGTATCGAGGTCACAGCCTATCATGTCTTATACCTCCAGAGAAATTCCCGAGAGAACCTGCTTATCGCAAAAACAGATGATCGTGGCTATTTTGAACTGGAAATTGACACCGGCTTGTATAATGTTTTCGTAATTGATACTGCCGGAAAAATCGGAATATGTGTCCGGGATGTCGGGCCCGGAGAGGAAATGAATGTGCTTCTGCTTGATTCTCTCGGTGCAATCAGTGGAATAGTTCACGATGCTGACTCTGGTATGTTGTGGTCTCCACTCTATATTTACAGTCTGGGATCACCTTTCGGAGTGTTTTTGTATCCTGACACCAGGTCGTTTACTATAGACAATGTGCCTCCGGGATCATATTCATTGTCAATGGCTCGCGTGCCGTTTATAGGGTGTCCTTCAGGATCAGACTGTCAAACACCTCCGGGAGAATCCAGCTTCAGCAATGTGGCTGTTACCCGAGGTGATACCGTGGTTGTGGATACCACGATAAGAATAAGAGATGTCGGTTATTTACAATAAAATGTGTTGGGAACTGATGGCATATAAGGGAAATGAGAAAATATTCTGGTTTGTTTTATAACCGAAATGGCCTAACAAAAGGAGGTGCGTATGTGCAGTATACGATGTGGTTTCTTGAGTGCAGTGATTTTTGCCGGCTTCGTAGTTCTATCGAACGCAGATGTACTACTTCCTGATCATCATCCGGTCGAGCGTTGTATTACCATTCAAAATCTCGATGAGTTTCCGGATATTTCACTTATTGGACAGTATACCGGTCCGATGACTGCAGAGCCTGTCCGATACATAATTCAGGCAGATTCCTGTCTCTACAAAGGGTATAAATTCAACAGGCTTTCCATCTATTGGGTTCTCAATGATTACCTTGAGGCTGTTGGACTTGAAAACATGCCATTGTCCCAACCTGCTACGGCGAAGAAAAAGGAGGATGTTTTACAACAGTGTGGATTTATAACCGACGAATTGGATCCCTATGGTGGACAAGTACCTGATGATAACCCGCTTATAAAAGAGGAGCTTTTCTTTAGAATTAGCAGCAATGCCGGATCGTTCCGGTTGCTGCTTGCGGAACGAATTTCCTCCTTTAGAGATGGAACTGAAAACAACGAGGTCTTCATTTCCACCTCAGCCTATGTATCGAAGTTCAGCAGAGCTCCTAGTGAACTGGAAGTGAATGCTACATTGGGAAAAGGACTTCTGGTCTTCTCTCCATTATTTGAGGGACATGTAGAGGGTGCGTTGATTAACTGTAATGGTAAACTTGTCACTAAATTCACCCGCAAATGCCAAACAGGTGTCACATATGTGATACCCTGCAGCGGTCTCTCTGCAGGAATGTACTGGTTGCTGATGAGGCACGGAAACAGCACCGCGAATATACAGTTAAATCAGTTTTAACCTGGTACTATGAAGGGGCCCCGTTGCGGGGTTCCTTCACACAAGTGCTCAATCCGGAAAATGCGCTCATGAATTACGAACTTCGTTTCTTTTATGCACTGATACTGACAATTTCAGTTGAGACCACGGTGATTGTTGTTGTCCTATTTTTCCTCTTTCGCACTGAAAGCAATGGAATCAGACGAAGCCGTTTTTTGGGAGCTGGTGTTTTTCCTTCACTGGCAACCCTGCCTTATTTCTGGTTTGTCCTCCCAACCATGATATCATCGTATGTTGCATGCATCTTGATAGGGGAAACGGTTATCTTTGCAGTGGAAATCGTGCTGTTGCGATTGTTACTGAATATGCGATGGAGAAGCGTAGCAATACTTTCATTTCTTGCAAACAGTGCATCGATTGTTGCCGGACTACTGGTTTTTTAAGTGCTGGTATCAATCAGGCACTTCAGAATGGAAGATCAATTACCATGCTTCCGCTGACACATAACGTAATTCCATCCTGCGGCAACGAACACTGATTGGCGCTCTTTGAGTCTTCGAATCCTAAAATCTGTTTGCCTGAAATGGGTAATCCGTCTTTTCTGGTATGACTACCTCTCTTAAGGATGAAAGGGGGATGGACAATTTTTATCTGCCCTTGTGATAACGGCATAAACATAGTCCGTCCCTGTAAAAAACCAGGAAAACCTGGCTTTTCTCCGGGGGTTTTGCCGTTTACCGAAAGGCTCATCACAATTGCCTCTTTAGCTGGAATCGATGTAGGAACGGCACATAGTATCGCCGAACAAACTATGAAGGCTGTCGATAGAATGGCAGGGGTCAGAAGGATTGAGAGCCTGAGCTTTGGGGCAGCATGAATTGCAGGGTCAGTTTTAGCGATTAAAGGCATGGAATTTGCGAACTTACCCCTTTAAACGATCAGAGCACTTATCTTCACCTGTTTAAAGGGGTAAAAAATGGATCAGAAAGCCAACACTCATATTGTCGTTGTGGACAGTTCTGTTGTTGCCACTATTCTTATAAAAGAGGTGCTGCGTTCACATGGATATCAGGTAGAGATATTCACCGAATCATCAAAGGCCCTCGATTACCTCAGGCTCCATAAGGTCGACATTATCGTTAGCCGGTACAGCATGCCGGAGATAAGCGGAGTGATGTTACTTTGTATGGCAGAATTGATGCAGCCGTGGTTTCATGGAATTGTGGTGACTGCAAATCAGCATGAGGCCACTGACATCCCAGAGGGGTTTACCATTATTGAGAAATCTTCTCATTTTGTGGAACGAATTGTTGCTACGGTGAATGCGGTTGTAGGAGCATAGAATCGCAGCACGTACCAGAAAAGGAGAGGTTTTCGAGGCATCAGGTTATTCCATGTGAATTCTACTTTTGCCTGATCGTTTTTCTGTTTGTTCAGGAGCCCACCCGCGTATTCTTTTCGAATACATTTTATTCCTCCTCACTGTGCCCATGTAACATGCTGTATTGTATACTTGTACTGCTTGACCAAACAAACACAAAGGAGTTTCTTTATGGCGAGAGTTGCATTAATCGGGCCGGAATTGGAAGAAAATCTTGCTCTCAGGTATCTTCATGCAGCATTGAGTAAAGCCGGGCATGAGAGTAAAATATTTGATTTTCATGCACGGGGGCAGATCGATTCTCTGGCTGCAGCGATTCAATCGTTCGGACCTGAGCTTGTTGGACTTTCCATGGTGTTTACAGCTCGTGCACGGGAATATATTGATCTGGCGGAGACTCTTAAGTTCAGATTGGGATATACGGGGCATATTACTGCAGGCGGGCATTTTGCATCGTTTCATGCTGAACAGTTGTTAACCTCTTATCAATTCCTCGATACTATTATTCATGGTGAAGGAGAGCAAGCACTGGTTGAGCTTGCTGGCCGTATCGATTGTCCCGCAGATGTCGATAATGTAAGCTACCGAAATTCTACTGGAAGTGTCTGTCGAACAGAACAGCGTCCCAATCAGCCGGATCTTGATGCTCTTGCGTGGCCGACCCGCACGCCTCCGATGCACACGTATTTAAATCTGCCAATAACCAATATGATTGGTGGGCGGGGCTGCTTTGGGAACTGCAGTTTTTGTTCAATTGCAGCGTGGCACCGGGAGAATGGTGGGCCTCGTTTTCGTTTCAGGAGCCCTGGTGATATAGCCAGCGAAATGGCGTATCTGTACCATGATTGTGGAGTCAGGATATTCAATTTCCATGATGACAATTTCTTTTGTCCACGTGAACAAGAGAGTATCGATCGTTTTGTTAAGCTCAGGAGGCATCTGAAAAAGGAGCGCGTGGGGACTATAGCGGTTCAGATTAAGGCCCGGCCCGACAGTATCAGTCAACCGATTGTGTCTGTACTGAAGGAGCTGGGGTTGTTCAGGGTGTTTCTTGGAGTGGAGAACAATGCAGTTGCCGGATTGAAAGCTCTTGGCCGTGGAATAACACGAACGTGCAATCATACCGCACTTCATCTATTGCAAAAACACAATATACATACAACCTTTAACCTGCTTATGTTTGAACCGGAAATGAGTTCCAGCGATCTTCTTGACAATATTGCCATCCTCACTGAGCATCCATCATTTCCCCTCAATTTCGGGCGGGTAGAGGTGTATAGTGGAACACCTCTTGAGCAGCGCCTTCGTAAAGAGGACCGTCTGATTGGAACCTATTTTGGTTACACCTATGCCATTAAAGACCAGCGGATGCAGAGCGCATTCGAGATTTTCAGGAAAGTCTTTACGGGTAGAAATTTTGATACAGAGGGAATGAATCACCTCAGCATGCGGCTCGATTACTATTATCATCTGTTACATCACTTTTATCCTCATTTGGTGACCAGTGAACTGACTCATATCACAAAAGAATCAATTGCCAATCTGAACCGTAACAGCGCCACACTACTCAGATCGATCCATGATTTTGTGACCAGCGATCGGTGGAACGATCAGCAGGAGGTAGAACGGACGGGTAATGAACTGCTTGTCTGGCGTCAGAAGTATGACAGTGCAGCACAAGAAGATTTCCTTACAATAATCAGGACTATAGAAAACACCATTGCAGAATCACAGATTCCCAAAAAATCGATCATTCCGGGGTTGACCGCCAGTGCGGCTGCAGCTATTCTGGTTGTGGCTTCTATGAACTGTGATAACCCTCTAGGGCGTGACTGGCATGTGAGTGAAATGATAGCAAATCCGCTCGATAGTGCAGATTGGGCCAATACTGAAATGATTCCGCAGTATCAGGCTGAGATTATACGGAGTCGAATTTACTCTTACTACGATGAAACGCTCCGTTCACTGGCATACCAGTATGGATTTGCCGACAAACCGATCAGTGTCGATCTCATGGTTTCAACCAACGGATCGGTTATCGCAAGCAGGGTCAGTGTTCCAGATTCGACCAATGCTGATCTTTTTAGTAATGAACTGACGTTGCTGTTCTCTGGTGCCCTGTTCGAGGGGGTAGATAAGCAGGGCAGGTGTTCCATTAATCTGACCGTGGTGACCTTACCCTATCCACCATCATCAATAAAGCTTGACACCAATTCTACTCATATATGTGAGATGATCGCGATGCCTGCTGACAGCTCACCTGCAGAACCGGTAAATGTTTCCCTCGTACAGATTGTCTGGAATGATTCACTGTGGAACAGGTATCGAACATTTGACTCAAGTACTGTTCAGGCTCTTTGTCAGCATGTCGATTCGACCTATTTGAACAGTTTCAGTGCTGCTGTTCGAAAGCATGCTCATGGCCAGGTTATGCATATCGATATGATACTTGATGCATTTGGTAATGTTACCATGTTCAGAATACGCTCTGAAAATGGTGAAATCAGTCCTGCTATGGACAAACAGCTAAGAGATCTGGTAATGTACTGGAGGTTTCCCTTTATAAAGACAATGGAGGCCAGATCGGGTAAATGCAGCATTCCCCTGACAATTATAAGCGTTGGGGAGCCGCATGTTTCCGAGATGATTCCATTTCCGGTTACACCACTTCCTACAGAATGAGGCGCACGATTGTGCGCCTCTTCACCCCTGCCCAATTACCAAACCGTACTTAATTCAGTACGCTTCGCCCTCAATTATTTTACCTGAGTTGTTACTTTTTGATATCTGCTTCGTTGTTCAAAGATAGGTTTGAATTGTGGTGCGGACCAGTGCCTGGGGGAAAAACTGTTTTCTTCTGGAAAACGCTGTTTGACACTTTCACTATGATCGTCTGTTTTGCCGTGACTATTTTGTTTCCGGAGTCCAAAAGAGAATACTCGGATGGGTTTGGGGAGGTCGCATGGCACATTCTATTTTACTTATAATCTATGAATATATTCGAATACTCCGATTATCGAACTCTTTTACGCGATCTCTACACGGAAAAAAAGAGGGTATGTCCTTTTTTTTCATTCCGGTACATTGGCATAAAGCTAGGGTTTTCGGCTGGGTTCTTCGCTAATGTTCTTGGTGGCAAGCGCAACATTTCCGATCAGATTATCTTCAAACTGGCAGAGCTTTTTCGTTTTTCGAAACAGGAGACAGAGTATTTCGAATTACTGGTGCATTATAATCAGTGTAAAGAGCAGCAGCGGAAGGTGTACTATTTTGAGAAGATGGTTTCTATGCGAAAGTCCACAGTTCGTGAGCTGACAGCGGAGCAGAACGAGTATTTCTCCCGGTGGTATCATGTGGCTGTGCGTGAGTTGATAAATTGTGTCCCCTTCAAGGGCGATTATAAGCAACTGGCATCGATGCTTGTTCCGAAAATTACCCCGTTGCAGGCTCAGAATGCTGTGGAGCTCCTTCTGAAACTGGGTCTGATCAGAAAGAATGGAAATGAATTTGTGGTTACAGAGAAAACCATTACAACCGGACCGCAGGTCTCACTCTCATCAATACACATGTTTCAGCGCGACACCATCGATATAGCAAAAACTGCACTGGACCGGTTTGAACGAAATGAACGTAGTATCTCTACGCTGACACTGAGTATTTCACAGGACATGTTCAGGATGATTGAAGAAAAGCTGGCCTCACTTCGCCGGGATCTTCTGGAGATGGTAAAAAACGAGCAAGGGGCGCTTAATCGTGTGTATCAGCTCAATTTTCAGGTTTTTCCATTAACAAAACATCAGGATACATCTAATAAATGAGATTCCTGAATCTGTTCTGTATAATTACTATTGCATCGTTTCTTCGGTGTGGTGTACCGGATATCACACACTCCGGAGGCAGTGGCACCGAGACTGTCGGCATGACTGGAGTTCTGGTTGACGAACATGGTGTTTTGGCTCCGGGAACACAGGTTTCTCTTTATTCATACGATAGTCAGTCGGTAACCAGTTCCGTTAAAGATACCCTGACTGATGGGACCGGAACCTATACTTTTCCCAATATCAGTTCCGGTATGTATTCGATTATCGGGACTACCCCGGATAACAAGAAGGCTGTTTGTATCGGGCCTCTCTTTTATGACTCGCTCCGTGACTCTCTTCGTATGGTTGGGTATGATACACTGTTTTCTCCTGGAGCAGTTAGAGGTTGTGTCAATCCTCAAAAACCAGAGGCGGGTATTCTTGCCTATATACCCGGAACATCTTTTCTGGCTATTACTGATGATTACGGAAATTACCTGTTAGCGGGTGTTCCGCGTGGAGTCTATAACGTATACTATTCAACTTCCGGGTATCTGACAGGCAAAGATACGGCCGTTGTCATACTTCCGGATATTGTTACCACTCTGCAATGTGTTACCCTTCGTGTCGATCCGGATGGTGCTCCGCCGTCTCCTGAGCTGAAGTCACTTTTACACGATGAAGTGAATGGTACGGTACAGGTGATCTGGAATCGTGTACATGTGGATGATCTCAGCGGGTATCTGCTGTACCGTGATTCTTCAGATATTCCGGTACTGATCGGGACGACCGATGACACTTCGTTTTCCGATATGCTCTTTGGTTCCAGGGATACGTTGCCGAAATGGGTGACCTACAGGGTCGCGTCCGTGGATACATTAAGAAACCAGAGCCTGTACTCTAACAGTCTGTCGCTCTATGCTGATCCGCCCCTTTATTTCAAAACCATTTTCAGCTGGAGTATTGCTACGCTCCAGGGGCGAACTGACACATTGACAAACGCCGACTCGCTTGCAATCAGTGTGTCTTTCAGTAACAGAAACCGGAGTAATAGTAGAATCAGACTGGCTGCGGGTCAGCCAGGCAACATTGTAGAGGAGCGGGTTGTCGATGCCTGCTGCGGTGTGGAACTATTTATTCTGCAATGGAAAGATCCCGGATCTCTTGATCTTTTTATCAGTGCATTGGATCATGAAGGTGGCGAATGGGAAGACAGCATTTCTGTCAGCATTATGGACACCCTTTTACTGTATTCGCGCAATAAATGGATGTCTGCTGAGCCATTGACTACTCCGCGAAGGTTTGCTTCTGCAGTAGCAACCGACTCTGCCATTTATGTTGCCGGGGGGTGCGCACAGGTCTTTGATCCAGGTCTGGGATACACCACTGTTGCTCTGGCCACAGTAGAGATGTTGGGCCGCAGCGGAGTATGGACAAGCGCACCATCACTACCGCAGGGGAGATTCTATTCGGGAATGGCTGAACTGCATGGAACACTTTATTTAATTGGTGGGTGCGATTTTCAGAACAATTTCTCATCCATACTCAGCTTTCGCCCATCACTGGATAATGAATGGAGGGAAGTTGCACAGCTCCCCTTCTCCTGCAGCGGTGTCGCCTGTTGTCGTGTTGATGAGAAAATCTTTATCTTTGGTGGTGTGCAAAGCAGCGTATCCGGACGGTCTATAACTGACAGTATTTATGTGTTTGACCCGGCAGTATCAACGATCACTGGGATCGGTACACTCTCGATTCCCCGGGCTTATCATCAGGCAGTATATCTTGATAGTAACGTATATATTCTCGGTGGTCTCGGGGGTTCTTATGATCTGACACTCGCAGAAGCACTCTCGTCTGTAGAAATGTTCGATATTGAAATCAAAAGAAGTTATCCTGGCGCAAATATGGCAGCAACACGGTTGAATTTTGCAGCAGGATCGCTCAATGGGGAACTCTTTGTTGCCGGGGGATTCGGTTCTGCTGTTTCCAATCAGGTCCTAACGGGTGTAGAGAGGTTCAATCCGGCAGAGGAAATCTGGACTTCCAAAGCCGAGCTTCCTTATCCATGCCACGGAATGGCTGCAGTGACATTTAAAAATGCATTCTTTACTATAGGTGGGGCACAAAACGGATACCCCGGACTTGATGCCACAACCAGTGTTAAGATGTATTATCCATAAAAAGAGCACAGTTATGAAATTCGAAAAGAGTATAAAAAGTGTAAAAAAGCGGAAACGGCAGTCTCTTGCTACGATAATTGCCGTGTGTATAGCTGCTGTGCTTATGGTTCCTGGCCTGACTTCGCCACAGTGTCTGCTTCAGCAAAACGGTTATATCTTTTTTCATCCCATCTTTTCTACCACCCACTGGAGTTCATCGGACCAATTGAGCATCACAATACCCGCGGCGCTCTGTAACAGCGACCCGGTGCATGTGAAAATTGCAGGAACCGCCGCACATGCTGTAGGTGTGCTGGTGTCGGGTTCCGGTAACGTATCACTATCAACATTTCGCTATGAGGTCTCACCCTCATGTTTTTGCTGCAAACCGGAATTGATCGTGGATGAACCTGTTTCGGTCCCCCTTGAATTTGCTGTCGAGCATGCCCCAGCTGCTTCTATGAAAGATGATACACTGCATGTTGTTTCAATCGTATTTCCGCTTTCTATTTCACATGTCGCATTGGATGAGCGGGGGACGGTTTTTTTTACGGATACGATTACAGTTCAGAGTGCAAATTCCAGTCAGACAATTGAGGTTGTATCATTCGGTACACAGCAACGGGGTATCTGGGTTGGGGGTGGAGGAGGACTTCTGCGGTTTATCCCTCTTTCCGGATTAAGCTGGAATAGTGAAATCATCTTTGATATCAGTCAAAGTGAAACAATCACAGTAGTGAGTGACAGCTTCGCTGCTGCAAAGAATGGTGCGCTGTTTGTCCGCAGCAATGGCAGCTTTACTTCTAATGAGGTGCTCAATATGAGCATCGAGACTGGCTGCTCTTCCTGGGTAGCAGGAGCAGGAAAGGTTGCCCTCAGAAAAGAAGGATGGAGAGTATACGCTGATGTGCCTGAGCTGGTCAATGCCAATGTGATATATTCAGGTGAGGGATTGGTACTCGAGTGGGTTGATAAAAGTTGGAATTACCACAGAAAGGTTCTGGAAGATTCTCCAACCAGTTTGGGAAGCATCACCCCTGCATCTTTAGAACAGAGTGGTGTGTACTATTATCATAGTGATATGCAGGAAACCCTGATGGTCTATTTTCAGGATCCTGACTCCAATATTCAGCTTCCGGAACTCACAATCGAATCAAATTGGAACTCGGTATCTCTTTACGACGGAATCCCCTTTACCCTGCATGGAATGAGTATGGATGCATTCTGTGAGATCGGATCTGCCCGATTGTTGTCGGATTGGATCCGAATCGTATTGCGGCCAGACTCGATTTTCTGGGATGCACGCTTTGCGGTCGGTACCATTGATTTTACCTGCGGATACTGTTTTGAAACAGAACGGATTCTCAGGCATGGCCAGGCCTGGTTTACAGCTGATAACAAATTCACACTGGTATGCGGAGCCGATACCCTCACTGTATATAAGAGTGGTTCAGTTGGTTCCGGGGTGAGGCTGATACCAGAGCGGAATCAGGTCAGTTTTGCACTTATGAAGGGGAATTTGCTCTGCAGACTAGGAAAAGAAACTCCTGCAGGAACGATTACCCTCTTTTCGCTTACAGGAAAGAGGCTTCAAAGATATGCCTTTAAAAAGGGTGAGTCGCTTATTTCGCTTCAGCTTCCCAATGTGACCCAGTCGGTACTGGTTCTTTTGGAATTCAACGATGGAAAACGTCTGAAACGGATTGTTCCCTACTTACGCTGACGGTATGGGGACGGACTGCTTTTTTACTCTTATGCCGAGTGATAAGGTACATAGTCTGTTCCACTGCGCCTTCATGTCACCAGGGACGGACTATTTTTATGTGCTTTTAAGTCGGTGTAATAAGAGCATAAACATAGTCCGTCCCTTATCTCCAATCGATTTTCTGCCCCTGAATTATATTTTTTATTTTCAACTCAAGGCAGATGGTGCATGGTTTCACTTCTTCTCGGTGGTTTGGCTCTTTTTATCCTCTTTCTATTCCTTTACTCCTTTTCACCATTGAAACGACCGTTCCCCACAGAAAGTGATTATACCTATCACAGGACTCCATGGTGGCAACTCTACTACTCTTCAAAGTATTTAAGCCCGGTAAAGAGACCTGCCCGTGGTACAGGTCTGAAAGAGCTTTTTGCACAGGACATGGGACCAGTCCCTGAAAAGGATCAGCTTCAGGACTCTCAGGAAATTACACTCACTGCAGTTGGTGATCTGATGTGCAGGCGGGACCTTGTCGGGAAAGGGGGAGAGAACCTTTGGGAGCATATCGGCAGCGATCTGTTTTCAGGCGATCTCTGTATCGCTAATATGGAATTCGCGGTAAATCCCGATTGGGTCATTGAAAAGCTCCTGCGGTTTTCTGTGCCGCAATCGTATGCTGAACCTCTTCTGGGAGATCATCGTTTCGGCAGATTTCATGCGGTTTCACTCGCCAATAATCATATAAACGACAGCCTCTCAGACGGAATCATCTCTACCTGTAATTATCTGGAAAAAATCGGGATGCTCTACTCCGGTGCAAACCGGACAAAAGGGGAGCAGGATGAGTTTCCAATTATTGATTGTAAGGGGATCAAAATAGCTCTGCTCTCCTATACCTTTTCTACAAATGCCATACCCCTTGAACAACACTTTCAGTTCGGGACAAATCTGGTACGGTTCAATGCTCTTGATGACAACGATTATGATCCATCCCTGATTTTTCATCATGTTACATGTGCCCGTGAGCGGGGTGCAGATGTCATTGTCGCTTGTAACCACTGGGGTGTGGAATTTGAGTACTATCCGCCAGAGCGCATTGTGCGTCGGGCCCATGAGCTTATCGATGGTGGGGTCGACCTTATTATCGGACACCATCCCCATATTCTCAATCTCTCTGAACGATACCGTGCAAAGGATGGCAGGGATGGGTTTATTCTGTACTCGCTTGGAAATCTCACCTCGTGGGGGCTTAAATTTCCGCTCCAGAAGATGAGCCACCTTGCCCGCATAACACTTGTGAGTGCAAAAAAATCAGATGCCCGTGAAGTGCGAATCGGTAATGTCACATTGATGCCCATTCTTCACACCATGAATAAACGTGATGGTTTGATTCACCATTCATTATTACCGGTATTGCGATTGATTGAAGACGATGCGCTGCGTGATACGTATAAAAAGTTAAGCATCAAAGACCGTCTGATGCTTCGGTCAGTTTACAAAGAACACAAGAACTATTTCCGCCAGAAGGGGATAGTGTACGCATGAGACCGAATACTGATCCTGTAATCACCCATTACTTTTTGTAATCCTGGCAGATCAGATCAGCGGTTATCCGTGCTGATTCGTAGATCGTCGGAAGACCTGATCCGGGATGTGTTCCACCGCCAACCAGATAACAATTCTTAAACTCCTCGAACCGGTTGTGAGGCCTGAAGTATAGCATTTGTAAAAGATTGTGTGCCAGATTGAAGGTGGCTCCATGAAAGATAGCGAAATCAGCCCACCAGTTTTGCGGGGTAATTATATGTTCTGCAACAATATGGCTGCGCAGATTGGTCATGGATGTACGCTGTTCTATGCGGGTAAGTACCTTTTCCCGATATGTGGCGATTAGGTCGTTGTTCCAGATAATGTGTGATCGAAGATTCGGCACCGGGACCAGGACGTATACTGCCGAGTGTCCATCGGGGGCAAGTGTCTTGTCAAGAACGCTCCCGTTCCTCAGGTATATCGACATGTCATCTGAGAGTATGCCATTTGTTGAGATGTCAGTGATGTTTTTATGGTAATCGCGGGCGAAAATAATTTGATGGTGCGGTTCGGGGTATACGGTGTTCAGAGCAAGGTAGAGCATGAAAGTTGAACAGGAATACTGCATTTTAGACATCCGTTCGGGCGTATATTTGCGCAGCTCTCCCGGGAGAAACAGGCTCTCTGCAGCATGACCGAAATCTGCATTGATAACTACACCATCGGCAGTAACTTTTTCATCATTGTTGAGTAAAACCCCCTGCACATGTCGTCTGGAATCGCTCAGGATTCTTTTTACACGCTGTTGAGTATAAATTACTGCCCCGTGTTCCCGAGCTACCCTCTGCATTGCATCTGCTATTGTGCAGAGTCCGCCAGTTACATGATACACTCCATAGGCGTGTTCTATATAGGGAATAATGGTAAAGAGACCAGGACAGCTCCAGGGGGACATTCCAAGATACTTTGCCTGAAAGGTAAACGAGAGTTTGCAGAGCTCGTTAGTATAGTAACGGCTCAGATTCCGGTAGAGTGATTTGCCAAGGGACAACCAGGGAAGAGCCGAGATCAGATCAGGGTGCAGCATCTTCGTGATGGTGGAATAGTGTTTTTTGAGGCAGGGAAACATCTTATCGTAACGTCGGTGCTCCTCCCTGAGAAACCGGTCGAATCCTCCTTCGTTTCCCGGAAACGTTCGGGCAATCCGGGAACGCATCTCGTCGTGATCGGTGACTGCATACAATTCTTTGTCAATGAACGAGAGCTTGTATATAGGCTCCAGGCGGGTTAACTGAAGGTAATCCTCGATGTTTTTGCCGGAACGCGTAAAGATCTCTCTCAAAAAAAAATCCATCATCAGGAATGTTGGGCCGATGTCGAACACGTGTTTCCCCAGGTTGAGTGCACGGTTTCTTCCTCCAACACTGTTTTCTTTTTCGAAAACTGTTACCTTGAATCCCCGATATGCCAGAATCATTGCTGCAGCTAGCCCTCCAGGTCCGGCCCCTATAATTACAATGTGGCGTTCACTCATGATGTACCCCTCTGAGCTTGCTTTTCAAGCCGTTTTCTGGTAATTTGCTGAAGGTGCGGACGGTTATACCGCTGAGCGGCTATACAGGGGATATTCCCCAGCAGTGCATAGAGAAAATTGATACCCGTTCCAAGTGGGGTATTCCAGAGAAAAAACAGAGCTGCTGTCATAATGGTGATCCAGTGTACCAGTTCAGCCCTGCAGGTGTCTTGGGAAAACTGTTCGATATACCCGGGATCTCTGGATTGCAGATGTTTCTTGGGAAACCCTCCCTTTATCAGCACTGCACCATCAGGGAGCAGATTTTTCCATTTTTTGATTCTTACAACCCGCTCATAGAAATCTCCGTTCTTTTCCCAGGGGCGTGTTCTGAACAGCCAGTAATCTGGTTTGAAAAAGAGTAACGGAAAACGGGTAATAAGGTTTGATATTGTAACCTGAAGGGCAAACCAGACAATGGCATTAAGTAGCAGCGTCGTAAAAAAGGATCTTCCGGTTCTGTTGTTTCCTGGTTGCATCATTTCCTGCCTCAGCTAGTAAGCTCTTCCTTTCCAACTCTTTTTTCCGTGTATATCCCTGAGAAATGAGATTCCGAAGATGCCCAGGTAGTAGAAAAGGGGAACTGGGAATAAAAGTGCTGTGAGGAGCTTATAGGAGCCCAGCTTCTTCAGTGCCCAATAAACCTCAGCGGCATACATGAGATAGAGAATTGGCACTGCTGCTTTGCTTTTCGCATAATCTCTTCGCAGAATCATCCGCAGTATCAGGAAAAAGCCACTGATCCAGAGCGTCATCACCACAATGCCATACAGACTACCCGCCGAAGCACCCGAAAGAGTGCTTCGAACCAGTCCTGCGCTCATCTCCTGCATCCCACCCGGGTACATTTTCCTGGAGAGTGTTCCTTCCCCTCCGAACAGCCTGATCGGAATATGTGCCTGTGCAAAGTAGTGGGCCAGTTTCAGGTTCTCTACAAGTGAGTGCCTCACCTGTTCATGGCCGCCAATCCGGAAATAATCCTTTCGTGAGCAGAGAAGACTGGGACCGAATAGTCCCCGATGAGCTCCAGACCAGGAACCTGCGCTCAATCCCGCCATCATTGCAATATTGAAAAACGCATAGCACATTTGGTATGGCCGTACCACATCTGAAAATGGCATGATTGAAAGCACTCCCCGGTGGCTGTAGTATTCTCCACAGATCTTTAGCAGTGCCCATGGCTCCAGTACCAGATCTGCATCAAGAAACAAAAGAAAGTCGCCGGTTGCTTCCTTTGCCCCCTGATACAGGGCCCAGGTCTTGCCTGTCCATCCCGGGGGCAGATCCGGTGGGGTAATAACCTTTACAGCAGATTCCTTCGCGATCCGGGCTGTCCTGTCGGTTGAGAAATCATCAACGACAATTATCTCTTTTGGTCCCCAGGGCTGGTTGAAAAGAGAATTCAGTAAATCATTGATACCGTGCTCTTCATTGCGGGCAGGAATGATGACCGATAATTTGCAGAGAATCTCCAGAGCCCGTTCCGTTCTCAGGCACCGGGGGATTTTCCACAATGAAGGCAGGAGTGCCATGCTGCAGACTACTGCCGGCCAGGCTTGACCCGCAAGCGTGTTTTGTCGAACAGAACTGTTACATTTCATTCAGGTCTGCTCCAATCTGGATAGTGGAAACATTTTTTCAACCAGGTGACCGGTGTTCATTCCTCCAAGAATCACCATCGGCATGCCACCACCGGGGTTAACACTTCCTCCGCAAAAAAAGAGGTTCGAATAAAGAGGACTCTGTTTTGGCGCCTTGAATCCGTAGTTTTTCCACAGGTCGGACACCACTCCATAAATGGAACCACCTGTTGAGTAGTACATGTCTTGAATGTCAAAAGGTGTCATCACATCTTCCACCACGATATGCTCTCTGAGCTCTTTGAGTCCCATCCGCTGGCATTTATGTATCAGCTTGTTTTTCATGGTGTCGTATTCTTCGTACGTGAACGAGCATTTGTCGGAAAGATGGGGAACATGTGGCAGGAGTTTAATCACATCGCACCCTTCAGGGGCAATGGTTTTGTCAGTGCGGGCCGGTGCGACAAGGTAGATTGTCGGGTCATCGGGTAAAACGTGTTTATTGAAAATAGCTTGAAAAGATTCTTTCTGGTTCCGGGAATAAAGAAAATTGTGGTGCGCCAGCTGAGGATAGACCGTGTCTACTCCCAGGTGAATAACCAGTCCGGAACAGGAGGGTTCAAAGCGACCGAGTTTTTTGAGGATTTTCGGTGGAGCTCCCAGTAGTTTCTCGTATGCAGGGCGCACCTCCATGTTTGAAATGAATATATCCCCTTTTGCTGTTGAGCCATCGGCCAGCCTTGCCCCGCAGATTCTTTTCTCTAAGCAGAGCAGTTCTGTTACTTCGGTTGATAGATGCAATTTGATTTTTAATTCTTTCAGAAGCCTTATCAGGGCGGAACAGAGATTATACATCCCCCCCTCTATGTACCACAGCCCGAATGCATATTGAATCCAGGGGAGGAGGTTGAGGAATCCGGGTGCATTGAATGGTGATGAGCCGATATATTTCGCAAAATAGGAAAAGATTTCCCTGATGAGAGGATCTTTAAAGTGGTCCTGGAGCGCAGTGTGCATCGACCGCAGGCCATCGAGGCCAGTGAAACCCCAGGGAGGGAAATTCCTGAGGACATCGGAAAAACTGTCCGCACCATTTTTGAAATAGGATCTATTGATTATGCGGTATTGATTGTGAGCATAATTGAGAAAGTGGAGGAACTGATACGGAAGATCGGGGTGGAGGTGTGAGAAGATCTCTTTTTGTCTGTCGTAATTGCCGACAAGGTCAATTACCGTTCCATTTTCAAAGAAATTTCTCCAGTGGGTATGAAGTTTCACCAGATGGATATAGTCTTCCATTTTTTTTCCGGCCAGGGAAAATAGCTCACTGAATATGTGTGGCATGGAGAGAATGGAGGGGCCCAGGTCAAAACGGAATCCCCCTTTGGTGAGTTGGTTAAGTTTCCCCCCGGCACGGTCGTTTTTCTCGAAAATCTCCACTCTGTAGCCCTTGGCGGCAAGTGTTATTGCGCTTGAGAGACCTCCCAGTCCGGCACCGATAATTATTACCTGTGGCCTGGTATCGTTTTGCATTTCGTTTATTGCTGGTTAAAACGGGTACCCTAATTGCAAGTATTGTCGCAATACATATAGCATAAATGGGGCCTAAACAGTATGGATTTACCGGGACTTTTTGCAAAACAGAAGGAGTTGTTCAGATCCGGAATCACCCTTGATTGCAGGTGGCGAAAGGAAACACTGGAGCTTCTTGGACGCTGTATTGTGCAGCATGAAAAACAGTTACTGGACGCTTTGTACAAAGATATGGGGAAACCTGCAGGTGAAGCGTATACAAGCGAGATCGGGCCGGTTCTGGAGGATATTCACCTTGCCTTGAGAAATCTGGGGAGATGGAGTAAACCAGAGAAGGTTTCTTCACCACTGCTGAGTTTCCCTGCACGCAGCAGGTATTATCCGCGTCCTTACGGTTCGGTGTTGATTATTGGACCGTGGAATTACCCGCTTGGGTTACTGGTGCAGCCGCTGGTTTCGGCACTGGCTGCGGGAAATTGTGCTGTGTTGAAACCCTCCGAAAATGCTCCGGCCAGTGGTCTGGCCCTGTTCGATATGATCGATCGTTTCTTTTCTCCCGATACTGTGGCGGTTGTATGTGCCGATGCCATTGAAACAGGGCAGGCAATTGAGTCTGGGGGACCCGATTACGTTTTCTTTACCGGAGGATCTGCTTCCGGAAAGCGGGTGATGGCATCCTGTGCACGTGAACTTATCCCCTGTGCGCTCGAGCTTGGCGGAAGAAACCCCTGTATCGTGGATACCGGAATTCCGGTGCATACTGCGGCAGCCCGGATTGTTTGGGGCAAATTTTTCAATGCAGGCCAGACCTGTGTCGCCCCTAATGTTTGTTATGTGCACCAGAATGTATATCCTTTGATTGTGACTGCCCTGGTCAATAAGGTGCACTCTTTTTACGGCACCGATTTGCAGGCTTCAGACTCCTGTGCCCGGATTGTGAATGAAACGCACTTCCATCGTCTTGAGAAGCTCTTTACCAGTTCACGTTGTGTTGTTGTTGCCGGAGGAGGACGGGAACTGAAAAACCTTTACTGGTCGCCCACAGTCGTTACCTGCAGTAGTGATGACCCTATTCTGCGTGAAGAGGTCTTCGGGCCGATTCTTCCGGTGGTCCCCTATGCTGATCTGAATAATCTGCTCAATTGTTTGCGAATGCACCCCTCACCACTAATAGTATATCTATATACCGCACGTAAAAGCACCATCAGTGCAGTTCGCTCCAAAACCGTTTCCGGGAGTTTGTGTATCAATGCATCGTTGCATATGATCGCCAATAGCTTGCTTCCCTTTGGTGGAACGGGAAAAAGCGGCATGGGAAGATATCACGGGAAGGCAGGGTTCTTAACTTTCAGCTATATTCGGTCTGAAATGGAAAAGAGGTTTTTTCCTGAGTCAGGTTATATGTATCCTCCGTATAGAACCTCTTTCTGGATTGTAAAAAGAGTGATCCGGTTGCTTTTACGACAGTAAGGGACTGTATGTTTCTGGCGAATGCTTCACCTGTCCATTCCGCCCAATAGCGAGACTATTTGTGTTCCAGCCAGCGCAGTTATCCAGTCTTTCAGGTAATTATCCTGGTTGCACCTCTATTAACCGCCTGAGATTCTCGCACTCCTCTGTAAGGTGCTGGTTAATCTCAGCCAGTGCTGTGTCGATACAAGGAATAATAAAAAAATCATCTGGTTGCTGCGCAGGGTGGCGCGCCTATGCTGTCGTGCCAGGCCATACCGTCCGGTGCGCGACACCCGTAACGGTTGGCC
>OBJA01000978.1_pt1 | contig 21726 bp, 17 predicted proteins | sample 1519751 | NCBI WGS metagenome assembly OBJA01 (sample SAMEA3881238, study PRJEB22517) | soil metagenome | biome: lake sediment; feature: soda lake sediment; material: sediment, water from around vicinity | place: India | collected 2013-12-23 | depth 3 m
GCGGGGAAACGCTCCCTTCCCGTCTCCACAGGCAGGTTATCTTCGATACAAATGATGGGCTGACCGAATATTTATCGGCCACAGCCCTGATACTCAGACCCTTCTCCGTGTCCGCCACTACCCGGCAGCGCAAATCCTCTGAATAAGCTTTCGGCATCTCTCACCTCCACTCCTATCTCTTATTTTAACTCACGGGGGAATCTCTTCGATTCCAATTAGAAGAAAAACGCTCTAACGTATCCGAACAAAGCAGATCAACTCACATCCCGCTTATTTTTCCCGAAGTGGTGTTTGAGATATTCGATGAGTGGAGGGGTGATCGATAAAATGATGATTGCAAGAATGACAAGCTTGAAATTTTTTTGTATCAGCGGCAGTTGCCCGAAATAAAATCCGGCGTAAACGAATATGCCGACCCACAGAACGGCACCGATGATGTTGTAAGCAATGAATTTGCGATAAGGCATCGTGCCAATACCTGCGACAAACGGGGCAAATGTACGGATGATGGGGATAAAGCGGGCGATGATGATGGTTTTGCCACCATATTTGAGGTAAAAGGCGTGCGTTTTGTCCAAATGTTCCTGTTTCAGGAAACGGAATTTTCCTGAAGTAAAAATCGTTATTCCGAATTTTTTACCTACCCAGTAATTGACACTGTCTCCCAGAATACCCGCCAGCGTCAGTCCGGCAAACAGGAGATGAGGGTCGAGCTGTGACCCCTGCAGTGATGCCAGTGAACCTGCGGCAAACAGCAGGGAATCTCCAGGCAGAAAAGGAAATACGACCAGCCCGGTCTCGCAAAACACGATCAGAAAAAGAATGCCATTCACCCATGCCCCGTATTCCGAGACAAGCTCCTGCAGGTGGCTATCTATATGAATGATGAAATCAATAAGAAACATTGAAGGGAGGAAAGAGGAAAAATGGTTTTCTCTACGATGGGCCGGATCGCATCACAACCAATGTGGTATGGCTCGGATCAGGTCTAAACCTAAAAAATCTGAGCAATAAAAAAGGCACCTGGTCATATACTGATCAAGTGCCTGTATCTGGTAGGCCGTGCGCGATTCGAACGCGCGACCAACGGATTAAAAGTCCGCTGCTCTACCAGCTGAGCTAACGACCCGAAGGCGGCAATTATACCAACTCATTCCTTGTTGTGAAACACTTTATCGCTATTAGAAGAATAGTGACTACCTGGGTGCCGGGTTACTCTGCCAAAACTGCGTATGCCCGAGCTGATAATAGAGATGAAGCCGACTTGTACCAGGCACCAGCGGGCAAATAATTCTGTTTCGGGCAGAATCTGCTTGCGATCAGGGCCAAGCAGAAACTGGGTTCCGGGGAAAATATGTTCATATTTATGAACTTCGGGTTCCAGCCCCAGAGAGAGGAGCAACCATCCTAGTGGCAGCATTGCGAGGGATAGCATTATCCCCACGATCCATTCCCTAATGTGGCCAGACATATTGGCGAGCATGATAGCGTTGGCACAGAGAGCGAAAAGCAGGAGGTAAAGATAGAAGCCGCCTCCCATACCCAAGGCACCATTGCGAGCAATCAATTCATTCAGGTTGTCAGTCGAGGACCAGCTAAAAGCAATGGTTTTGGCCAACCAGAGCCAGGGTAGTGCGCTGATAATCAGAATAAGCGTTTTTCTTGCGACTTGTTCATGTTGCTTGCGCAGGCTGAAGAAGCTGATAATCAGTGCCAGAAAAATAACAAGGGGGGCATATAGTGCCGTATAGCGAACCAGTCTTTCCAGGATGGAAATCAATGTCGGGCCAAGCCATTCAAAAATATGTCGCCAGCCCTCACCCCAGAGATCTTTGTTAACGACAAACCAGTAAAGATTATTCGATCCGGTGATATCGGTAATACTTTCCTGGGTTACGCTGATTGAGAGCAGTCCCAGGCTGATAAGACTGGCTGTGAACACCCATCCCGGCAGGCTTATAAATGGCCTGTTGCTGGAAAGTATCTTGGAGCTGATCCATGCAGCTCCTGCTCCGATCCATAATAATGCCAGAACAAAAATGAATATGAATAATATGTTGCCATCAAATAGAAATAGCTCTTTTAAGTTATAAGGTATTTTGGGCAAGCGCAAAGTTAGCCAAATCAGGCTTGCAGTTCCTATCGACAGAAAGATTACGGGAATCCACTCCCTGAACAGAGGCTGATTTTCGGAGGAACCAGTCCGATAAGAATGAGATAGGGATGGAATAGGCTTGCCTGGTACGGGGCTGGTGATAGAGTGGGATATCTCAGTATGGCGTTCAAGTTTCCTGGATTCAGACAATCCCCATGTAATCAGTCCGATTAGTACCGGTTCCGTGATATCGGCATTACGCCCTAACAGGATCATCTGAATCAGTTCGATGACTATCGACCAGAAGATCAGTGCCAGAGCCATGCCACGAAAATTTCCACCTGTTTGCCATCCAAGCCATAGTAGAGCTGAATAAATATAAAGTGAACGGATCAGTCCTGTCGTATTGTCCAGCATTGATCCTTCCAGCATGGTGGTGAAAGGGATAAGATTGAATGTGCCGCCGGACATAAAAGAAAAAGGCGTGAGGGCGGAAAGAGACCAGGCGGACAGTAACGACCAGAAAGCAACTGCAGCTCTGATACGATGGTTAGTCTGCAGAAGCAAAATACTTGCCAGATAGCCTGCCAGCAATCCTGTTAAGGTTGATGAATCAAGAGACTGATCTACAACGACAATTTTTCCGGCAAGTACAAATAGCAGGGTGCAGGTCAGCCAGACTGTCGGCTTGCGGATTTGCAGCGAAAGAATACTGCCGGCAGCCATAAAACTTGTTGCATGCAACCAGAAATATGGAAAACTGAAATCGGTTTCCTGCAGCGGCTTTAGCGCATCCTTGAATTTCTGCCAGTCGAGGGAAGGAACCAGCGGTAACAATTCGCTGCTTGTCCACAAAAGGAGTATTACGAAAGGAAGGATGGTTCCAGTTTGAAGAGGTGACAATTTGCCAAGGGAACGAGAAGAAAGAAATCGTCTTGCCAGAAAACCGATCCCGATTCCGGATACCAATCCAACCATATTCCAGAGCACATCAGCCAGGGTTGCAGACCGGGTAGGCAGCCATATTTGCAAGATTTGCAAAGTCAGCGCAAAGACAAAACCGGCGGTCAGCCATAGCAGTAAATGAGTCGTTCTGTACCGTGCATGAATGACCCATCCACCGTTAATTCCCAGCGGCAAAAATAGTGCGATATTTCCCAGCAGATCACCAATCGATGTTACCCAGAGCATATTGGTAAAAAACTGTTCAAACGAGTCCGGGTCAGCATGCGAAAAATTACCGGGATAGAGCGACCCGTACGTAATCAGCAGAACAAGGACAATCAGAATCTTTGTATTGGGGGATAAATTTCTGATGATCATGGCTGTTTACTCTGTGGAGTGTGCATTCTGCTATAAAAAGTTTCCGTAAATCCGGTATTGATCATGCTGTCCAGAACCGGATAGCGGCCAATGCCCGACGAGTACATTAGGGTAGGCGACAAATAGGGCATGTGGACTGTTTTCCAATCTGGAAATTTTTGCTTCACTACGCAGGAAATGATGGGTAGGTCGCTCTTGTATTTACCCGGCAGGCGCAGCATATGTTCACAGGACTGCAGTACTTTTAATTTGACCAAATATGTATCTGGATTTTCTGTATAAATGTTTCCAGCAGAAACAACGGATACGGCCAGCAAAATTAAAATCCAGGTACTGGAACAGCTTAAGAATTCCAACCGAAGGCTATAATGACTGAAGCGGACGATTATGTTCTGTTGAATATTCCTCATGGGATTTTTTGATGCGTAAGGTTGATACAAGATGTACTACAGCAGTTTCTTATCAGCCTGATTGAAATTTTTTATCGTAATTTTTCTTATGCTCTGGATAAAATCATTACATATCGTTTCCATGGTGACCTGGTTTGCCGGGTTATTTTATTTGCCCCGACTGTTTGTCTATCATGCCATGTGTACGGATCAGGCGGGTATAGATCGATTCAAGGTGATGGAGCGCAAGCTCTATTATGGCATCATGACTCCCGGTGGATTGCTGACGATCATTTTTGGTACATGGTTGTGGCTGGGCTACGGTTTTTCCGGAGGGTGGCTGCATACCAAACTGGCACTGGTCGCGTTACTGGTTGCCTACCACCTCTATTGCGGAAAGTTGCTGATCGATTTCAGAAACGATCGCAACCGGCATGGCCACATGTACTACCGCTGGTTCAACGAATTGCCGGTGCTGGCATTGTTTGCGATCGTCATACTGGTCGTGGTCAAGCCCTATTGACAGAGCAAAGCGTGGAGGATGACTCAGTCATCCACGATTGTCTGGCCCGGGAACAGCGTATCGGTATAGCCGAATTTGCGTAAATCATCGATGCGCATGGGATAAAGTATTCCGTTCAGATGGTCGCATTCGTGTTGTACCACACGCGCATGAAATCCTGTGACGGTTCTGTCGATGGAAGCACCGGCTGCATCCACGCCCTGATAACGCAGGTGAGTGTAGCGAGGGACCAGCCCGCGCATTCCCGGGATGCTCAAGCAACCTTCCCAGTCTTCTTCCATCTGTTCGGTCAGCGGTGTGAGTACGGGGTTGATCAGCACGGTAAACGGTACACTTTCAGCATCCGGATAGCGCGGAGAGTGCTCAACCCCGAATATGACCACTTGCAGGCTTACTCCGATCTGCGGAGCAGCCAGGCCGGCACCGTTGAGTGCAGCCATCGTATCCTGCATATCCTGCAGCAATGCTTCGAGCTCCGGTGTGCCAAACTGATCAACACGGTGTGCAGGTTGCAGCAGGCACGGATCGCCCATTTTCAGTACAGGTTTAATCATCGTAGTTCCTCACCAGGTGTTCCAGTATATTCCGGACGCTTACCATCACATTCTCCAGCGCCAGATGGGCAGCCTGCAGCGGGATGGCTTGCAGGCTTTCCCCGCGCCCGGCTGCATGATTTGCGACGGCAGCGATGGTCGCATAGGAAATACCCAACTCTCTGGCAAGGATGGCTTCCGGCATGCCTGTCATTCCTACTAAATCTGCACCATCACGCTCCAGGCGATTGATTTCGGCAGCAGTCTCGAATCGGGGTCCCTGAGTAGCGGCGTAGACACCGCCATCGATGACTGGTTCACCTGCATTCCGGGCAGCCTGCAGCAGGCTTGCCCGCGTCTGAGGACAGTAGGGCTGTGTGAAATCAGTATGGGTGATCGTGTCATTAGAGCGACCATGGAAAGTGGCTTCTCGACTGTGGGTGTAATCGATGATCTGATCAGGAACGACAATTTTTCCGGGTCCCATGTCTTTGCGAATACCGCCCACTGAAGCGACAGCAATGATCGTTCTGATTTTCAGTGTATTCAAGACCCAGATGTTGGCTCGATAGTTGACCGCATGAGGGGGAATGGTAAGGCCGTGCCCATGTCTGGACAGGAAAACGATTTCCCGTGTGCCGATCGTGCCAAAAATCAATGCACCGGAAGGTTCTCCGTAAGGGGTTCGCATGACCTGGCGGTGGGTGACTTCCAGGCCGGCAAGTTTATTCATACTTCTGCCACCGATGATTGCAAGCATATTGGTTTATATTAGAAATTATTCGTTTACTGCAGAATGCCATTGAACCGGACGCTTCTGCACGCTTCATTATATAGAACGGGAATAATATGCACGTAATCGACGTACAGATGAAATTCATCAGCCACAGGCGCCGATATCCGCTCTGCCATCATTTACCGGAAGAAGTATCCTGCAGCAGCAACAGCAGCAGCTGATCTTCATCGAGAACCGGGATACCCAGTCCAATGGCTCTGGCATATTTGCTGCCGGGGTCTGATCCGGCGATAACGTAACTGGTAGTAGATGAAACACTGCCGGTTACTTTGCCGCCCTGTTGTTCGATTCTGTTTTTGGCCTGATCGCGTGTCATGGTCGGTAAAGTTCCGGTCAGAACGAAAGTTTTACCGGAAACAGCCGGGTTCGTGCGCAATGATGGCTGCGCAGCAGGGATGGGTTTCTTCCATTGCAGTCCGTGGCTCAGCAGTTGTCCGATTACTTCCCGGTTATGTATTTCTGAGAAGAAGTCCGCGATGCTCTGTGCGACGACCGGGCCAATATCCGGAATCTGTTGCAGTTGTTCGGCATTCATATTCATCAGACGATCGAGATCGCCCGTGTGGCTGGCAAGTGCTTTCGCCGTTGCTTCCCCAACATGCCGGATACCCAGTGCATAGATAAAACGCGGCAGCGTGGTTTTTTTACTGTCTTCGATGGCTGTAACCAGATTACGGGCAGATTTCCCGGCCATGCGTTCCAGGCCGGCCAGGGTATCGACATCCAGTCTGTACAGATCAGCGGGCGTGTGAACCAGTCCGCGATCGATCAATTGATCAACCAGCTTTTCTCCTAACCCGTCGATATCGATGGCGCGGCGGGAAGCAAAATGCAGAATTGCCTGCTTGCGCTGAGCTGGACAATATAACCCCCCGCTGCAGCGGGTAACTGCTTCATCCGGCAGGCGGACAGCTTTCGATCCGCAGACCGGACAATGGTCCGGCATGACGAATGCTCGAGCGTGGGCGGGCCGCCGTTCCGCTATCACGGCAACTACTTCCGGGATGACATCGCCCGCCCGCCGCACGATGATGGTATCGCCGATCATGATTTGTTTGCGCTGCACCTCGTCTTCGTTATGCAGGGTGGCGTTGGTAACCGTTACCCCACCCACGAATACCGGGGCGAGGCGTGCCACCGGAGTCAGGGCACCGGTTCTCCCCACCTGGATTTCGATCGCCAGCAGTTCAGTACTGACTTCCTGCGCCGGAAATTTATGTGCGATGGCAAAGCGGGGGGCGCGCGAGACATATCCCAGCTTTTCCTGTTGTGCCAGATCGTTGACTTTGTACACTACCCCATCGATTTCATAGGGCAGAGATAAGCGCAAAGCATTCATTTCACGGTAATAGGTCAATAATTCGACTACACCCGTTACTGTGCTGCTTTGTCGTGCTACCAGAAATTGCTGTGCAGCAAGATAGGTCAGAATTTCGCTGTGTGTCGAGAAAATCGGCTGATCTTCATGATAAACACCGATGCCATAGGCGAAAAAAGTCAGTCTGCGCGCAGCGGTGATGCGGGAATCGAGCTGGCGCAGGGAACCGGCAGCAGCATTACGTGGATTGACGAAGTTTTTTTCACCGTTCTTTCGCTGTTGTTCATTGAGGCGCTCAAAATCCGCTTTCAGCATGACTACTTCGCCGCGTACCTCGAACTGGCCAGTCGGGAATGGCGTTTGCAGGCGCAGGGGGATCGACGGAATCGTGCGTAAATTCAGCGTGATATCTTCTCCGGTATAACCGTCTCCCCGAGTGGCACCTTTTGTCAGGATTCCGTGCGTGTAAATCAGGCTGATAGCCAGGCCATCGAATTTGGGTTCGACAGCATAATCGACTCTGTCTATGTTCAGTGCTTCACGGATACGCCGGTCAAAGGCAATTACTTCTTCTTCAGAGAAGGCATTGGCCAGCGATAACATGGGGGTCTGGTGGACGAGTTGTGCAAATACTTTTAACGGTGGAGCACCTATCCGCTGCGTCGGGGAATCTGGCGTGACCAGGTGCGGGTATTGCTGTTCCAGCTGTTGCAGCGTGCGGAAAAGTGCGTCGTATTCTGCATCCGGAATGATCGGTGTATCCTGAGCATAGTAATGGAAGTTATGTAACGCAATGGCTGCACGCAATGCTTGCAGGCGTTCTTCGATCGTGTTTTCGGATATCATGTCAGCATTATCTCGCAGATAGGGACAGGACAGAACAGAACAATGCTTGTCCCAGGATAATGGAAAACAGATTATGCCGAGGAATTCCCCCGGTTTCATAATTTTGTATAAAACAGGTTGTCAGTGTGCTTTGCAGGATTTCTACAACAGGAGAAATGACATGAATATCAGATCAACCGGACTATCCATCCTCATCGGTGCCTTGTTTGCAATTCCCGCTACCACGGCAACAGCCGTTTCCTCAGTCGTGGATACATCGATGCGGCAAGGAACAGCCAATTACCTTATCCTGGCTGATGCGCATCAGCATCAGAGCCATCAGGGTGGAAGTGCAGGGCAGGGACATTCAGGTGGCTCAGGCCATGCCGGGCATGGACAGGGAGGAGGAAAAGGCAGGCACGGTGGAGGGGATGGCTACTCGGGGCATGGTGGATACGGGAAGGGAGACAAGGGGAATATGGAGCACCATGGGCATCCACCCAGCTACGCCCACAGTGTTGCCATGCAGGCCGAAGTATTGGGTCTTTCCGATGAACAGCTTGGCAAAATCGTGCGCTTTCATCTGAAAGAGGACAAGCAGGCGCATGAGCGTATCAAACAGAAAATGAAGGAAAGCATACAGGCTTTCCGTGAAGCGATTACCGACCCTGCCGTCGATGATGAAACATTGCGTAAACTGGGGCAGGCGCCTGTTGACAGCCTCAATGAAATGATCAAGTACCATATCGACGAACGCAAAGCCGTTCGCAGTATGCTGACTTCCGAGCAGATCGGGAAATTGAAAGAGGTGAAATCAGATCATGATCATTGAACCCGGGAACTGATCTGATCCAACAGCCGGCAGATATAAGGTGTACTGCCGGCAGTAACTTGTGTTCTGACCATAATTTTATTCTTATTCTCTTGATGGCCGGTTGAAAGTTCCCGTTTTTTCGGAATTCTTCAATCGGCCATATTTATCCCTATTTTTCTTGTTCTGCTCCCGCCCGGGTAATTTCAATTCTGGTCGTTGGTAAAACGGCTGAACATCTCCTCGCTGAGAAGGCTGTTTCTCTCTGATTACCGATCTGTAATCGGGAGTATTTTCATGACTGGCTGGCCATCATAAAAACTAAAGTTCCTGCGGGCTACAACCGTTGATTTCCAGTACGTCCGGGAAAGGTGCAATTGCCGGAATTATTTCTTTATTCTGCTATTACTTTTAATAAACAGTTCCAGTGATGGAAACGATACGATGACTGAAGCTGTCGGCAAGGGTTTCACCATGATCGAACTGATGCTTACCATCAGTATTGCTTCCATTCTGCTCGCCGTAGCCGTGCCGAGCTATCAATCCCTGATGCGGGAATCACACCTGACCACGCAGGCAAATGAGCTGATGACTTCGCTGCATTATGCCCGCTCCGAAGCCGTGAAACGAGGGATAAGGGTAACCCTCTGTAAAAGTTCGGATGGTGCATCCTGTACCAATGGAAGTAACTGGCAGGATGGTTGGCTGATTTTCAGCGATACGAGTACGGTTGGTTCAGTTGATAGCGGAGATGAAGTATTACGGGTTTTTCCAGGATTGAATGGCAGTACATTGGGAGCAGCGGGGAATTTCGCCAACTGGGTTTCCTATCTGCCCAACGGACGCAGCCAGGGGAATGGCAGTCTTGCCACTGGAACTTTCAGCCTGTGTAACCAGGCCAGCGGGCGTAATGTCGTTGTGAATAATTCCGGTCGGCCAAGAGTGGAGAAAGTATCGTCATGCTGAGCTCTTATCCACGTTTCCAGACAGGTGTCAGCATGATCGAGGTACTGGTGGCAATCATCATACTGTCGATCGGGTTGCTGGGAATGGCAGGGCTGCAGACGGCCGGGTTGGCGCACAACCAGAGTGCCAGTTTTCGTTCGACTGCCTCCGTGATGGCGTACGGTATTCTGGACAGTATGCGTGCCAACCGGATCGAGGCGGGTGCAGGCAGCTATAACCATTTACTGGAAGATGCGGCGCCCGCCGGGGATACTATTTCCGGGCAGGATGTGAGCAACTGGCTCGATGAACTTGCCTTGTGGCTGCCGGAAGGTTTGGGAAGCATCGATGTAGATGCAGACAACAAAGTAACTGTTCTGATCCAGTGGGATGACAGTCGAGGTGCCGCGGTGCCCCAGCAGTTCGCCATGACTACCCGGCTGTGATGATGATGGACAGCATGCAGGGAAATCACACATTCAGCCGGAATCAGCAGGGCCTGACACTGGTGGAAATGATGGTCGCCATGACCATTGGACTGGTGCTGCTGGGCGGAATAATCACCGTACTGTCTTCCAGCCAGAGCACTTACCGCGTCAATGAAGCGATGGCAAGGCTGCAGGAAAATGCCCGTTACGCCTTTCAACTTTTGTCCCGCGACATTCGCATGGCGGGGTACCGGGGATGCGCAGGTGATAGTGTTGCGGTAACCAATGTTCTGGAAGATGCTACAGGATTTCTGTGGCGGCTCGATCAGCCTCTGGAAGGATTTGAAGCAATAGGTGCAAATAGCTGGACTCCTGCTTTACCAGCCGGAGTGATTTCGTCTCAACAGGGAGGCCGGGACATTATTGCAGTACGAGGGGTGGAGGGCACTGGCACCAATATACTTTCACACCCGTCGGATTCTGCTGGTTTGAGTATCCCGTCCGGTAGCGGATTAGAGATTAACGATACTGTTCTGGTGAGTAACTGCCAGGGTGCTGCCATTTTCCAGGTTACCGGTATCAGTACTTCAGGCGGCCAGGACACCATAGAACATGATGGTGGAACCGGTAAGCCCAATTCCACGGCCGCACTGGGGCGGACTTTTACCGGCGGAGAAATGGCGCGTATCGGCACAAGAATTTATTACATTCGACTGAATCCTCGCGGAATTCCAGCGCTTTACTGGAGAAGAGGAGGAAATACCGAAGAGCTGGTCGAAGGCATAGAAAATCTACAGATCCAGTATGGTGAAGACGCCAATGGAGACCGGGCAGCCGATATTTATCGTACAGCAGACCAGGTGGCAGACTGGGAGGCAGTAGTCAGTGTGCGCATCGATCTGCTGGTGCAATCCGTGGAAGATGGTATTGCCAGCCAGCCGCAAACCTATATCTTTAATGGCTTAAGCGTGACACCGGCCGACCGCCGATTGCGCCAGACATTTTCCACCGTAATTACACTGCGCAACCGTGCTTCCTGATTATTCTTTCTGAAGAGCAGAAAAATGGATCCGATTCTTCCATCAGACTCCGGTGACAGTAAACAGCCTGCTTTCCTTGCTTGCAATGGCAGGGATGGCATCGTTTCCAGTCAGCGAGGGGCTGTGCTGGTGACCGGTCTGATCTTTCTGGTCATCCTGATGCTGCTCGGGACGACAGCTATGCAGGGCACGCTGCTGGAAGAAAGAATGGCCGGCAATCTGCGCGATGAGACACTTGCTTTCCAGGCGGCAGAAGCTGCTTTGCGATCGGGTGAGCGCTTCCTCGAACAAGTCACCCTTCCGGAATTCAACGGCTCGGACGGGTTGTACCATCACGCAGATTCTCCGGCACCCGATCCTGTCAATTGGCAGGATTGGGAAACCAGCGGCAAAACGATCGATGTCACCATGGATGGTGTGGCCAGCGAGCCTCGCTACGTTATCGAACAACTTCCCAGTGTTCCACTGATGGGTGAAGGTGGGAGTGCCCAGCAATCCGGCTCATTGCTCAATGCAAGCATGTTTTGCGTCATTGCCCGCGGGGTGGGGGGGAATGACGTAACGATGGTGGTGTTGCAGAGCACCTATCGGAGATAAAAAGGAGTCTGAAATGAAAACCGGTCATATCATAGCGGCGATCCGAAGAGCAATACTGCCACTCGTTCTGATGCCATTGCCTGTTCAGGCAGCTTTGTCGTTATCTGATATACCGTTGTTTCTGACGACTGCAGTCGATCCCAACATCATTTTCACACTGGATGACTCCGGTTCGATGCAGTTCGAGATCATGCCGGAAGGGTTGATTATAAAAGATGTACGCTTTGTTTACCCTAGAGTAAGCAATACGTATGGAGAGGGGAGTTACAACAATTATGTAGCTGGTTTCGATTTGAATAATGGTTATACCGCCAAGTTGCGTTCCAGCCATGTCAATAAAATCTACTACGATCCGACTGTGCGTTATCTGCCGTGGAGCAAGGCCGACGGGTCACTGATGGATAATGCAGACATCACTTGTGCACCACACAATCCGTTCAATACTGCTGCGGGTTGCCGTAATTTTCAGGAAGATAACTCGGATACGGTGGGAGTGAAATGGCTTAACAGTGGAGGTACATTGACCGATGCAACCGTTACGACAACGGGTACAGGCAAGAATAAAAAAACAGTATATGAATCTTTTTTTCCGGCGGTGTATTTCCACTATAAGGGAAGCGGTAGCATCGATTCAGCCAGCAGTTATACACAAGTTGAAATCAGATCCGGCAAGACTTATACCGGGAGTCCTGGCCGTACCGATTGTGCAGCCGCACCGACGTGCACCTACGATGAGGAAATCCAGAATTTTGCCAACTGGTATACCTATTACCGTTCTCGCGTGTTGCTGGCGCGCGCCGGGGTCGGTCGTGCGTTTGCAGCACAGGGTAGCAATATGCGGGTTGCGTTCGGCGCTATCAACCAGGGGAGCTCTACCATAGATGGCAAATCCACCAGTACCCTCATCACAGGCGTTCGCTTGTTTTCCGGAACGGATCGAACCAATTTTTTCGACAAACTGTATAAACATACTATTCCCGCTCAAGGCACTCCGCTGCGTACCGCCATGAATGGTATCGGCAAATACCTGATGCGTGATGATGAAAAAGGGCCATGGAGTGATACACCAGGACAGAGTGGTGGTGTTCAACCAATATGTCGGCAGAATTATCACATTCTGATGACGGATGGCTATTGGAGCGATTCATTTTCTGATTCTAAGATAGAAAATTCTGATAATTCTGCCGGAAGCAACATTATTAACCATTTTCCCAATGCCACTCCCGCAACTTATCAGTACAAACCCATTTTGCCGTATTCGGATAGTTACAAAAATACTCTCGCTGACGTGGCAATGCATTACTGGAAAACTGATCTGCGTACCGATCTGGACAACAAGGTGCCGACCAATGCCAGGGATCCGGCTTTCTGGCAGCACATGGTGAATTTTACGGTTGGTCTGGGGGTTGAAGGCACACTGACCAGTCTGCCTGGCAGCCCTGGTGGACCGACAGGCTGGCCTGATCCGACAAAAAGTGAACCCGCGAAGATCGATGATCTCTGGCATGCTGCGGTCAACAGCCGGGGTGAGTTTTTCAGTGCGCAGGACCCGGTTGCCTTTGCCAGCGGGCTGAGCAGTGCACTCAACAATATGACTGCCAGAGTCAGTTCGGCGGCTGCAGTGACCACCAATACCAGCCGGCTCAATACCGGTGCACAGATTTATCAGGCAAAGTTCAACAGTGCCGACTGGAGCGGACAACTGCTGGCATTCAATCTCGAATCCGACGGATCGTTGGGTGTATTGCAGTGGGAAGCTTCTGAACAGTTGCCGGCGCATGCCGACCGGTCGATTTTTACGCATAACGGAACGAGTGGTCTGGCATTTACCGCTGCTAATTTTTCCTCGCTTTCCACGGAGCAACAAGCCGCATTAGATAAGAATCTATCAGGTGTCAGTGATGGGCAGGGGATGGTCCGCATCGGATGGCTGCGTGGCGATAAAAATGGTGAAATCAGTCAGGGAGGAAGTTTCCGCAACCGTAACAACGGCGTGCTGGGTGACATCGTCAATTCGGATCTGCTGTATATCAAATCACTGGATTTCAGTTACGATTCCCTTCCGCCTGCAACGCCGGGACAGACGTCCTACCATAGCTACAGACAATCGAACAGCAGTCGTACCCCGATGGTTTATACCGGGGCAAATGACGGTATGCTGCATGCCTTCAACGCTGAAACCGGCAGGGAATTGTTCGCTTATGTTCCGGCAGCTGTTTATGCCGGGTTGAACCGTCTGACGGCTTCCGGTTATGCACACCGTTATTTCGTCGATGGCAACGCCTATGCCGGAGATGCCTATATTGGTGCGACACCTGCCTGGAAAACAGTTTTGCTGGGGACGTTGGGTGGTGGCGGTAAGAGTGTGTTTGCGCTGGATATCACTGATCCGGTCAATTTTTCCGCATCTAATGTGCTGTGGGAATTTACCGATGCCGATCTGGGATTCGTCCACGGCCAGGCAAAAATTGCACGGCTGAATGATGGTTCCTGGGCAGCGATCATTGGTAATGGTTATAACGGTAACAGCGATCGGGCTTATCTCTTTATTGTCGATCTGCAGACGGGAGCGCTGATCAAAAAAATTCCGACCAGTACCAGTACAAACAACGGTCTCTCCACTCCGGCGCTGGTGGATACCAATGGTGACAAGATTATCGATATTGTTTATGCGGGTGATTTGCGGGGAAATATCTGGAAGTTTGATCTATCGCAACCTGATTCTGCTCAATGGAGTGTAGCGTATATCAATAAGCCTCTGTTTACTGCCAGAAACGCGAGTAATCAGGTACAACCGGTTACTTCTCCGCTGGAAGTGGGCTACCACAAACAGGGGGGATATATTATTTTCTTTGGGACTGGTCAATTTGTCGCTGACAGTGATAAAACCGACAAGAAGATACAAAGCCTGTACGGGATCTGGGACAAAGGTAGCGCAATTACGGAAACCAATCGCAGTGTGCTGCAGCAACAGACGATTACGGCTGAAACAGTCATCCCGCCTTTTGAGCGTACTGTTTCCAGTCATTCGGTCGATTGGGAAACCAAACGCGGCTGGTATATCGATCTGCTGCAGCCGCCGGAAGAAACAAAGCAGGGCGAGCGCTCAGTCATCATGCCCATGCTGAATTTCGGGCGAGTCATTTTTACTACATTGATTCCTTCCATCGATCCGTGTGAAGCGGGTGGACGCAACTGGTTGATGCTGCTGAATGCTGAAAATGGTGGAATGATGTCTCCGCCACAGTTTGATACCAATCATGATGGTAAATTGGACAGTGGTGACCGGGTGATTGCCGGGGTAAGTTCTGATGGGATTCGCAGTGAATCGGTAGCTATCAGTGCCGGCAGTCTGACGCATCTGATTGCTGCCACGACGACTGGGGCAGTTGAGAAGGTAACGATCAGCAACGGTGCGCCACCGCCGCGCCGATCCTGGAAACAGTTACAGTGAGCAGGAGGGTTCAGTTAAATGAGCAGGACTCGGACATATACGGAAAACAGTGGATTCACGCTGATCGAGACGATGGTTGTGGTGGCGATCATCGGCATTCTGGCAGCAGTTGCCTATCCGTCTTATCAGGAGCATGTACGCCGTACCAATCGTGCTGAAGCCAGAGGTATCCTGCTGGAAATGGCGCAATTACTCGAACGGAATTATACCGAAGCCAACAGCTACGAAAATTTGGTACTGCCGGTTACACAATCACCCAGAACGGGTACTGCAAGATATGCCATTCAGTTTTCTGCAGATACACCTGCCCGCAATGCTTATACGCTGGAAGCCGTACCGGAAGGTTCCATGGCAGGGGATGCTTGCGGGACACTGACGCTGACCCAAACGGGTGCCAGGGGTGCAGATGGGGTTGTTGCCGAATGCTGGCAGCGGTAAGTCAGGATTTTAATCAGGCCGCAAACCATAGATCCGGCATGAATTTTTTATCATCTTGTCAGTCGGTTACAGAAGCACTGGATCGCCACGTCACGATGTGACTCGCGAAGACGAGGGAAGTACTGTCTCTGCGAATGTCATCAGGAATGAAGCAATTCAGGACTACTGGCACAGGTACAGGATTGCCGCGTCAGTCTGCGTCTACTCAATGACGAAGGGGAGTAGTTGATCTGAATCGAGCTTTCAGGCTACGCTGGATCGAGTATGACGGCTCTTTACCCGGTTCTCAATACGGAAATCGACATCCACTTTTGCCCACGCTCCGGTTTCATTATCCAGCAGTGTACCGGTCAGCGGGTTGCGTTCGAGCCACGCTTGCGGGATAAGCAGCGTGCAATGTTTTCCGCTCATGGAAAGTACCATGTCCGGGAGATTGATATGCGTGCGGCTGCGGTAAAAAATCGCAGCGATACGTAAAGCGATCGAGCGGGCAAGATTGACGGGCTGGCTGAGGAAATCCCGGGTTTTGGCAAGTGAACCATGATGTGAAAGTACCAACTGGCTCAACTGAGATTGTTCCATTCTGGAAAAGCCGGGGATATCGGCATTATCGAGAATATAAGCAGAGTGTTTATGGTAGCTGGTATGGGCCACCGAAATGCCGATTTCATGTAAACGTGCTGCCCAGGAAAGCAGCTTGAGTGCATCTTCCACTTTTTCCTTATCAGGATGATCGGCCAGCAGCTGTTTGCTGAGCATAATTGCAAGTGACTCGATACGGGCCGCCTGTACCGGGTCCACCCGGTAGCGCTGCATGAACTCCTGTACGGATATTTCACGGGTATCTTCCTTGTGGAAGCGCCCCAGCATGTCGTAGAGTACGCCTTCACGCAGCGCGCCGGTGGCGATTGCCATGCAATCGATGTTCAGTTCCGTGAAGATAGCCGACATGATGGCAAATCCCCCCGCGATGATCGCTTTACGGGCCGGATTCAGTCCGGCGATTTCCAGTTTCTTGATATCACCGGTTTTGAGCAGGAATTCACGCAATTTTTCCAGTCCTGCAAGCGTGATGATTTCCTCGCTATTGCCATCGTTATAGCCGTTCAGCGTGAGGATATGAGCCAGTGCACGTGCGGTTCCGGAAGAGCCGTAGGCTTTCTGCCAGTGGGATGAGGAAAACTCAGCCGCAATGGACTGTATTTCAGTGCGTGCTGCCAGCTCGGCGTGTTTCAGTGATCCTTTAGTAATTTTTCCATCAGGAAAAAAGTGCAGACTGTGGTTGATACAGCCTACGGGAAGGCTTTCCAGTTTGTTGGATTTCAACCGGTTACCGATGATCAGCTCGGTCGATCCACCGCCGATATCGACTACGAGCAGATGATTGTCAGAGATCGGCAGACTGTGTACGACGCCAAGATAAATCAGCCGTGCTTCTTCATGTCCAGCAATGATCTCGATCGGGAAGCCCAGGGCATTCTCGGCCTTGCGGAGAAAATCCGCTGCATTCCTGGCAACACGCAGTGAGTTCGTTCCCACTACTCTGACTGCATGACGCGGGAACCCGCGCAAGCGCTGACCGAATCGCTCCAGGCAGGCTAATGCACGATTCTGAGATGCTTCATCCAGAATCTGGTCATCAGACAGTCCCGCCGCGAGCTGTACCATTTCCTTCAGGTTGTCGAGCAGATAAAGCTGTTTTTCCGCTATTCTGGCAACCTGCAGATGAAAACTGTTGGAACCCAGATCAACCGCAGCAAGCGTAGAGTATTCGTGCATGATTTCCGGTTTTTCCCCAGACTGTTTATTTTCCTACTTCGCGCTCGATTTCATCGGCTGAGACGTGGCGAACGTCCTTGCCCTTGACCATGTAGACAACATATTCTGACATGTTTTTGGCATGATCGCCGATACGCTCGACAGCCTTGGCTGCAAACAATATCTCGATCGCAGTCGAAATTTTGCGCGGATCTTCCATCATGAACGTTATCAGATGCCGGATGATCGAGCGAAATTCCTCATCCACCTGTTCGTCCTGGCGAACGATTTCTGCTGATGCGTTCGGATCCACCCGGGCAAAGGCGTCCAGTGCCTTGCGCAACATATCCATGGCAATGGCGGCAATATGCCGTATTTCGACAAAACGCGGTGTATACATGCGATCTGCGGCATAGATCAGTTTTGCCATACGGGCGATTTTGGCTGCTTCATCACCGATTCTTTCCAGATCAGTGATGGTGTTGATGACGGTCATGATCATACGCAGATCGATGGCAGTTGGTTGTCTGCGCACGATAACCTGGGAGCAGAGCTCATCGATCTTGATTTCCATGGCATTGACACGATGATCATTGTCGATCACCAGCTCGATCATATGCTCGTTGCCTTCAGTCAGTGCCTCGATTGCATTCTTGATCTGCTCTTCGACCAATCCGCCCATTTGCAGGACACGCGTGCGGATTTCTTCGAGATCAGCATCGAATTTTTTTGAGAAATGTTCTTTATTGACCATGTTATGCATCCTGGAGAGATAATCATGTAATTTTATACGTTGATGATGATGATCTGATGACAGCCAGAGCGCCGTGCCAGGGATGCTGCAGTTGACAGGCTGATTACCCTGCCTCGTTCCGGCAGGGTAATCAGCTCTGTGTCTATACTGTAATGGTCTCCACTCCCTGGTCGGTACCCATCAGCAGTACGTTGGCTCCCCGTCTGGCAAACAGACCGTTCGTCACCACACCTGCAATCTGGTTGAGGGCAGTTTCCAGCTCAACCGGATTTATGATATTCAGGTTATGGATATCGAGAATGATATTGCCGTTGTCGGTAGTGAATCCCTGACGCCAGGCCGGTTGTCCGCCCAGCAGTGTGATCTCCCGGGCGACATAGCTGCGTGCCATCGGAATGACTTCCACCGGCAGCGGAAATTTTCCCAGTACCTTGACCAGTTTGCTCTGGTCAGCAATACAGATGAATTTACGTGCAACCGCCGCTACTATTTTTTCACGTGTCAGCGCACCACCGCCCCCTTTGATCATATGCATATTCCGAGTGATTTCATCCGCACCATCGATATACACCGGGAGTTCACTGACGGAATTGAGATCCAGGACCTCGATGCCGTGCTGCTTCAGACGGTTTGCAGTAACTTCGGAGCTTGCTACGGCACCCTCGATCCTGTGTTTGATCCTGGCCAGCTCATCGATAAAAAGATTGGCGGTCGACCCTGTTCCGATGCCGATGACTTCACCTGTCGGCACATGCTGCAGGGCTGCTTGTGCCACTGCCCGTTTCTGCTCGTCTTGTGTCATGATGGTTTTAAATATTTGGTTCCTGAAATTCATTATTGCTGCAATCGAGCCAAATTTCCGGGATAGCATCATTTTTTGCGATAACCCGCTGTTATCGGGCAAATATCGCACACTATCCCACCTGCTCAGCCTCAAGCGTACCATAACTTGAAGCCGGTATAATGCTGATTCGATTAGTTCCTTTGTAGGTTTCCATTATCCCGCTTCCGGTTCCCCAATGAGTACAATCAGATTACTTCCCGATGGATTGATCAGTCAGATAGCCGCGGGAGAAGTCATCGAACGTCCGGCTTCAGTATTGAAAGAGTTGCTGGAAAATGCCATCGATGCCGGTGCGACGGATATATCGGTCAATATCGCGCAGGGCGGGCTGAAACTGATCCGCGTGACCGACAACGGTGGAGGTATCCCGGGAGAAGAGCTGTCTCTCGCCCTTACACGCCATGCGACCAGCAAAATTACCAGTCAGGAGGATCTGTACAGAATCACCAGCCTGGGATTTCGGGGAGAAGGGCTGGCCAGCATTGCATCGGTTTCGAATTTATTGCTCATCAGCCACCAGCCGGGCGGAAAGCATGCCTGGCAGATACGCAGCGAAGGCATACGGGTCATGCAACCGGAACCTTCATCACACGCAGCAGGTACTACGGTTGAGGTCCGGGATCTGTTTTTCAATCTTCCTGCCCGCCGCAAATTTCTCAAAACCGAAGCCACGGAATTTGCCCACTGTGAGGAAATCATCCGCAGGATGGCGCTGTCCCATGCCGGTATTGCCTTCACATTGCGGCACAACGGAAATCTGCGCAGCCACTGGCAATCGGCAGAAGCTGCTGTTCGCATAAAAACTGTGCTTGGTGAGGAATTTACCCGGTCGGCGGCATGGATCGACGAGCAATCAGCTGGCATCGGGCTGCAGGGTATGCTGGCATTACCGGCGTATTCACGCGCTGCACGTGACATGCAGTATTTCTTTGTCAACGGGCGCTTCGTGCGCGACAAGCTGATTGCCCATGCCCTGCGCGAAGCCTATCGTGATGTGCTGCACCTGGATCGTCATGCTGCTTTCGTGCTGTATCTGGACATCGATCCCGAACAGGTGGATGTCAACGTACATCCGACCAAAACCGAGATCCGTTTCCGTGAAGCACGGGCAATACACCAGTTTATCTACCACGGTGTCAGCAAGGCGCTGTCCTCACCTCGTTCCGGTATGGAATCATCGCAATCATCCTCGCAGTTTACGATGGCTGCCGTCATGCCGCCTGATGAAAAGCGTGTACCTGCCGCGCCGATGCTGAACTACCCCAGACAAACAGGGCTTCCATCGGAAATGATTGCGCAGCCTTTCAATTTTTATCAGGTGTTATCCGGTAGCGAATTTGATTCCACTGCCCCCCAGAACCCATTTCATCAAACCGGAACAGAGGAAAGCAGTGAGCATCCGGCTATGCCTCCGCTGGGTTTTGCACTGGGGCAACTTCATGGCGTCTATATCCTGGCGCAGAACCGGAAAGGGCTGGTGATCGTGGACATGCACGCGGCCCATGAGCGTATCGTCTACGAGCAATTGAAGTTGCAGATGGACGAGCAGACGCTGTCCGCACAACGGTTGCTGATTCCGGTGACATTTCACGCAGATAGTCTCGATATTGCCACGGTCGAGGAAAACCAGCCGCTTTTGCAGCAGCTGGGCTTTGAAGTAACTGTGCTGACTGCTACTACACTGGCGGTGCGTGCGGTGCCGGCTATTCTGCAGGATGCTGATACGGAAAAGCTGGTATGTGATGTGCTGGATGAAATCAGAAACGGAGATCCCGGCCAGTTACTTGCAGCTCGCCGCAATGAATTGCTGGCAACCATGGCCTGCCATGGTGCCGTTCGCGCCAATCGTCCACTGACACTGGTTGAAATGAATGAACTGCTGCGCAAAATGGAAGTGACTGAACGTTCGGATCAGTGCAACCACGGACGGCCGACGTGGTTTGAAATCGGTCTGGCTGAACTGGACAAAATGTTCATGCGTGGGAAATAGCTGCCAGTCAGACAGAAATACCCCCCAACCATCTTTTCGAATGCCCTGGGGCACGAAGCAACTCAGTTATTCGATTGCAGAGATAAAGGGAGATACTTTACCTTTATCGGCTTCCTGGATCGCCACGTCACGATGTGACTCGCGAAGACGGAGGTGTTATGCACTACAGTGGTCCTTTATCAACCAACGTCTTTGCGAATGCCCTCAGGCATGAAGCAATCCAGTCATTCGATTGAAAAGGCACTGGATTGCCGCGTCTGCCTGCAATCTCTTCGCTATTCTGGTTCAGAATTTTTTCGATTGCTTCTGTCCATGCAGCAGAAAAACGGTCGGTTTTTTTTGCAGATCAGGCCAGTTGCCTGTACGCCACTCGCCAATCGATTTTGTTGATACATATTCATCTGCTCGGGTCAGGTTGCAGGCTACACATAAATCCGTTTTCGTATGGCATTGCTGTACCAGTGCTTCCAGCAATTTCTTGTTGCGGTAGGGGGTTTCGATGAAAATCTGGGTTTCATCTGCCGTGATGGATGTTTGTTCCAATCGGGCAATTTCTTTATTTCGTATATCCGGTGCAACCGGCAGATACCCATGGAAACGAAAACGCTGACCGTTCAGCCCGGAAGCCATCAATGCCAGCAGAATCGAAGAAGGGCCGACGAACGGCACCACCCGGATTTTCTTGCGGTGTGCCAGCCGGACGAGTGCTCCCCCGGGATCGGCGATTGCCGGACAACCTGCTTCGGAAAGCAGGCCGACATTCTCGCCGGCGAGCAGGGGTGCCAGCAATGCTTCTATTTCACTTGCAGGGGTATGTTCATCCAGCACTTCCAGCTTGAGAGTTTGTACCGCCCGCAGTGGGTTT
>OBJA01000979.1_pt1 | contig 21679 bp, 17 predicted proteins | sample 1519751 | NCBI WGS metagenome assembly OBJA01 (sample SAMEA3881238, study PRJEB22517) | soil metagenome | biome: lake sediment; feature: soda lake sediment; material: sediment, water from around vicinity | place: India | collected 2013-12-23 | depth 3 m
TCAAGCCCGAGCCCGTCAGCTAACCTCGTAGGCATTTGAAAGGGCAGGCCGTTGTACCAGCCAACATCGGTTTTCTTCCGGTGTTTTGCCCTGAAGGGTCACATTTTTTCCGTCTCGTCCCTTGCCGATGATCCAGTAACAGGTTGAATCTCGGGAGCATCAAGAAAAACTCTCATCGTTGGCTCCGCTAAGCGGATCAGTGATAATCCGGAAAAGAGTTGCATTGTCATGCCATCTTCTGTTCGCCGTATTTTTCAAAAGGTTACACCGGGCCAAATCCTCATCTTCTACTACGCCTCGGCAATTATCGTAGGCACTTTTCTATTGGCTACGCCATGGGCGTCTTGCGATAAACCCCTTTCCCTGCTTGATGCACTTTTCACTGCGACTTCGGCGCAGTGCGTCACCGGACTCATCGTCGTAGATACCGGAACCGATCTCACCCTTTTTGGCCAGCTGGTAATCCTGGCCCTGATCCAGATCGGAGGGCTGGGTATGATCACCTTTTCAGTATATCTTTTCCTCTACCTACGCCTGGGAGTGGGCATGCGAGGTCGTTGGCTCATCCAGGAGACGCTATTCCACACCCCGGTTGATTCCTGGCGAGACCTCGTCAAGAGTATCGTCCTTCTCACGCTTTCAATCGAGGCCATGGGAGCACTTCTCCTCAGTATTGCTTTCGTCCCGGACTTAGGATGGTCGAAGGGGATCTACTATGCTATCTTTCATTCAGTCTCAGCTTTCTGCAATGCAGGGTTTTCCCTCTTCAGTGACAGCCTCGAAAGCTATTGGAACAGCCCCCTGGTCAACTTGACAGTCATGGGACTCATCATCTCAGGGGGGATCGGATTTCTGGTCATCCGGGAAATTCTTGCTATCGTCTGGTCCCGCAGTAGAACAACAACGAGGCTCTCGCTGCACAGCCGTCTTGTTCTGCTAACGAGCGGATTTCTAATCGTATTCGGTGCGGTGATGATCTACCTGCTTGAGGTCGAGGACGCGCTTGCCGGAATGTCGTTTCTGGAGGGGCTATGGATCGCTCTTTTCCAGTCTGTAACGGCTCGCACGGCGGGATTCAACACCATCGACCTTAACGTTTTCAGAGATCCGACGCTCTTTCTATTTCTCTTTCTTATGTTTGTTGGCGCATCCCCTGGATCGGCCGGAGGGGGGGTCAAGACGACGAGTCTGGCTCTCTTCTTTGGCATTCTCTACAATCGAATAAGGGGGAGCGATCATACCAACATCTTCCGGCGCACCGTTCCTGAGGAGGCAACCACCAAAGCATTGGCCCTGGTGCTGCTGGCGATCATCCTCATCAGCTTGGCGCTTTTTGCCCTGCTGATCGTACAGAGCCCGAACCTTGTTGCCGACGATCCCAGAAATTTTCTTAAGATCACATTCGAAACATTCTCGGCCTTCGGGACGGTGGGGCTCTCGATGGGGACCACGAGTGAGCTCAAGGAGGCGGGAAAGATGATTGTCATTATCCTGATGTTCATCGGCCGGGTGGGACTTCTGACCGTCGCCTTCGCTATCGCCCACAGAAGGCATCGCATCGAGGTACGCTATTCGGAAGAAAACATCATGATTGGATAAGAAGGAGAGAATTATGAAGAAGCGCTTCTGTGTCATAGGTTTGGGGAATTTCGGATTTCATGCCGTCAACGAACTCTTTCAGCAAGGGCATGAAGTGATCGCCATCGATATGAACAAGGAAAAGGTCCAGAATGTTCAGGACTGCTGCACCTACGCCATTCTCGCCGATGCGGCTAACAAAGAATTCCTGCGCGCTCAGGGAATCGGCGAGATGGATGCCGTCATTGTCTCGACTGGAGAGCGGTCACACCAGTCGACCCTGATCACTCTCTATCTCAAGGAACTGAAAGTACCGCGCATTCTCGTCAAGGCGCTCAACAAGGACCACGGGTGTATCCTGGAGAAGGTCGGCGCCACGGAGATCATTTTTCCCGAAAAGGAAATGGCCAGGAAAACGGCGCTCAGTCTCTCCCACCCAAATATTTTGGAGTTTATTCCTTTAGCGGAAGACTATTCGATCTCCGAATCGGCACCACCTTCACACTTCCTTGGTAAATCGCTCGCCGAACTTGGACTGCGGAATAAATTTCACGTTACGGTAATCGCGATCAAAGATGTTCTGACTGATGAATTCATCATTGTCCCCCCTCCCAATTATGTCCTCAAAGACAGTGATCTTCTCGTCTTGATCGGCAAAACGGATGATTTGGAAAAAATCATGAAAAAAGGATGAGAGGTGCGGGGAACCCAACTTCGGGGCGAATTTTCGGATCGTCTGACACTTGAGGCGTTTCGAAATAGGGCACTTTCAAGCCCGAGCCCGTCAGCTAACCTCGTAGGCATTTGAAAGGGCAGGCCGTTGTTCCAGCCGACATCGGTTTTCTTCCGGTGTTTTGCCCTGAATGGTCACGTTTTGTGCGGATTCGTCCTTATACGACGATCCGGTGCAAGGTTGGATTTCAGGAGTCTTGCGTGAAAATTCTCATCGTTGGCAGTGGCCAGGTCGGTTATTTTCTGTGTGAACGTTTTTCCCGTGAAGGGCACGAAGTCACTCTGGTTGATCACGACCAGGCAGCGGTTGAACGCACCCAGGATCATCTCAACGTACTGGGGGTGGTCGGCAACGGCGCCAGCGCCGAAATCCTCGAAGAAGCGGGCATTAAACATGCCGACATCTTTATTGCCGTCACCAATACTGACGAAGTCAACATCCTTGCCTGCCTGCTGGCCCGTGAATATTGTGCCAAAGTCCTGATTGCCCGCACCCGCAATATCGAATTCACCACCCACAAGGCTGTTCTCTCCAAGGAAAAACTCGGCATTGATCTGCTGATCAACCCGGAAAATGCCGTTGCCGAAGAACTGTCAAAACTCGCCTGTAACTCCAAAGCCTTTGACGTGGTCGAATTTGCCGACGGTGATATTCTCTTTCAAGGCTACCGAATCGATGACGACAGTCCTTTATGCAATCTCACCATGGCCGAACTTGGCGATTTACGCGGTATGTATCGCTTTGTTATTGCCGCTATTACCCGAGGCGATACCACCATCATCCCCCACGGCGATGACAGCATCCAGGCTGGCGACCGTATCTATATTTTCGCTCTCAAAAAAGAACTGCCGGCATTAAACTATCTGCTGCAATCTACCGCAGACAAACAAAAAACCTCGCGACGCGCCTTCGTTTTAGGAGGCGGCAGCGTTGGGCTGCAGGTAACAAAAAACCTTGAACGAGAAAACTTCTATACCAAGCTGATTGAACGCGATGAGGTGCGCTGCAATAAGCTGGCAGAACTGCTCGACAAAGCGGTAGTCATTCACGCCAAAGGGCTGGATGTCCAAACCCTGCTGGACGAGGGGCTGGAAGATGCCGGGGTCTTTATCGCCGTCACCGATAACGACCAGACCAATATCCTCACTTGCCTGCTCGCACGTCGCCATCGAGTTCGCCGCACGCTGGCCCTGGTGAGTCAACCTGAGCTGATTGCCCTGGCTGCTGATCTCGGGATTGACGCCTGCATTTCGCCACGACTGGCGGCTGCCGGGGCGATCCTCAAGTTTGTCCGTCGTGGCGATATCCTCTCTATGGTGGCCCTTGAAGGAAATAATGCCGAGGTTCTGGAAATTGATATCAGCCACAGCAGCAACCTTTTTGATAAACCCCTGACCGAGTTACATTTCCCTCATGGGGCGATTATCGGCATGATTATTCGGAACCAGCATTACGAAATACCTGCCGGCACCAGTGTCCTGAAAAAAGGAGACCGGGTGATTGTTTTTGCTCTGCCGAAGGCGGTTGCCAAGGTCGAAAGGTTTTTCAGTTGATATGAACCTGATCCTGACCTTTCGCCTGCTTGGCGGTCTGCTGTTGTTTCTGGCCGTTGCCCTGCTGCTGCCTCTGCCCTGCTCCTACTATTACGCGGACGGCGCGGGTCTCGCCTTTGTGCTGTCGGCCCTGATCTGCAGCGGTATCGGTGCCGGTCTGTTTTTCAGCTGTCGCAGCAACAAGGATCTGTCCCTGCGCGAAGGCTTTGCCATCGTCACCCTGGGGTGGAGTGCCTTTGCCCTGTTCGGTGCCCTGCCGTATCTGTTTTCCGGGGCAATCAGCTCCCCTCTGGATGCCGTCTTTGAAACCATGAGCGGCTTTACCACCACCGGCGCCACCATTCTGACTGATATTGAAATTGTTCCTGAAAGTGTCTTGTTCTGGCGTGCTTTGACCCAGTGGCTTGGCGGCATGGGGTTTATCGTCCTGTCCCTGGCGATTCTGCCACTCATGGGGGTTGGCGGCATGCAGTTGTTCAAGGCCGAAATGCCGGGGCCGACAGCAGATCGGCTCAAACCACGTATTCAGGATACCGCCAAACTGCTGTGGGGGATCTATGTCATGCTGACGGCGACGCTGATCGTCTTATTGATGTTCGGCGGCATGAATTTCTTCGATGCCCTGTGTCATGCTTTTACTACCTTGGCCACAGGTGGCTTCTCCCCACGTAATGCCTCCGCCGGTGCCTACAACAGTGCCTACATTGATGGAATTATTACCCTGTTCATGTTTCTGGCCGCGATCAACTTTTCTCTGTACTACCTGGCATTGCGGGGGCGCCTGCGCGATTTTTACCGTAACGAGGAACTGCGAATCTATCTGGCGCTGGTGATCAGCATCATCCTGCTGGTGATGTGGGCCAATCACGGGGCGGTTTACGCCTCCATCCTTGAAAATCTGCGCTACAGCGCCTTTCAGGTTGTTTCCATCATCAGCACTACCGGCTTCGGCACGGCGGACTATGCGCAGTGGCCGGCAGCTTCCCAGTTGTTGCTGTTTTTTGCCATGGTGGTGGGCGGCTGTGCCGGTTCAACGGCCGGGGGAATCAAGGTGGCGCGACTGCTGCTGCTGTTCAAGCATGCCCAGGTTCAGGTTTATCGCCTGATCCATCCACGGGCGGTGCGTCTGGTCAAGCTCGGCTGCAAACCGGTTGATCGTGATGTGATGCACTCCATCCTCGGATTTTTTGCCGTGTGGATGGGGGTTTTCTTTTTCGCAACCTTGCTGATGACGGCTTCAGGGCTGGATCTGATCTCTGCCGCCGGGTCAGTTGTTGCTACCTTAGGCGTTGTCGGTCCCGGTTTTGGTAGTGTTGGACCGGTGGAAAACTATGCCCACATTGCACCTTTTGGCAAAAGCGTGCTGATTGCCTGTATGCTGTTGGGGCGCCTGGAACTCTTTACCGTACTGGTGCTCTTCGTGCCCTCTCTGTGGCATAAATAATTTGAGACAGGGCAAATAAAGCCATTTTAACAAGCAGTTAAAATATCTACGCATATACGTACGGAGGATTCATCATGTCCGCAGGAAATCCTTTCCACATAAGTTTCAATATGGTATGTATACCTGTTGTTTTGACCTGTGCGCACGCGGGCGATTTACTGGTGTTTATCCGCAGAAGTACATTGATTTTTAATGAGTTGTAAAGCTTCCAGTCGGAAGTTGGAGGAATAGATGATTTCGGAACAAAATAAAGTTGTAGTCAATATTGTTGATGAAATGCGTAAGTCATACATGGACTACGCCATGAGTGTTATCATCGGTCGCGCCCTGCCCGATGTGCGCGACGGACTGAAGCCGGTCCACCGGCGTATACTTTTTGCTATGCATGATCTGGGCAACGATTACAACAAGCCCTACAAAAAATCCGCGCGGGTTGTTGGTGATGTCATCGGTAAATATCATCCCCACGGTGATAGTGCTGTTTATGACTCCATTGTCAGAATGGCCCAGGATTTTTCCATGCGCCATCCGCTGATTGATGGTCAGGGGAACTTCGGCTCCGTTGACGGTGATTCTGCAGCGGCGATGCGTTATACGGAAATTCGTATGGACCGTATGGCTCATGAACTGCTTGCCGACATCGACAAGGAAACGGTTGACTTTGGACCCAACTACGATGAATCCCTCGAAGAGCCACTGGTGCTGCCGTGTAAGTATCCTAACTTATTGGTAAACGGTTCAGAGGGAATAGCCGTCGGTATGGCAACAAAGATTCCGCCCCATAACCTGGGTGAGGTTATCGATGCCCTGATTGCCATTATCAATGACCCCGGTCTGAGCGTCGAGGAGTTGATGGATATCGTTCCCGGCCCTGATTTTCCGACTGCCGGTTTTATTAATGGCAAAGAAGGGATTCGTGAGGCTTACAAAACCGGTCGCGGCATTGTTCAGATTCGTTCTCGGGCGTTGGTGGAGGTTGACCGTCGCAGTGGCCGCGAAGCCATTATCGTGACGGAAATTCCTTATCAGGTCAACAAGGCACGACTGATAGAGAAAATTGCTGAACTGGTAAAAAACAAGAAGATCGAGGGGATTTCAGACCTGCGTGACGAGTCGGACCGGGATGGAACACGTATCGTTATTGAGCTGAAAAAGGACATGGTGGCCGGTGTCGTACTGAATCAGCTTTACAAAATGACAACGATGCAGACGTCCTTTGGCATCATTATGCTGGCCATCGTCAAGGGTCAACCCAAGGTTCTTTCCCTGCGTGAAGTACTTGATAATTTTATCGAGCATCGCCGAGAAATTGTTACCCGCAGATGTGTGTTTGAATTAAAAAAGGCCGAAGCCCGAGCCCATATTTTACAAGGGTTGAAACTGGCTCTGGATAATCTGGATGAGGTTATCCAACTGATCAAAACCAGCGCCAGTTCTCCGGAAGCTAAAACCAGACTGATGGAGCGCTTTTCCTTCAGCGAAATACAGGCCCAGGCGATTCTCGATATGCGCCTGCATCGCCTGACCGGTCTGGAAAGAGACAAAATTCTCGAAGAACTGGCACAGGTGCTGGCACAGATTGCACGCCTGAAAGAGATTCTCGCCAGTGAGGTCGAAATTTTTGGCCTGATCAAGCAGGAACTGGTCGAGATCAAAGAAAAATTTGCCAACCCGCGGCGCACGGAAATTATCGATCGGACAGCGGAGTTGACCCTTGAAGACATGATTGTCGAAGAAGATATGGTCGTTACCGTGACCCACAGCGGCTACATCAAACGCAATGCCGTTTCCCTTTACCGGGCTCAGCGCCGTGGTGGCAAGGGGCGTAGCGGCATCAGGACCAAGGATGAGGACTTTGTCGAAAATCTTTTTATCGCCTCGACCCACTCCTACATCCTGATTTTCACTAACTTTGGCAAGGTTTACTGGCTCAAGGTGCACGAAATACCGCAGGGAGGAATGGCGTCACGCGGCAAGGCCATCGTCAACCTTCTCGAACTTGCTGCTGGTGAAAAGGTCATGACGATCTTGCCGGTAAAAAGCTTTGAAGAAGGGCGCTACATTGTCACTGCCACAGCACGGGGTATCATCAAGAAAACCGACCTGATGGCCTATTCCAATCCACGTAGTGGCGGCATTATCGCCCTGACCATCGATGAGGGCGACAGCCTCATCGAAGCACGACTGACGGACGGCAACAGAGACCTGATTCTCGCCAGCAGTAATGGTAAGTCGATTCGTTTTCCGGAAACCAACATCCGCTCCATGGGTCGTGCTGCCCGTGGCGTGCGTGGCATCACCCTGGAGGACGGAGATGAAATTATCGGGCTCCAGTCCGTGACGGATCGCACGGCCATGGCCCTGGTCACGATCACTGAAAATGGTTATGGCAAGCGCACCGATATCGGCGAATATCGGGTTCAAAGCCGTGGTGGTAAAGGAATTATCACCATTAAGACCAGCGCTCGCAATGGCCGGGTGGTGGCGATCAGGATGGTGGACGAAGATTCAGACCTGATGTTTATCACCAATCGCGGCAAAATGCTGCGCACCAGGGTTCGTGATATTCGCTCTATCGGCAGGAATACCCAGGGCGTCAGGATGATGGTCCTCGAAGCGGACGAACTTATTGTTTCTGTTGCGCAATTGGCCGAAAAGGATTCAGTGGATGAGTCTGGAGAAATTAAAGAAGCAATTGAAACAGGACTTGAGACAGGAACTGAAGCCCCGGAAATCGATCTGGACGAAGAATAAAATCCTAGCCGGACTGTTCCTGCTACTCCTGCCGCTGGCAGCAGTGCTCTTGTATCCTCAGGTGCTTGAATACCGGTCGTCAGAATTGCAGCGGCTGATGACAAAGGGGGTCAGGCAAGAGAGCCTTGGCCGAGCGCATGGAGCGCTGGAAATATATCGCCGGGTGCTTTCAGAGCACCCGCAACAGATAGAGGCTGCCGAAGCACTCTATCGTATGGCGCGCCTGTGGCAGTTTGATCTGCAGGATCCGCAACAGGCCCTGCTCAAATATCTGCAGCTGGAACGTGATTATGCCGACAGCGACAAAATTCTTCAGTCCCGCGAGGCCGCTGCACGTATTGTCAAATTTGACCTGCGTGATGATATGCAGGCGATTGGTTATTATCAGCGCCTGATCAATTCCGGGCAGGGAGAACAAGACCTCTATCTTTATGAGATAGCCGACAGCTATTTTCGTCTGGACAACTATCCCCAGGCGCGGATAGAACTGGAGAATCTGCTGACCGCCTATCCGGACAGCCTCCTGACCGCTGATGCATTGCACCGCAAAGCAACGATTCTGGTGCTGGAAAATCGCCTTGATGAGGCACAGGAGGATTGGCAGCGTCTGGCAGACGAGTTTCCCGACAGCAGTTATGCGGGACGGGCGCGCTTTAACCTGGCCAGTCTGCTCGAAGAAAAGGGTGAGCTTGATTTAGCCCTGGAAGAATATCTCAAGTTGGAAAATTATCCGCGCCCGCTATTACTGGATCAGAAAATCGACCATTTAACCCGACGTATTGAAATGAGAAACGAGGGGATGGAATGAGTAACAAAATAGCTGTTGTCGGTGCCGGGAGTTGGGGAACAACCCTGGCTAATTTGCTGGCCGAGAAAGGTCTGTCAGTTACCCTGTGGTGTTTCGAAAGCGATCTTGCTACGCGGATGCAGGCAACAGCGGTTAATGATCTTTATCTTCCCGGCATTAACCTGTCAGAAAATTTGCAGGTAACCAATGATCTTGGCCAGGCGGTGGGGGGTGCCAACTATGTCGTCTATGTGACCCCGTCACAAGTGACCCGTCAGGTTCTGCGGCAGTCAATGAAGGATCTGGCTGACGATGCCATTATCGTGTCCGCTTCAAAAGGGATAGAAAACGACAGCCTGCAATTGCTTTCCCAGGTTTTTGATCAGGAGTTGCCGACATCCATGCGGCAGCAGGTGGTGTTTCTGTCCGGCCCCTCCTTCGCCCGCGAAGTCAGCCTGCATATGCCCACAGCAGTTGTGGCCGCCGGATACCTGGCCCAGGTCGCCGAAGCTGTTCAACAACTGTTCAGCACGCCGGTTTTTCGTGTTTATACCCACGACGATATTATCGGGGTCGAACTGGGAGGGGCAATGAAGAACGTGATCGCTCTTGCCGCCGGTGTTGCCGATGGTCTTGGTTTTGGCCATAACACCAGAGCTGCCCTGATTACCAGGGGGTTGGCGGAGATGACACGAATGGGTCTGAAACTTGGAGCCGTCCAGGAAACTTTTGCCGGACTGGCAGGCATGGGCGATCTGGTGCTGACCTGCACCGGTGATCTGTCACGAAACCGCAGTGTTGGCATTGAACTGGGCAAAGGGCGCTCCCTGGAAGAGATTCTGGCCGGTATGAAGATGGTGGCTGAGGGGGTAAAAACGACCTTGTCAGCCTATCAGCTTGCCGTAAAGCTGGAAGTAGATGTTCCGATTATCGAGCAGACGTACCAGATTCTTTACCAGAACAAGGATCCACGCCAGGCAGTTACAGATCTGATGCTGCGTGATCTGAAGGCAGAAAAAATCTAGAAACAAAAAAGTTGGAGAAGATATGAAAATTGCCGTGATAGTCCTGACCCTGACCTGTTTGTGGGCAGGAAATCTGACCGCAGCCCTTGTAGAGATGAGAACCAATCTGGGAACAGTTCAAATTGAGCTCTACCCTGATAAGGCACCAAAAACCGTGGAAAACTTTCTTCGGTATGTCGATAGCGGCTTCTACGATGGAACCATTTTTCATCGCGTGATCCGTGGATTCATGATACAGGGCGGGGGCTTTGATCAGCAGGATCGTCGAAAAGAGACGCGCTCGGCGATTCGTAACGAAGCAGACAATGGACTGCCTAACATCGCCGGCAGTTTGGCAATGGCGCGGACCAATCAGATCGACAGCGCTACCAGCCAGTTTTTCATCAACTTGAGTAATAATGATTTTCTCAACCATCGTGGCAGAACTCCAGGTGCCTTCGGTTACGCAGTTTTCGGACAGGTTGTAACGGGTATGGATGTTGTTGAAAAAATAGGGATCCAGAGAACGTACAACAGAAGTCCCTTGTTTCAGGATTACCCGGAAAATCAGATAATTATTGAAAGTATTCGCAGAATTGATACATTGTAGCTCTGTTGATTGATATTGATGACCAGCGACCCAGAGAAAGGCTGAGAGATGTCAAGGTTCCGGGTCATGAGCTACAATCTCAACTCTTCCCGCAGTTGTACAACGGTGCAATATGCGCAGCTGTGTGCTCAGATCGTCCGTAGCGAAAAACCCGACCTTGTTCTGTTGCAGCGGATCGGCCCACCAACAGGCGAAGCCTCACTCAAGCACCTGTCTGAACGGATCGGATTGTCCGCATACGGCTCAGACGCCGAAGGAAGTTGTGCTTTTCTGTCGCGTTACCCGCTCCATAATCTGCAAACCATACCGTTAGGATACGGTGATCATTGTGTTCGTGCGGACTTTGATCAGGCCTCGGAACGAATACATCTGCTGAATCTGACATTGAGCTGGCATCCACTGCAGCGATGCAGACAGGTCGAAAAATTGCTCAGCGAAGAGGTTCTCGGCAGTAACAGCTTTTCCTGCGCAACAATCATCGCCGGTGACTTTGGATTACCCCTGTGGGGCTGTGGAAAAGTCGTTCTTAATCCACAGCTCGTGCGAGCACAGCAGCCGACATGGCGAGCAAACTACCCGGCAGTCTTTCCCTTGTGGGGACGGGGGCGTATCTATTTTCAGGGTCCAATTTGTGCTGTAGATGGCAGGATTCTTCGCACTAAAGAAGCAAAATCCCTGTCAAATCAGCTACCTATGGTTGTTTGTGTGGAAACACGAGAAATGCGGAAAACCCTCAAGGTCAAAGATTCCGTCAGCTTAAGGTCGAAACAGCCCAAGCCTGTCTGTGGATAAGTTGATGAAGTGTGGATAAGTTTTTATTGAAAAGCTCAAGGCCATGAAACAACGTGGAAAAGCTCTTGAATTGCTAAAGAGACTGCAACAGGAGTACCCGGACGCCCACTGTGCGCTGAATTACAATAATCCCTGGGAACTGTTGGTTGCAACCATTCTTTCGGCTCAGTGTACTGATGTCCGGGTTAACCAGGTAACAGTTGAGTTGTTCAGGACTTTTCCTGACCCGGCGTCTATGGCAACGGCACAACAGGTCGAAGTGGAACACCTGATCCGCTCGACCGGGTTTTTTCGTAATAAAGCCAAAAACTTGATCGGTTGTGCCGGACAGCTATTGAAACGACATCAGGGAGAGGTCCCCCGTACCCTGGAAGAACTTGTCGCATTGGATGGTGTCGGGCGCAAGACGGCCAATGTTGTTCTGGGCAACGCTTTTGGTATTCCGGGGATGGTTGTCGATACCCATGTCAAGCGGTTGTCGCGGCGTTTCGGCTGGACCCGCTCGGAAAACCCCGATCAGATTGAAAAAGACCTCTCTCGCCTGTTGCCGGCAACGGAGTGGACTCAGTGTGCTCACACCCTGATATTTCATGGACGCGCCTGCTGTAAGGCCCCTACTCCATACTGCAGTCGTTGTCAGGTCGTTGACATCTGTCCGCGAAAAGGCGTGACCCGCGCCCATTGAAACATGACACTCAACAATAAGAAAAGCCCCGCAAATTATTGCGGGGCTTTCCGGTCTACCCTCAGAAGCGTCCAAAACTACAGCTATTGCTGTAGAAAACAATTGAAAATCTAGATTTTTACTACATTTGCTGATTGGGGGCCTTTTTCGCCCTGGATTACGTCAAAGCTGACTCGATCTCCCTCAGCCAGGGATTTGAAGCCCTCGGACTGGATAGCAGAAAAATGGACGAAGACGTCAGGACCGTTGTCCTGCTCGATAAAACCAAAACCTTTAGAATCGTTGAACCACTTTACAGTACCTTCTGCCATGCTTTACTCCTTATACTTTTGTCGAGGGTAACCGATTACTACAAATTGCTTCTAGCATAAGCAACAATGAAAAACAATGTTATTTTACACGCCAAACTTGCCCCGCTGTCAAGCTTAATGAAAAAGGGGTCAATTCGAGATCCGGATACAAGTATCGGTCAGAGCACCAACTTTATGCATGCGGTCTGTTGGCAATCTGATGAAACACAGGGTAAACTGATGTAATCAAATCAACCACGTCAAGGAGGTGGCCGATGTCCGGCAATTCATTTTCCAGTAAAAAAATTCTCAGTGTCAATGGTGTCAACTATAATTATCATAGCCTTAAAGCCGCCGCTACGGGGCTTGGAAATATCGATGATCTCCCTTTTACGATCAAGATATTGCTGGAAAATTTGCTGCGCAAAGAGGATGGACAATTGGTTAAGCCCGAGGATGTCGTCGCTGTTGCCAACTGGGGAACTGCGACGACAGGGGCCGGAGAAACCGCTTTCAGCCCGGCCCGGGTACTGATGCAGGACTTTACCGGTGTTCCGGCCATTGTTGATCTGGCCGCTATGCGTGATGCTGTGGCGCAGAACGGTGGTGATCCGACGGCAATCAATCCTCAGATCCCCGTCGACCTGGTCATCGATCATTCGGTCATGGTCGATCATTTCGGCAACGCTGATGCCTATAAAGCCAACGTCGAGCGTGAGATGGAGCGCAATCGCGAGCGCTATGCGTTTTTGCGCTGGGGTCAAAAAGCTTTCAATAACTTCCGGGTGGTGCCGCCGGGGACGGGTATCTGCCATCAGGTCAATCTGGAATATCTGGCTCAGGGGGTGTGGACTGAGGAGATCAACGGCCAACATTGGGCCTACCCGGATACTCTGGTCGGAACCGACAGTCACACGACCATGATCAATGGTCTCGGGGTTCTTGGTTGGGGTGTCGGTGGTATCGAAGCTGAGGCAGCGATGCTCGGCCAACCCATTTCCATGCTGATCCCCGAAGTTGTGGGTTTCCGTTTAACCGGCAGCCTGTCTGAGGGGGTTACGGCCACGGACCTGGTGTTGACAGTGACTCAGATGCTGCGCCGCCATGGCGTGGTCGGCAAGTTTGTGGAATTTTTCGGTGCCGGACTTTCCCAGTTGCCCTTGGCCGACCGTGCCACCATTGCCAATATGGCCCCGGAGTATGGAGCAACCTGTGGCTTCTTCCCCATTGATCAGATTACTCTGGACTATCTGACACTGACTGGACGCACCCGGCAGACCATTGATCTGGTAGAAGCCTATTGCAAGGAGCAGGGATTGTGGCGCACCGATGATCAGGCCGATCCGCGCTACAGTACCGTGCTTGAACTCGATCTGGGCAGCGTCAGGCCCAGCCTGGCCGGACCCAAACGTCCACAGGATCGTGTGGTGCTGGACCAGATGCGCCAGGCGACAGAAGCGATACTGCCTGAAGACAATCGGAATCGGGCCGTACCCGTTCCCGGCAGCAGCGATCAGCTTCGTCATGGTGATGTGGTGATTGCTGCCATTACCTCCTGCACCAATACCTCCAATCCGGCGGTGATGATGGCTGCCGGTCTGGTGGCGAAAAAAGCCGTGGAGAAGGGTCTGAGTCAGAAACCCTGGGTCAAGACTTCCCTCGCCCCCGGTTCCAAGGTTGTCACCAGTTATCTGGCCAAGGCCGGTCTGCAGGACTATCTGGATCAGCTCGGATTTAACGTTGTCGGTTATGGTTGCACCACCTGTATTGGTAATTCCGGCCCCCTCACCGGCCCCATCGCTGAAGCCATTGATGCCGGTGATCTGACTGTCAGCTCGGTGCTCTCGGGTAACCGCAACTTTGAAGGGCGCATTCACGCCCAGACCAAAGCCAACTGGCTGGCTTCACCGCCGTTGGTGGTGGCTTTTGCCCTGGCCGGGACAACGCGCATCGACTTGACCAGCGAGCCCATCGGCACTGGAAGTGACGGTCAACCGGTCTATCTCAAGGATATCTGGCCGAGCAACGCCGAGGTTGCCGAAATGGTGACACTGGTGAATGCCCAGATGTTCCTCAAGGAATATGCCGAAGTCTTCGACGGCGACGACAGTTGGCGCAGCCTGCCGGTACCCGATGGCCAGACTTATGCCTGGGAGGCGGGTTCCACCTATATCCGCCGTCCGACCTTTTTTGATTCCCTGCAGGTTGCCTCCGCCTATCCGGGAGTCAAAGGTGCCAGGCTTCTTGCCCTTCTTGGTGATACCATCACCACCGACCATATTTCTCCGGCAGGATCGATCAAGGCCGCCAGCCCCGCCGGTACCTATTTGCGCGAGCATGGGGTTAGCGAGGAGGAGTTCAACTCCTATGGCTCACGGCGCGGAAATCCCGAATTGATGGTGCGTGGAACCTTCGCCAACATCCGCCTGCGTAACCTGATGGTTCCCGGCAGCGAGGGTGGTGTCACCAGACACTACCCATCGGGCGATGATCTGAGTATCTACGATGCGGCCATGCGCTATGCAGCGGAGCAGGTTCCGCTGATGGTTGTCGCCGGTAAAGAATACGGAACCGGCTCCAGTCGCGACTGGGCTGCCAAAGGCACCCTGCTCCTTGGGGTCAAGGCGGTTCTGGCTGAAAGCTATGAGCGCATTCATCGCTCCAATCTTGTTGGTATGGGGGTGTTGCCCTTGCAGTTTACCGATGGGCAGAATGCTGAAAGTCTTGGGTTAGATGGCAGCGAAACCTTCAATTTGCCACAAGGACCGGCCCTGAAAGCGAAACAACCTCTGTCGGTGGAAATTATTCGCTCCAACGGACGGAAGCAAACCATTGAGGTGTTGTGCCGGATTGATACCGATCAGGAGGTCGCCTTCTTCCACAGTGGCGGCATCCTCAATCATGTGTTGTTGCAGCTGATGCAATAGCGGGGTGTTTTCGCCCCCATTGGTGGTTACAAAACGCCGTTGAAAAAATTGCTGTGGTGGATAAACATACAATCGGGCGCGATGAATCGCGCCCCACACCAACGCAGGATTCAGATATTCAAACACCAGGTCAGTAATATTTTCAGCGGCGCTGTTTGTCCGGGGGATGGACTCTCAGACCATTACTATATCGCTGATGATGATCTGAGCGGCTCCGTTCATATGCCAGCGAACATTGTAGCGATCAAGCAAACAGCCGTACGTATGTTGATCAGCGCCGGGATCACGGTAGGCGGGACGAGGATCAAGGGACAAGGTCTCGCGGATCAGGGCTTCGAGTTGCGGTGTCTGGTGTCTGAAGTCATTCAGTTGGCGTCGGGCATCATCGCTAAAGTGAATGTCCAGGCGGGGCTCCGGTACTGAAGAGGCAAAACCGCCAAGGGCGTCAGGAATGCTGTCGGAATAAGGAACATAGGGCTTGATATCCACAATCGGGGTCCCATCAATCAGGTCTGCGCCCTGAACCTCAAGAAACAGGGCACCACTGTCCTTATTGATGTGCAGCAATCTGACCGCCGACAGGCCGACGGGGTTGGGACGAAAAGGTGAGCGCGAAGCGAAGACGCCGACACGCTGGTTACCGCCCAGCCGGGGCGGCCGTACCGTCGGGGTCCAGCCTTGGTCCAGATGCTGGTGAAAGACAAACAGCAGCCAGATGTGGCTGAACCCCTCTAGCCCGCGAACCGCTTCAGTAGAACTGAAAGTGGGGAGGAACTCGATCCTTGCAGTTACCGATGGCGTCAATCCGGCCTGGCGCGGCGTGGCAAACTTTTCCCGGAATGGTGAGCGAATAATGGCGATGGGTTCGAATTGATATGTTGTCATCTTCCACCTGTTGTTATGCTGACGGAAAACCCTTTGTCGGGTGTCATCAGCTTGGAAAAGAATTGATAGTGTTTCATCTTAGCAAAGAAAGACAGCTACGACGAAGCAGATCCTTCAACCGGAAGTTGTCATCGATGATGTTGAATGCTTTAAAGCGATTTTTGTGGATCCTGTTGTTCCTTTGCGGGACTGTTGCCCAGGCTGCAGAACTGCCGATTTCCTTCGGCGATCCGGCAACGGGCTTGAAGGCAAACTGGCGTGAGCAGGGTTTTCGCAATACCGAACCGACCCGCTATCGACTGCTGGAGATAGAGGGCACAGCGGTGCTTCAGGCCGACAGTCGTAACCAGGGATCGGGGCTGATCTATGAAATTGAAGTGGATCTGGCCATCTATCCGATTCTGCAGTGGCGCTGGAAAGTTGAGGGAATTATCCCTGAAGGAAATGCCCTGACCAAGGCGGGGGACGACTACCCTGCCCGGGTCTATGTCATTTTTCCCCACTGGTTCAAGCCCAACACCCGTACCATCAATTATATCTGGGCCAACCGCTTGCCCCTGGGGACCGTCGTACCCAATCCTTTTTTTGCTAATGCCCGGATGATGGCGGTGCAGAGCGGCAACGACAGAGTCGGAACCTGGATCACTGAATGTCGTAATGTCTATCAGGATTACCGCAAGATTTTTGGTGCCGAACCGCCACAAGCCGGGGCCGTTGCCCTGATGACCGATACCGACAACACCGGCGGGCAGGCCCGTGCCTGGTATGCTGATATCCGGTTGATTGCGGCAGACAAGGACGCTGATCCGGCCCTTTACTGTCCCTGAACAGGCTTGCTTTTTTGCCACCTTCTCCCCCAGGTCTTTTTGAGGGCCATTCGACTAAAGTCAGAGGGCCTTTTTCTTTCAACCCGGGGTTTCTGAGAATTGCCCTTCGCAAGGTTCCCTTATCTCTCATCCCGTTGGATGACTTCCCGGACAGGTGTATTCTTTTGACCAGTGATGTTGCTGAGACAAATATGTTCTGACTCTTTTCTTTATTTCAAAAGTGCGTTATTTTTTCACCCTGATATCGCGCAAAAGACCTCGGCACCAAAGTGGTCGAGGGCACGGTGGACGCCATCAATTCTATAAAATGATCCGTGTGAGAATTCTGCGATCCATTCTGAAGAGGGGAACACATGGCGGACAGTCCTGCTGAAGAGGCAAGCGCAAGGAACTTCCATTATCAATTATTGCTGGACGTCAGCCAAAAACTTGCTGCCACATTGGAGCCTTCGGTCATTCTGCAAACCGCTGTCGACGGTCTAACGCGACTGAGTGGCCTTGATACTGCTGCGGTGTACCTGGTGACCGATCAGCAGCTACAACTCTGGGCAACGATGCCGCCGTTACCATCTGATTTTCCTGAAGAGTTTCGTCTGTCCCCCCTTGCCGAGCACCCTCATATCAATTGGACAATCGAATCCGCCGAACCTCAACTTATTCCAGATTTTCCTTCAGTAAATCTGAACCCATCAGAGCGTTCAATCTGTGAACAGCGCCAGCTACGCACGGTTCTCATTGTCCCTCTGATTTGTGAACATCAGGTCGTCGGGGTCTTTATGGTCGGCTCCATTGCGGTCCCGGTCACCGTTTCTCAAGAAATCATTGTCCTGTCGACAACCTTATCCCACTTAACCGCGTTGGCGGTCAAGAATGCCCAACTCTACCAGGATAACCGAAAACGAGCTGTAGAATTGCAGCAGGCTCTCGATGCCCGACTGGAGGCGGACAAGGAACGCATAAAGTTACAGGAAGCCCTGATTCAGTCACAGAAGATGGAATCGATTGGTCGTCTGGCGGGAGGGATTGCTCACGATTTCAACAATATGCTGAGTCTGATCATGGGGAACGCAGAGCTCGCATTGCGAAAACTACCGAAAGAACATGTGGCCTGTTCTCATCTTCGGCAGATCCACGATGCAACCCAGCGTTCCGCCGAGCTGACCAGACAGTTACTGGGTTTCGCACGCCGGCAAACGATTTCTCCCAAACTGGTTGATATCAACCAGATTATTGAAAAAATGCTCGGCATGCTGGCGCGATTGCTAGGGGAGAACATTGATCTGGCCTGGTATCCGCAACCCCTGTCAGGAAAGGTTTTACTCGATCCGTCCCAGGTTGATCAGCTACTGGTCAATCTCTGTGTCAATGCTCGCGACGCTATTACCAGTACTGGAAAGGTGACGATAGAAACCAGGGATATTGAGTTTGATGCAGACTACTGCGCATTGCACCCCGAATTTCAGCCCGGTGATTACACCATGGTGGCGGTCAGTGATGATGGTTGTGGGATGGACATGCATACACGGAAACATATTTTTGAGCCTTACTTCACCACGAAAGATATCGGAAAGGGCACCGGGCTTGGCCTGTCAACAGTTTATGGCATCGTCAAGCAGAACGGCGGATTTATCAACGTCTACAGTGAGCTCGGTCAGGGCAGCTGTTTTAAAATCTATTTACGCCGCCAAATATCCCCAGAGCCCAGCCCGGTAGAGGCATCGACGCTGCCACCACGGACACTTAATGGAGATGAAACAATCCTGCTGGTTGAGGATGAGCAGAAAGTTCTCGATCTTGAACAGGAGATTCTGGAAAGTTTCGGCTACCGTGTGCTTGCCGCCAATTCACCACATGAGGCCCTTGTTCTGGCAGAAAAAACAAGCAGACAAATAGATCTGCTGATCACCGATGTCGTGATGCCGCAAATGAACGGAAAAGAGCTTGCTGACCGTTTGCAAAAAACAATACCGAACCTTCAGGTTCTTTTCCTGTCAGGATATACGGCAAACGTGATTGCCCACCATGGTGTTCTTTACGATGGCGTGGTGTTTTTAGGCAAGCCCTTCAGCAAAGAACAATTAGGTGAAAAAATACGGGAAGTCCTCTACGGTTCTTCGGAAATACCAGGTTAACTCGGGACTGGTTTGAAATTACCGCTTACAAAACACGAAACGCCCATGGATACCAAATCGTGGGCGTTTCTTATTGGGCAGGGATTTATAGAAATAAAGATAGCATGATAAGCTGAATATCATAACTGTTGAACTCTGGCACCAGATCTTTCGCGGCTACAAATCCGTTAGTATCAAAACAGGGGCAACTATTTCAACCTTCTGACGCAAGAGTAAGGAAACAGATCGCAACTGAGGTGTTTGATATTGCCAGGAGGAAACGATGGGATTGTTGGGAAAAAAGGGGCTTATTGTTGCTGTCGGCGTGGTACTGATCGGACTGTTTTTTGTGTTTGATCTGCATCAGTTGCTGACCCTGGACCAGTTCAAACAGCAGCAGGCGAGATTTCAGGAGTTTTACGCTGCCAACAGGCTGTTGAGCCTGGGGCTTTATTTTCTCCTCTATGTTGTCGTTATCGCCCTGTCCCTGCCCGGCGCTGCCGTCATGACCCTGGCCGGTGGGGCTCTGTTCGGCTTCTGGTCAGCGGTGATCGTAGTTTCTTTTGCCAGTACCATCGGCTCCACCCTGGCTTTTATCGTCAGTCGTTATCTATTGCGTGACTGGGTTCAGGGGCGCTTTGGCGGATATCTGGCCACCATCAACAAGGGCGTTGAGAAGGATGGAGGTTTTTACCTCTTTGCCTTGCGTCTGGTCCCCTTGTTTCCCTTGTTCATGATCAATCTGGTCATGGGGCTGACCCCAATGCGCACTTGGACCTTTTACTGGGTCAGCCAGGTCGGTATGCTGGCCGGGACCATGGTCTATGTCAACGCCGGTAATCAGCTTGGTCAACTGGAGGGTCTGGGAGGTATTCTGTCGCCGGGGTTACTGTTGTCTTTTGCCCTGCTGGGAGTTTTTCCCCTTATCGCGCGTAACGGACTGGATATGATGAAGAAACGCAATAGTCTGAAAGGTTATCCCCGGCCGCAGAGTTTTGACTACAACATTGTTGTTCTTGGCGCCGGATCGGCCGGGCTGGTCAGTGCCTATATCGCGGCGGCGGTCAAATCGAAGGTGGCCCTGATCGAGCGTGACAAGATGGGAGGGGACTGCCTCAATAGCGGCTGTGTACCAAGCAAGGCTCTGATTCGCAGTGCCAGGATTCTCAACTACGGGCGCCGAGCCGACGAGTTCGGCCTCAAACAAACCGCCATCAATTTTGATTTTTCCGAGGTGATGGAGCGGGTGCAGCAGGTGGTAACAAAGATCGAACCCCACGACTCGGTGGAACGCTATACCCGTCTCGGGGTTGACTGTATTGAGGGGGACGCACGGATCACCTCACCATTTACAGTGCAGGTCGGAGAACGGATCCTGACTACCCGTAACATCATCGTCGCTACTGGTGCAGCGCCGTTGGTGCCATCGATTCCGGGGCTGGACCAGGTCGATTATCTGACCTCGGACAATCTCTGGCAGTTGCGCGAACTACCGCAGCGGCTGGTGGTGCTGGGGGGTGGCCCTATCGGCTGTGAAATGACGCAAGCTTTTGCCCGCTTTGGTTCCCGGGTGACCCAGGTGGAGATGGCCCCGCAACTCATGGGGCGCGAGGATTCCGATGTTGCTGATTTCATTCGTGAGCGTTTTTGCGCCGAAGGGGTTCAGGTTCTGACCAATCACGCAGCGAAAGAGGTGATCATCAGGGGTGATGACAAACTGCTGATTTGCGAATATCAGGGCGTACGGGTGGAGATTCCCTTTGATCAACTCCTGGTTGCTGTTGGCCGTAAGGCCCGCGTAACCGGATTCGGTCTCGAAGAACTGGGTGTTCGCTTAAGTGAGCGCGGTACGGTCGATGTGGACCCCTTTTTGCGCACCAATATCCCCAACATCTTCTGTGCCGGAGATGTCACCGGCCCCTATCAGTTTACCCACACGGCTTCTCACCATGCCTGGTATGCGGCGGTCAATGCCCTGTTCGGCGAGGTCAAAAAATTCCGGGTTGATTATCGTGTGATCCCCTGGTGTACCTTTACCGATCCCGAAGTTGCCCGGGTCGGCCTCAATGAAACCGAGGCCCAGGCCCAGGACATTGCCCACGAGGTGACCCGTTTTGAGCTGGCAGAGCTTGACCGGGCCATTGCCGAAGGAGAAACCCACGGTTGGGTCAAAGTCATCACACCTCCCGACAAGGACAGGATCCTCGGGGCCACCATTGTCGGTAACCATGCCGGCGATCTGCTCGCTGAATATACGCTGGCTATGAAGTACGGTCTGGGACTGAACAAGATCCTCGGCACCATTCACCCCTACCCGACTCTGGCCGAAGCCAACAAGATGACCGCCGGTGTCTGGAAAAAAGCCCATGCCCCGGAAAAACTCCTCGCCTGGGTGGCAAGATACCACGCCTGGCGGCGGGGGCGATAAGCGTGCCGTTGCCGATTATGGTTGCCAAGATATCCGCAAGAAAGTTACCTGCAGGAAGTTGAAACGTGCCAGGTAGCATGAGCCGATGACAGTTTAACTCACCAGAATATCGAATTCCGGGATGATGCCAGCTCCTGTCAGGGGCAGCATTAACCCGACAGGTCGCGGGCAGATTGAATGACTCGACCGTGATAGAGGGAAAAGTAGCGGATCCAACCGGGAGCGTGGGAGAAGAAACCGGACAATACGATAATAGTCATCAACCACCAGA
>OBJA01000980.1_pt1 | contig 21633 bp, 11 predicted proteins | sample 1519751 | NCBI WGS metagenome assembly OBJA01 (sample SAMEA3881238, study PRJEB22517) | soil metagenome | biome: lake sediment; feature: soda lake sediment; material: sediment, water from around vicinity | place: India | collected 2013-12-23 | depth 3 m
CCCGCCATACCCCGGCTTGTCTCTCCTACGATTTCAGTCGAAATGGATGATACTCGAGTGGAACGGTGCGCGATACAATCAGGAAATATGTTGCGCTCCAGTGCTTGTAGTTGTTAGGCGGCGAGGTTCTCCGCCCCTCCCTGGCGGATTACGGCCTCGCCCACCTCAATACCGGCGTGTGTCGATAGGAACCTCTGCCGAGGCAAAGTCTGGTCGAAAAGGTCTTCCTGATGCTCAGGTCTGGTTCACCTTCAGGATGCCTGGTTTTTCAATCAACCCTTCGGCTTTTTCCACCCATCCCCCTCCCATGGCCTTGTATAATCTGACCAAAGCTTTCAAGGTCTGGCTTTTCGTCCGGACGTAGTCCATTTCGGCCCGATAGAGCTGTCTTTGTGAATCCATGACCGTGATATAGGGAGTGTAGCCGCTGTCATATCGACTATGAGCGAAGCGAAGGTAATCCTCGAGAACGTCCAGGTGTCTCCTCTCCGCCTCTTCCTGTTCCTTTGACTTCGCCAAGGCAACAAGGGCGTCATTTACCTCTCTGAAGGCATTCTGGATGGTTTTCAGATACTGATTCAACATTTGCTCATATTGCGCTTTTCCCTGATTGACTTCCCCCTCGATACGACCGCCTGTAAAGAGAGGTCCTGCCAGCCCCGCCCCGTAGGACCACAGGGAAGCCGATCCCTGAATGAGGTCGGAGAGGTCGGTACTCGCATACCCCAGCAAGCCTGTAAGCGAAAAACGCGGGTAATATTGCGTTTGGGTCACACCGACCATTGCATTTGCCGCAATGAGGCTTTGTTCATCCCGCAATATATCGGGGCGCCTTTGCAGCAGCGTAGAGGGAAGTCCATATGGAACTTCCGGTATCGCCAAGGCATTGAGCCTCGTTTCACGCTCTATTTTCATCGGATTGCGGCCCAGCAGAACGGAGATGAAGTTCTCCTGTTGGGCAATTTGACTTTCCAATGAGGGCACACTCACCGCCACCTCCTCAAAAGCCGACCTCACCTGGGCAAGTTCCAGATCGGATATTTGTCCGCCCCTGCTTTTTGCCTGAAAAACATTGACCCCTTCTTCCCTTGAATTCAGTGTCCGCCTGGTGATCTCCAGCTGACCATCGAGGCTGAGCAACTCGATATAACTTTCGGCAAGAGTGGATACCAGCGTGAGTATCACCGCCCTCCTCCCCTCCTCGGCGGATAAAAGATCGGCCCGAGCCGCTTCATTCGCCCTTTTGATCCGGCCCCAGATGTCAAACTCCCAACTGGCGGACAACAGCGCCTCATAGTTGTCATTCACCCTGTCTTCATCTCTTCTCAAGGGTCGTGAGGTTTCAAGACTCCTCTGGTCGCGATAAGCCGCGACACCATAGCCAGCCTGCGGGTAATAGCGGGATTTTGCCGACTGAACACGCCAGTAGAACTCCTCGACATTGGCAATTGCTATTCTCAAGTCTTTATTTTCATTGAGCGCAATCGTAATTAAACCACTCAGGGTCTCATCTCCGAATTTTTCCCACCAGGCGGTATCGGCGAGTGCAGTCGCACTTTCCCCTGATACCCGGCCAGGAGTCTTCCCTGTTTCCGTCTCCGCGGCTTGTTGATATGAAGAACGCCATTCCGATGGAACAGTAACATCAGGAGGTTGATAGTCATTTGTCACAGCACAGCCTGAGAGCAGACAAAGCGCCGATAAGGTGACCGCCTTTTTTTGAACAGCGCCGAACTTTCCGTAAACAATACCTTTTGTCACGTCATCACCTATATTATTAGAGAAGAGTTGATATCCGCGGGGCCTGTTCACTCAAAATTCACCATTCGATTAAAAGCAAATATTCTCTTGACGCAGCATTACGGCTTCTTTTCCTTCACCCGTTCCAAAGCCAGGTCCTCAATTTCCTTAACCTGCACGAGTTTATTCTTCAACTCTGAGCACACAGCCTCGAACCAGCGGATATCGGCCTCGATTTTTTTTCTCTCCTCAATAATATCTTCCAGGGGAGCATTTGCCGGGGGCCTTCCATGTTCGTCGAAAAGTATCTGTATGCTATCGGCCAATTGAATTTTTGAATTGATAAATTTAATATTTTTGGTAATGAACGATCGCACCTTGTTTGCCTTGAAATGGTTGATCGTTGCCTGACGCAAGGCATATTGAGCTTCCGACAATCCCTCCGGCTTTTTCCTGGTACTGCCAGCCTCAGAGGTGACCTTTCCTAATTTTTTCCTGGTACCAGTCTTTGCAACTTTCATTTCCAATTCATTCGGCGTTGTCTCATTTTCCATAGCTTCCTCTCATGCTGCTCCTTTTGCGAACACTACGCGTAACCAAACAGGGTAGCCAGCTCAACGACCTCTTCGTATAATTTCCGCCCATCATCCCGCCACGGCAAAGGATCATCCAGGCGGGGAAGTTTCGGTACATGCTGTCGAAATGTCGGCCCCCGGAGAAAGTTGGGATCATTGCCAAAGAGCGCATTCACAGGGCCAAAACAGGCGAATACCGAACGTTCCGGGTGCATCATCGCACCTATTGCCTCCGCGTCATCACGAATTCCCAGCCAACGGCAGATAATTGCGAGATGTTTTTCAGGGTCGGCCATGATCTCCTCCCCTCGTATGCGAATTTGCTGCGCAGGGGGAACCTGCTCCAAAAAGTTGAGAATATTGACGTTGATATCGTGCCATGCTATCTGAGGCTCGATAATCGCCCGATCGTCGGTGAACTCTAAGGCATTGACAAACAAGGCAAAAATGCCGTTATTGAGGTTCATGACCGATCGACACTGGGTAATGGGATGGCGCACCAGATGGATAAACCGTGCATCCGGGAAGGTTTCATAGATTCGGTTCAAGCGTCTCAGAGAAATTGTGTAAGCCGGGCTTTTTTCAACAGCAATCAGGGGATCGATTTTGGCCACCAGTTCCCGGTATACCTCACCGGTGGGCATTTCCTGCCGGGCGGCCGCCCAATGCCTGGCCATGTCTACAGTCGCTGTCGATTGTTCGCCTGCATATATTTCCGCAACGGCCCGGAGCAAACCCTGACGCCGGTTGCTGTCGTCGCCTATTTCGTCCGATACCTTCCGCCACAGGTCCTTGAGTTGTTGGACATTGAACAGATTAAGCTCCGGCAGACCGAAGGCCTGCGGATGCTGGCCGATCATGGCATTCATCAATGAGGTATAAGATCGCGGGGGAGCCAATAAAAATAGTGGAGCTGCCATTGCATTTATCGTAGAAAATTTTCAATCATCGCCTTTCACCCCTTGTTCACCAGGCCTTCAATCAAAGGAACTTCAAAACATTTTTCATGCATGATCGGGCCATGCCCAAAATAACCGTCCTCACCGAAAAGCTCTCCATGATCTGAGGTAACGATGAAATACGTATTAACCGGAGCCTTTTCCACCAGTTTCCCGACCAGGCTGTCGATGTATTCGACACACCGTACCTGTTGTTTATGCAGCATTTCCATCTGATCCTGATTGAAAAACCCGTACTCTTTCCCGTCGCTTTTCTTTTTATTTCCCGTTTCATTGCCAAGCGATTTGAATACTCCGTGCACACCGGAAATATGAGGCAATTCCTTGCCATCGAGCATATACGGATAATGCGTTTCGCCGAGATTCAAAAAATAATAGCGAGGCTGTTTGTGCTCGAATTCGATTTCTTCAACCATGCCCGCAAAGTCGTTATGATGATCCATCAGCTTGAATTCATCGAAATGTTGATTGATCAAGGTGAATCTGTTCAATACCGGCATGGAAACCTTGGCGACAGTACGGTAGCCCAACTTCTTCAGCACCGCCGGCAGCGATAATTCGGGCAGGAAATCCTTGAATGCCATGCTGGCGTTCCCGATTCTTTTCGCCCAAAGCACGAAGTCCTCTTTATAAACCTCGGACGCATAAACCTTTCTCGGGCTTTCATGGGGCAACATGCCCATGGTAAATGCATAATGGGACGGAGCAGTCCAGGAAGCATAACTGTATCGTCTGGAGACTCGACCGAATCTATCGATATTGGGAGTGTCAGCAGCAACAAATGAGTCGAATCGGCAACTGTCCATCACAATGAACACAATATGGTTGTACATGATAGGAACCTTTATGTTACTCCTGGAATTTTTATACTTTCCGTGTGAACTTCAACTGTCCATCACGGAATCCAAGACCAGACTTCTACCTTCACAAACCGTAAGAGAGCTAAAGAGAATACTTTCCAGATAGGCAATGTCCCTCCTTCAATCTTTGCATGTCCCGTCATGCCTGTTTTTATCAGGCCATCCTTATTTTCCAGTACGGTCACCACTTGGACAACCTTCCCGAAACGCATTTTCTCTACATTCGGAGCAACAGTAGCGACAACGCCATGAAACTCCAGATCCTGCATGGCGTTTGGACGGACGACCGTTCTGGCGTTTGGGGTAATGTAGCCGATATCGGATTCGGGAATTTCAATTTGAGCAAAAACCTGATCCGTGTTTTCCACAACGGTAAGAGGTTTTCCTTTTTCGAGAAAGCTGCCGGTCTTCTGTTTCAGATGGACATCCGCAATTCTGCCATTGAACGGCATATACATTTTTGATTTTTCAATTTTGTCGCGAAAATAATTCCGCTCTTCCTCCAGGCTCTTAAATTTCGCTTCGGCGGCTGAAACCTGGTCCTTCGACGCGCCCAACTCCACTAACTTAAGGTTAGCCTGTTTTTCCTCCACCTGGTCCAGATCAACCCGGTACACCCTCCGTGCGTCTTCCAATTCCTCAAACGATGTCGCCCTCTCGCTGTAGAGCTTTTCGAGTCGAGTAACTTTCGCCTGGCTAAAGGATAATCGCGTCTTTTCCACTTCAAGTGCTCGAGTCGCCAGCAGTACCTCTTCGGGGCGGGGTTTGGATTTCAACTCATCGATTATTGCTTTCTGCTCAAGTACGCGTGCATTGAATATTTTTTCCTGGGCTATATATTCGCTGCAGCCGAGACGTCCAATCAATGTGCCTTTTGGTACGAATTCGCCCCCGTCAAAATATACCTCTTCGATGATGCCGGCTATTTCCGAGACGATTTCCTGTTTCTGGTATGGCAGAACACTGAAACTGCCCCCTGGTTGATAAGAATACGGGACGAACATCAAGGCAACGAATAAGACAGTGAGGGCCTGCCTGACAAACGACATCGCGGGGCTTTTCTGTTTTTCCTGAACTTCTTGCTTGCTATCCTTGAGAATGGTTCGCTTTTTCCATCTGTCAAACTGCACGGATCGTTCATACGCCTGATCGAGCTGTTTCATTTTATAAATCAACTTTTTAACCAAAATAGCGGCTATTACTCCCGTGAGTAGAATACCGGCTCCACCCAATTGCATTTTCAATATGTGCCCGATCGCTACGATAACGACAGTGAGGAAGAGAAGCATAAATACCGTGGAGGCCATTGCGTAGGCAACCAGCTTATTCTCATCAGCCTCTCTGTATGCATTGCCCTTGAATTTATTGATCAGGGCCTTATAGGCCTTCCCTTTCAGGAAAGGTTCATCCACATAGGCCGCCAACCAGTGATAACCGTTGCTCCGAATCAGTGGATTCATGGTTATCAATAGAGATATGAAGCTGATCGAAGCTATCGCCAGCGAGAATGTCGAAACATTCTCCCGTGTCCGGGCAAGGAACCAGATAAGTATTCCGGCACTGAGCAAACCCAATCGCAGCAATATCGGAGCAGCATGCAGCCACAATCGTTCTCTCCGGGTAAGTTGCTTTACGTGACTGAGCCAGACCGCAAATCTCGGGAAAAAACCGAAATGAAATACGATGCAGAATCCAACGACTGAAGCTCGAAATGAGTGGGCAACAAGAGCTGTTGCCACAGTCACTGCAAGGTTGACTGTCACCATACCGAACAGGACATGTTCGATAAAACTGAAACTACTGAACAGAACAGTTACTTCCTGCTCCAGGACTGCGATATTCTTGAATGTAACGAACAGGGCGGCGATGAATAGAGTAGGGAGGACGTATATCAGATGTTTGCAGGGAAAAAAGAAAGGGTATATCAACCTTACAATCTGCGAGGGGTTGAAGAGTTTCCATCCTTTTTTCGATCTGCTGTCAAAACCGATGGCGTCACGTATGCCCGCAGGCAGGGAGTCCACATCTGCCTCGATATCGACATGGGGCGGTTCCGCACTTTGCTCTCCGTCGACCGTGCCCTGCAGGTTTTTAACCGTGCCGCCGGAGACATTTTGTGCCATGCGGGTCTTTCTGAACTCCATCAATATCGGATGTGTCGCTGCCTCCAGGCCAAAAAGCTTATAATCGGCAACCAGTTTAAAGACCTCATTAATCTCTTCGACCGTTATGTTGCGACCGAAGCGATCTTCGAAGACTGCCTGGAGCTTGGAGAAACTCTCGCAACTTGGAAGGATTTCCAATATGTAAAACTGCCAGGGCTCCAGGCGATAGGTTTTGTCCCCTTCCAGATTGGTAATGTGGAAGCTTTGATCTTCACCTTGTCCCACACGATATGCCTGGAGTCTCTTACGTAAATAAATCGGCACGGCTACCTTCTGCGCTTGTTGATTCACTGTTGGTACCTTTTGTCGATGGTTATCGGAAAGAAGCGTTCAATAACGTCGTTGAACCCGTCTCGTTTATGCATGACCGATCGGACCATTCCGCCGAGCTCAACGTCAGATTGCCTGACAATCAGTTTATCAAACAGAGGATAAAATCGAGTCTCTTGCGAGATGGTTAATAACAACGTTTCTTCGTGAGTACCCGCATTACGATCTACCCAGATAAACTTCACATCCACCTCGAGGGTTCGGTATGTAACTATCGCCATCGAATGGAATCACCTTTGGCCCGAAGGGATTCGCAGTACCTAAAAACAAACCGAACGGGGTGGAGACCATCGTCCTCGTTCCAAAGTTATACGGATTACCGAGCCCTCTTGTCGTTACAGGAACCCAGTTTTCCCCGTCGTAGCTCCGATACAGATCGAATCCGGCCTGGTTATCCATGACGAATTGCACTCCGAGATCGTTGACGATATTGGTGAACGCTTGCGGCCAGTTCTTTCTTTGCGCATAGCCCAGAATGCCGCTCCAGTCGAAGGTGGAAAGGTAGAGCCAACCTTGATGCTCGCACATCCTCCAGAAATACCCGCAAAAAAAACTGTCAAACCCGGGCAGATAACCTGAAAGGGGTTGCTTATACCCATCGGGGGTTTCCCTTGCCTCTCCTACCAGGAGATCCCATTCGCCATCCGCCTTCAGGCGGATGAGTTCCGGAGGTGCCGGCCCCACCCCGTTTTGCCTGTCAATTCCGCCCCCCTGTATGCCGCTGCCGATATAGAGAGCGTTCTTGAATGGGCACATACTCAGCACGCATTGATTGAATGCCCCACGATATGCTCCCCGGCTCATCACCATTTCCCAACGATAGGGAGGTTCTCCTTCCGCGGCGGTACGCCAGACCTGATAGCCGTCCAGATTGAACGTCCCGGCATAGAGGTAGCCGTTGAAGCCGACCATCTCGAAGACCGTTTTGTTTTCCGGATCACCGAAACCGAAATCATTCACCGCCACCCATGAGCCGCTGCGAGGGTCTCTGCTTTCATAGATAATGGAATGATGGGAAATATTGGGATTTCCTCCGCGGGTCCCTGCCGGTGTAGTGAAAACCCGACCCTTGAACTCCACCATCGATCGTATGGTGGTCACCGGCAGCCCTATCAATCCCGGCTCACATGTCGGTTCGAAATGCACCCCGTCCTCGGAGCGCAGGATTGTCGGCCCCTGCCCCCTCGCAGGCGACCAGGTGCTGACATAGAGCGCAGACTGTTGACCATCCTTATGCACCAGCATGCTGCGGTAACCGAGTTCACGGGTGATCGGCCTGCCGTGGCTGCCGATTATCGCAGGGGCCTTGAACACTCTCTCCCAAGAGTCTTCCAGTGGCGAGTAGCGCCAAATTTCCGCGTGCAAATCCAGATCGAAAGGGTCTTCGGGGCACTCCACGGGCCATCTGTCAAGTGCTATGGGCAGTCGTTTTTTCATCAACGGGAAATTACCCCGGGTGGTCCCGACATAGAGCCTGCCATTAAACCAGGCCATGGAATGAGCATAAGCGTTCAATCCATCGCCAAACCCGCCACGGGCAATCAGGTTGAAATCCTGCCCTCTCAATCCGGCATGAATGCCCAATTTGTTGATTACTGGCATTGCGGCACTCCCCCGACAGGATCCCGTTCGACCCTTGTCATTCCGGCAACGTGCTCCCGGAGAACTCGTTCTGCATCTTCAATATTCCTGAAAGGTCCTCTTCGCGTTTTTTCCCTGGTCGAAAAGAACCAGCCGCCCCGATCCTGGTACATCCGGCTGCTGCGAAAATGACTCTTCACAGGATCTCCTTTACGGCGTGGGTAGTTGCCTGCCAGCGCACCGTTCCAGAACTGTTCACAGATGTTCATGAACCTGCCGGGCTGCGATACGGGAAAAAAATGCCCCGCATTGCGGACACAGCGAAAATCGGCATGTGGCCAGACGTCAAGCAGGTGCCTGCCGGTCAGCATCGACTGTGAATGCTCGCCATATACCGCCAGAATTGGAAACCTGAATGCTTTCAGCTCCTGCAGGGTGAGCTCGTCATCGCGCATTATCTCGGTTTCAGCCCTGGTTGAGTCCATCAGCTTTAACCACTGCGTCGCGGATCGCCCTCTGAGCCGCCCGGCAAAGGATGACACCAGCTTTTGAAACTCCGGGGTAAACTGTTGATCGTTTGACTGCCTTCTGGCTATTTCAGTCAACAGCCGGTAACCGAAGTACGTATCGTCAACATCGAGAAAGATGCCGTTCCTGTGCAGAATTGGCTGAATGCTCATCCCGAAGTGCCATTTGAGGTCCTTCTGCTTTTTCCGTACGGCAGCAATGTGGGTATCTGCCAGAGTGAGGCTGGCAATACGCCATGGCTCGACCAGGGCCAGCTTGAGAGCAATGACACCCCCAAAACTGTGAGCCACGAAATGCGCCTTGCCAATCCCCAACAGGTCGAGCAACTGCTGCAGGTCGACGGCCAGATTACTCGGCGAATAGCCGGTTTCTGTCATTTCCGACCGGCCATGCCCGCGTAAGTCAAATATCGTCACCCTGTAGCGTCTGGTGAAAGCCGGCGCACAGTGAACCCCCCAGAAGCCCGAGCTGGCTGCCAGACCGTGAATCATCACGACATCTTCACATGCATCTGCTTTCTCGCAATCCATCTGGGTATAATTGAGGCTTGCTCCGTTTACCCTGACCCTCGCCATGCCGCTACGCCAGGTATCCCAGCAACTGAAGCTGGGCCATGAGTTTTTGTTTTTCCTCATCATCCATACCTTCCTGGTCTTCCCGCTTCATGGATGATTGCGTCGCACCACTTATCCGCACCGGATTCTGGCGGAGATGAACCTCCGTAAACATTGCCTCCGGGACCTTTCCCTCAAAATCACCCGGCACATCCAACCCCAGACTGTAGAGCAGGGTGGCGCCCACATCGGTGATACTGCAGGCATCCAATACCGCGCCCCGGTTTATCCCCGGCCCATACGCCAGAAACACCCCATCCGGATGATGGGTTCCGGCCACCTCTTTCCTGGGTTCAACTACAGGCAACTTGTTTTTAATCGATACAAAGCCATGATCGCGCAGAACCATGAGCAGATCAGGAGCTTCCATCATTGCGGCGCCGGGGAAGACGTCCTCTCGTTTATGGACCTGCGCGATGATGCGCTCCCCGGTTCCCTCATCCCGCAGATCCATCAGGTCGCTGATGAGCCGGTTCCGGAATGCCTCATAATCGTCAGGATTTACACCAGTTTTCCCCGCTTTGTCGGCAATCCGGATGGTGATTCCATTACTTGAGGGCGTGCGGCAGTACGCCGTTGTTTTTGTCCAGTCGAGGTTGGCGAACATACTGTCTTCACGTCTCCTGGCAGCTTCGGAATCGGGCATGGCCTTCCAGTGCAGGTATCCTTTCTCGTGGAGATAGGCATTTATGCGTACTATTTCCGTGGTTCTGGTGAACCCGTGATCCGATGCCAGAAACACCTGCGCATCCGGCCCGGCGCCTGTCACCAGTTTTTCCAGGAATCCATCGAGCTGACGGAAATAATCCAGGCAGAGTCTTCGCATGCGATGGTGATAACTGCCTTGATCCCCGGTTTGCAGACCGGGGTCGACAAACAACCATGCCTGATGCTGGAGTTTGTCAACGCCATCGAACATGATCGCCATAAGTTCCGGAGCTTCTGTGCGTAACAGGTATTCAGCGATCTGGAACCACTGTTTTTCCCGAGGCAGGTGATATTGCACCCATTTTTCACGATCTTCGTCAGAGAGTTCATTAACGGCTTCTTTCTCCTGTTCAAAGTCCCACGCCAATTCCTTTGGCTTGAATTCCGGCAGTTTTTCTTTGAGTTGATCGTACAGCCCTTTTGGTGTCGTATTTCGCCGGAGATGGCGCCAGGGAATGAATCCGGGGATCATGAAACCATGGAGATCTCTTATCGGCGGGGCCGTAAACGGGAAATTCAAGGCAGCAATTTTTTTGCCCTGTCGATTCGCTATGGACCATATCGACTCGGCAATACAGTCTCTGGAATCATACAGGGTGAAAAACACATCACCCTCAATCTCCTCAGCCCGGATAAAATCGAAGATTCCGTGGTTTCCCGGTGTCCTGCCGGTCATAAGCGACACCCAGGCAGGTGGTGTCAAAGGGTTGGGCGTAGATCGCAGGATGCACCTCGTGCCTTGTTGATAAAAGGAAGCCAAAAAAGGCATTACCGCTTTTTGTCCCTTATCATTTTTTATCAGTTCATCCAGTATGGAAAAAGTGGCACCATCCAGTCCGATAAACAATGTTTTGGTAGTCATGGCCGGCTCTTCATATTTTTGATTGCAGGTAGTTTTCTATCTGCGCAATGGATAAGTCAGACACATAGCTGCCGTTTTTCATGAGCAGATCCTGAAAACCGATTTTTCGATCATAATGCTGTTCAATGGCAACGCATAATTGAATTATATCAACGGAGGTGAACTCCAGATCCTTGACGAGGGTGGTCTTGCCACTGATCTCTTCGTCAAGATCCAAGCCCCAATCCTGGATCAAGTCTATGACAATCCCTATCAATATTGCCTCGGTAGTTGCACTCGCTGAACCGGAAGTCATGCTCCCTCCTGTCGAGTTAAATGGATTATCCTGTTGCAATGGCAATTATCGAATCCTGTGTCCTATGGATCTTCACATTGACAACAGCCTCATCCAACTGCACCAAACAGCGCTCCCAGTCACCATTTTCAAGGTGGACTGCATACTTCTCAGGCAGCCCCTGCAGGCCCAACCCAAAACATTTTGCAGCAGCCTCTTTGCTGCATAAAAGGCGGAGCAATCTTTCCCCCAGCTCCTTCTCATCCAGGTCATTGAGAAAGAGTTTCTCGTGTTCATTCAGGGAGTGAACTACTGCAGCGGGATGATGGATGCGGCCAATCTGCTCAACATCTACACCAACCGGGTTTTCCGGAGACGAAACAGCTGCGACCGACATCCTCTGGTCATGGCTGAGGGAAACTTCGGGAGCCTCGACCAAGCTGTCGCGCCACCAGCCATCGACATAAGGTGCGCCGAGTTCATCATGCATGACGATGATATCTGCCGGATACAGCCACTTTCCGGTTTGCTGATGCACCCACCACTGCACCGCCTCCTTGATGCAGGCGCGACCCAGCAGCCATTCTCGTTTAGAGCGAACGTTTTCCCCCGACAAGCCAGACCAAAGGGCGCGCTCGTCGAAACCCAAGAGAGCGCCGGCAAGAATTCGCAGGAAGATTTCTTCCGATTGAGAACAGAACTGTTCCGACAAATGGAGCAATTCCCACAATACAACGCCATCATCCTGAAATGCCGGGTTGAGCTTACCCAGTCTTGCATGCAAGGGATCCCGCCGAAACGCGTAGAAACGGTGTGGCACCTCATAATAAACATTGGTGAGGCTTGAAATTCTGAACACCGCCCGGCCATCACCATCGAGACACTCGAAGTGCCAGACCCTTTGCTGTTCGGCCCCTTTATCCAAAGCACCGAGGGGTTGCTGGCGTGCAGCCAACATCACCCCCGGAACATTCTGCGGGCATCTTTGATACAGTTCAATGCGCTCGATTTGAGAAGGAAAGCAGTTGAAATCGGTCCCGACCTGCTGCGCGGTCCAATAAGCGGCCAGTTGACCAACGGCATCGAGCAGCACCGGGTTGAGCACCAGGTCGGGCGTCTCGTTCCCGGCAACGAAGCCATCAAGGCTTACCTGGGAAAGCCGGGCATCAATACCCGATTCGTCCCAACCTTCAATTCCACTGACACTCTGAAACAGCGGCCCGTGAAACATGCCTGCGGTATAGAGTTCGTTGTCCTGCCAGGCAAATTTTCTTTTCAGAGCAAGTGGTGCCAAGCCCGGGAGCGACCATTGGGGCTCAAAGGAAAATTCCGCGGTAACGATCTCATTGCCGTTGCTTGTAAGAGATGCCTTGTACCTTGGCGGATCTGTCGAGATGATCTCCGCCCCCACATTGAGCGAAATGGAATCCTCATCAAGGGCTATCCAGCCAAGTGCCCGGATATTTTCAATTACGGTGATATCTTTATTGCCGGCAACCAATGCGCATGCCTCAGCCAATATCTCCAGGCTGACCATCAAGGGAACGCAGGACAGGCCCAGCAGATAGGGGTCGACTTCAGATACAACCCCCGACAGAATATGATTTTTTAAAAAATTATTTTCAAAGACACTGAAGTGGCATTGTGCTCGACAGTGACGTTCATCCAGTGCGGTCACTACATGCAGCAAAGGTGCAATAGTTTCCTCCGACCCAGGCAAGACTGGAGAACATGGCTGCCCTTGGGGGAATTTTGTCATCAGGGAGACCTGCTGATTCAAAAAATCATGCATCAAGTGGAAATAATCGGACATGACATGACTCTCGAGTTCCTGACGCTTTTCAGGATATTCATCAGCGGGCGATTCGTCGGCAGCCATCCACGGCAAAGGCTTCCGCTCCGATCCGGTTGTTACCGGCGACTCCGGCGACGGGCAAAGCAACCGCCTCAGCTCAACGCCTTCGGTCGTATCAAGATGGATGATAGGCATGGTATTCTTCAGGAACATGCCCTGATTTTTTCCAGTCTTCAGACTGTTCAGGCTCGAACTGCCTATGGAGCGGAAGGCAAACAGGGGTTTCAACCGCACGGCCTTGTTATTGACAAAGAGATGGGACAATACGAAAAGCAACTGCTCAATCGGATTTTTCTTTCGTATGTTTGTCGGCAATGTCAGGTGTTCCTGCCCGGCCAATATATCATTGACAAAGGTACTGAGATTCCCCGAAGGTCCCACCTCGATAAAATACCTTACGCCATCACGGTGCATTGCAGATACGGTCTGGGCAAAACGAACTTCTGTGGACCACTGAATTGCCGCGGTCTTCCTTACCTCTGCAACATCATCGGGGAAGAGGTCGGCCTTTGCACATGAATACAAAGGAACAACTGGTGCCTTCAATTGAACTTTTTCATAATAATTCAGGAAAGCTTCGCTTACTGCCGAGAAGAGGGGAGTATGGTAACCACGGTCAAAAGGCAAAAGCTGACAGATCCCCCCTGCTTTTCCTAAAGTCTTCTGCAACTTTTCAATGGAATGTTCCGAGCCGAAAAGCACGAGTTGATTCGGGCAGTTTTCCATGGCTATGACGATATCCCCACCCTCTTCTGCAATCAGCTTTTCGACTTTCTCCCTGGACAAGGCGCCGACTGCAAGCAGAGATCCGGTGGGGATATTTCCGGCATCATGCACCTCCTGGTAAATCGCGTTCAGTTTTTTTATGAATTCCGCAAGCTGCGGCAGGTCGGCGTATCCTATGGCACCGGATGCAGCCAAAGCGGAGGATTCTCCGGTACTGTGTCCCACCATGACATCGGCCTTGACCCCCAGGTGGGTGAGCAGCGCATGCATGGCCTGCCCACCTATAAATGCTGCCTCAGATCCGACATCCATATCGTGCAAACGCGCTTCCAGATCATCTCTCTGCTTATCGGTGAGTTCGCTTCGCGGGGGAAAAACAATATCCGTTCTTGTCTCTCCCGCCTTATCCTCGAACAGCCCGTGCCAGAATTCAAACCACAGCCGCACTTCATCGAAGTGGAGTGCCAGGTCGGAGAACATCTCCGGATATTGAGAGCCTTCCCCTGGAAACATGAACGCTATCTTTCCTTCAATGGGTTTACAGCCATAAACAATACCGCTGCGCATCGCCCATGGCTCATCCGGCTTTTTCTCGATACGCTCCAGGGCCTGTTGTATCTTTTTTCTCAGGTCCTCTACATTTTTAGCCACAACGCCGAGGCGATACGGGTTGGTTATTTTTTCGCCCGCCAAGGCCGCGGCGACCTCTCCTATCCGACACTGCGGACACTCATCAAGCAGCTTGAGGGTGCCGGTCAACTTCTCCGCCAATTCGTTGTGGTCTCGCGCCGAAAAAGCACATAACTCGGCGGGCCAGTTGCTCAGGCTCGCGGGTCTGGCAGCTATTTCCGGTGCTTCTTCGAGAATGGCGTGGGTATTGATACCGCCAAACCCCATGGAATTGATGCCGGCGCGACGGGGCGTCCCCGGAGCAATGAGCCATGGCCTCGGCACGTTATTGATATAGAAGGGGGTTTTCTCCAATCCGAGATCAGGGTTGACGCGATTACAGAGCGTAGGCGGCAATACTTTGTGATGCAAGGCCAGCGCCGTCTTGATGAGGCCCCCTATTCCCGCGGCAGGAATGCAGTGTCCGATCATTGATTTTATCGATCCGATCGCCACGTTACCGAAGGTCCCTTTACGCTCACCGAAAATTTTTTTGAGCGCGGCGACTTCCGTTTTGTCCCCCAGAGGGATACCCGTACCATGGGCTTCGATCAGATCGATGGTCAGGGGATCGATCCCGGTCTCGGTATACGCCCTCTCTATCGCCAGTGCCTGACCCTCCGCACTGGGGGCAAGCAGGCCGAGCCCTTTTCCGTCACTGGCCTGGCCGACACCATGAATGACGGCATATATCCGATCACCGTCCTTTATCGCATCCCGCTCCATCTTGAGAACGACAACACCAAGCCCCTCGCCGAGCAGTGTGCCGTCGCTTTCGGCATCAAAAGGGCGTATCTGTCCTTTTCGGCTCAGTGCGCCCAGCTCGGTAAAAACCGTGGAAACTTCAGGGGGCAACGAAGCATTGACCCCGCCGGTCAACATCATCCGGCTTCGGCCGTTGCGCAACTCATCCATTGCGGCGTTGACGGCAAGCAAAGAAGATGAACAGGCAGCATCAATGAGATAATTGGGTCCTTTGAGGTTTAAACGGTTGGCGATAAGGCCGGTCATGACATTGGGCACCAAACCCGGCGCAATGTCTGCATTGTATTGCGGCAGCTTGCTCTTGAGCATTTTTTCGACCTCGGCAAACCTGTCTTTGTCAAGGTCGGGAAACATCGTTTCCAGCAGTTCCATGGTTTGATCCATGACGATGGTGTGCTGGATCATATTTCCCTGCCCACGGTGCAAATAGGTGCTGTGGCCGAGTATGATCCCCGTCTTCTTATGATCGTATGTATCGCTGGGATAGCCGGCATCGACGAGTGCGTCCCGCGCGACCCTCAATGCCAGGAAATGATCCGGTTCGCCACCGTCGACGGATTTCGGCATAATGCCGAATTCCTGTGGATGAAAGCGATAGAGGTCCTTGAGATAGCCGCCATTGGCGGAATTGATCCGCTTTGACTCAAGGTAGCGCCAAGCTTCCCAATCGGGCGACGGCTCGTCTATGGCACTTACGGAATGAAGGATATTGCACCAGAAAGTTACCAGGTCCGGCGCCTTGGGGAAAATACAGGCCATACCGATTATTGCTACGGCATTCCTGTTGATCCTTTTTCCTTTGGACATGATGAGCTCTCTGTATGGGTGGTTAATTGCTCCTGGTGAAAGATGCTGCCGTTCCACCAAGCCTGTTCAGCGCTGCGCTCGACACACACTCCAGGCCTTCAATGACAAACATGACTTCCTGTTCCTCATTGACGAAGTATGCATCGGCTCGAATCACATGCGGCATATCTCCATCAATACGTTCAAAAGACATTTGGAGCATATTCGGCAAGACTTCGGCATGCCTGACGACCCTGTCGAAACGGACGGGCAGGGACGATTCGTTGCGAAAGGTCCGAGACCACAAAAGGGCCATCTGGGCCGCAACGTCAATAAGCGCAGGGTCGAATATCCATCTATCCTGGCAGGTCAGGATGCCCCCCATCCACTCACTGGGACGGGAACTCCTGACACTTGCCGTCGCCCCGTTGACCGACAGCCCTTCGATCTCTTCTATCACCTGGAATATTGGGCCATGAAACAATAACTCCCGATAGGCCGTGGAAACTGCCAGCTGTTTGTCCACGTGCGATTTCCGGTTCCAGGAATTTCTGTAAGGCAGCTGCTGTTGCAGTCCCATAACCGCTCGATAATGGATGCGCTGGAGGCCATACTCCTGCTGTGAATGAATGGCAACAGCCACCTCGAACCGCTCGCTGCTGCCATACGTCGGGGGGTTCACCGAGATGAACAACTTCCTGGGTTCGTCGTTGATCTCGATCCCTTTCAGAAGGCGGACGTCGATCGCTTCAGTGACAAGCCATCCCGGCCAGAGAGAGGCTACGGCCTCAGCCATGATTTCCACAGCCACAGCCGCAGGCAAGACAGGTGCCCCATCGATGCGGTGGTCATCCAGATACCGGTGATTGCTGTCAAGGCTGGCAGAAACGATCTGTTTCCCCTTGGGCTCGTTTTCCACGGCCACGTTGCACAGAAGAGGCCCCAGGTTATAGGTGTTCTCACCCGATTCCCTCTCGGCAGCACTGCGCGACGCCTCATGTTGCTCCCACGGTCCCTGACCGCAGATAATTTCAACCGGTGAGGCGTCACCGCTCGTCAATTCATATCTGAAGAGTGCGCACCCCATCTCAGGGGTCACCAGAGTCACGCCTTTTTCTGCGAATTTCGCTTCGGTTTCCGGTGTCACCATCCCTGCGCCGAACCTGGTCTTTCCCCAGGGCCCCCAGCATAAAGAACGAATATTCACCCTGTCCGGCCACTGCGCCTTCAGCTGGCAGCAGAGTCTGCTCATAAGTTCGTTGGCGGTCGCATAGTCCGACTGGCCGCTATTGCCGTAGCGGCCGGCGACGGAGCCGAACACCACAAAAAATCGAAGTTGCTCCGGACGGATGAATTTTTGCAGCAAGAGGGTCCCGATAACTTTTGTTTCCACCACCCGGGACCAGCTTTCGTCGGTTTTATCTGCCAAAAACTTATCCTCGATGATGCCGGCTCCATGGATGACACCATCGATCCTGCCATGCCGTTTATAGATGTCGTCGAATAGCCCCGCCATTTCCTCTTCATGGGCGACACTTACCGCATGGTACTCAACTATCGCCCCCCTTTGAGTAAAGTCATCGTAGTTCTTCAGCATTTCTCTTGACGAAAGAATGGAGGCGACCTTCTTGCGTATTTCGGCTGGAGTCATGACCAGATCACCTGCACGCACCTTGCCGACAAAATACTCCTGAAGCTCGCCGGAGGTTTTGCGGGATTGCAGATCGGGCGGTTCACTGACGGGCATCGCACTGCGCCCCGTGACCACGAGAATGTTTCCCGGCAAAGCCAGCTCCCTCAATGCCTCGGCCGTTATTCCCTTCAATCCGCCGGTAGCCAGGATGACGGCGTTATCGATGAGGTCATGCCGGGCTACATCGACAGGAGAAGCCACGGTTGTGAAGATTTTCCTTTTCCCCTCCGGATAGCCGACTTCCTGGCGCCCGCAGATGCCCGCCATCTCCGTGAAAAGCGCCTCGGTAATTGTCGAAACGGGTTGCTCCAGATCAAGATCGACGGCCTTGACCCGGAGTTCCGGACGCTCCTCGGAAAGGGATTTCAGCAATCCCACCGATCCGGCCTGCAGGGAGAGGCCTGAACGAAGACCTTTCTGCCGGCCGAAATATCCTCCCAATCCACTGGCGGACAAGATGCGGGAATCACCGGCCAGCTTGTCGCTGAAATGGCGAAGAAGAACGAAGAGTGACTTTTCATTGACTTGCAATTGCTGTCGCCACTCGCTTAACTTCGCATCACGAGCCAGCCAGTCCGATCCGAGAGGGGCCAGATGGACAATGCCGGACAGGGATGCCCCATCGAGAGGCAAGGCGTCACACCACTTGCGGAGCGCATCCGCATCCCGGAGAACTTCGCGTCCGGCAAGGCTTACAGTACAGCCTGCATCGATCAGCTTTTCTGCAACTGCACTGGCAATCCCGATACTATCCTCGGTCAGGAGGAAGCGGCCCTTTCCCTGCCATTCTTTCGACGGGTTTTCTATCGGAGCCTCGCGAGCAACAAGTACATGCCGGAACGGATAACTTTCAGTGAAAGTTATGTTCTCCGTTCCGGCTTCAGCAAAAGGGCGGGCGGTCTCCCCGGCAGCGTTCAAACTGCCCAGCACATCCACCATGCCCTGGAGTGTTTGCTGGGTATTGAGGCTGGCGCGTTCCTTCTCGCCCAGCAGGCTGTTGTATATTTTTGGGAGTGTCAGCAGGACGGCGCCTGCTATCTCAACGCGCTTGATGGAATCGATTCCAAGTTCAGCCTCAAGGTTTTGTTTCAGCCCAAGCATATCCTTCGGATATCCGGTCTTCTCCTCGACAACGCCAAGCAGCAGGTCGATGATCTGTTTTTTACTGAGGACCTCCTCCTGCTTATCCACGGAGCTTGATTGGGGTGAAAGCTGGGTCGGAACCGGCGCAGGATCTGCCGGCAATATTTCCTTTTTTTCCTCTCGCGCCTGATCGACTTGAGGATTTTTTCCTGTTACTACACCGGCATCAGCAGGTGCATTCACAGGTCTTGCCGCAACAGGTTCCTGCGGCTGTATCCTCATCTGGGGTAAATCCACCCTCGCGCCTGTCCTTGATCTCATTCTGTGGCGCAGGGTGGTACGTGCATCCCCCCTGACCATGTCCCCATCCAAATACATCGACATGACACTTTCCTGGGTTTCCAGGAATCGATGCATTGTCTCAAAATATTTCTCCATAACTGTTGGGTTTCCAACAATTGCCCCTGACCATTGCTTCGTCATTGTAGCAACCTCCTGCGGTGGTTTGTCTGGAGTCGAATATGGGGTAGCCATTGCCTCGATTTTGGTGGTAGCCGGCAACAAGGAGTCTTTTGCAGGAAGACACAGCACTGCCCTGTGGTTCTCTTTTCTAACACCGACCTGTTTCACCGGGTCTGTTGCGCGACGGACCCCACTTCCGTTCAACATCCATATATTTTTCGATATTTTGTTATCTTCCCGGTTGTTTTCGGTTAAGCCGTCCTTGGCGGTTCTTCCTTCGAACAGAGACTTGACCTCCAGATCAACGCCATGACAGAGAAGCTGACCGAGGCAACAGAGCATGCCCTTTATGCCGTTACCTTCACCTTCCAGGGCAACGGCCTTGTGCGGACGATCCCCAAGTATATCTCCAACCATTCTGCTCAAGCCGGACTTTGGCCCTAACTCGACAAAGATTCTTGCACCATCGCGATACATGGCCAAAATTTCTTTCTCGAATTCCACTGGCCTGATCAAATGCTCGGCCATCTGCCTTTTGACAGCCTCAACATCATTTTCATGCACTTCAGCAGTAGTATTTGAATATACGGGCAAAGCACCAGCCTTCCAGGTGCTGCCGTCAATCGTTTTCACCAGCTCAGCCTGCGCGTGCGCGACAAACGGCGAATGAAATGCGGCCGCCACCGAGAGCCTCGTCGTTTTCACCCCTGCCTTGGCAAAAGCTTTCACCGCGGCATCCACGGCAGACTCCGCGCCGGAAATGATGCACTGCCGCGGACCATTGTAATTCGCGACAATCACATCCTTCAGCCCGGCAATCGCTTTCTCGACGTCTCCACGCCCGGCCATGACCGCGGCCATGACCCCCAACTCTGCGCCTCTGGTTGCGGCGGCATCGACAATGGATCGCCCCCGGACTTCGGAGAGAGACATCATCGTCTCAAAATCCAGATATCCACCCGCGTAAAGGGCGACGTATTCGCCATAGCTGTGCCCCGCGAACATGCCTGGCTGCAGGCCGAAGCCCTGCATGAGCTGCCAAAGCCCTGCTTCGACAGCACCCAGAGCGGGCTGGGCGACATCTGTTCGGGTCAATGCCTCGGCCGCCTTTTTCAGCTGTGGTGCGTCGTAAGCACCGCGAGGAAAAATAAAGTGGCTCAGACGGGCGCCATCGCCGAATCGGCGACTGAAAGCCTCAGCCAACAGGTCGTCAGCCCGAGCCAACGCTTCGGAACAGACAGGGAAATGACAGGCCAGCTCTCGCAGCATCTCCAGGTACTGCGCGCCCTGCCCCGGAAAAAGGACCGCAATTTTCCCTTCGATCGGTTGGGCATTGTGAGAGATATGTGATGGCAGTTGTCCTCCGTTCTCCTGGGCGAGGTAGCTGAGCGCATGTTCGATCTTGTTATCGAGATCCTGGACGCTGGACGCTACGACAGTCATAACCTCATTGTTCCAACGCCATCGGTCGGCGAGCCCGGAAGCCACCACCCGCAATGCCGCACTTTCCGTATTGCGAAGATCCTGCCGCGTCTTCTGCAGACTTGCTGCCAGTTCGTCTCTGCTGGCCGCCGAAAAAACCAGGAGTTCTGCTGGCCACCTCTGACCCGTCGGAGTGAGGAGCCATGGCCGGTATTCCCGGGCGTACTCCTCAAGAACAACATGAAAATTACTCCCCCCGAAGCCGAAGGCGCTTGCTGCCGCCCGCCGCGGCGAACCCTCATTTTTCAACCAGGGACGGGGTTCGTCGATGAGGAACAACGGGCAGCTCTCATCCCGCAGGACAGGATTGGGTTCCGTGACTCCTGCGTGAGGCGGGAGGATACGATGATGAAGGGCAAGGGCAACCTTGATCATGCCGGCAATCCCGGCAGTCGCCTTGGTGTGCCCTATGAGAGTTTTCACCGACCCTGTCACCGCCTGATGGGCTTTTCCGCCTGCCCGGGCGATCAGCCTGGTCGTACTTTGAAGTTCCGCGGTATCACCCGCCACGGTTCCAGTGCCGTGTGCTTCGAACAGATCCACAGTTTCCGGCCCGAAACCTGCCCGCAGGTAGGCCTGTTCCATGGCACGCAGCTGCCCTTCCGGGGAAGGGGCCGACAGCCCCTTTGCCCTTCCGTCACTGCTGCCTCCGACGCCCTTGATGATCGCGTATATCCGGTCTCCGTCACGTTCCGCGTCCGCCAGCCGCTTCAATGCGACCATCCCGATCCCTTCCGAGATAACGATGCCGTCCGAGCCCGCATCAAAGGTGTTGCATTGTCCGCGGGGAGAGAATGCCTGGGTTTTGCTGAAACACATGAAGCCGAAAGGTCCCTGCACGGTATCGACCCCGCCGGCAATGACAAAATCGCTTCGCCCGGCTTCCAGTTCGTTCACTCCCTGGTAAATGGCAGCA
>OBJA01000981.1_pt1 | contig 21602 bp, 20 predicted proteins | sample 1519751 | NCBI WGS metagenome assembly OBJA01 (sample SAMEA3881238, study PRJEB22517) | soil metagenome | biome: lake sediment; feature: soda lake sediment; material: sediment, water from around vicinity | place: India | collected 2013-12-23 | depth 3 m
AGGCAGTCTTCTGCCGCAGGGATATATATACCGGCTCACGTCAGTGAGAGCCCGTAGGAGGGGCGCCGCTTCTTAGCGGGGCGCCCGTATTCTTATCCTGTCCTGGAAAAAGGTACGGATTGCCAGTTAACCATCATGGGTGTCGCGCACCGGACGATATGGCCTACCACGACAGCATAAGCGCGCCACCCTGTGCAGCAACCAGAAGTATTTTCTTGTTTATTATCTGTTATGTTATTTTTTATAGTGAGAGCCCGCATTCTTATCTTGTCCTGAAAAGGAGGGGTATGGATTAGCGGCCAACCTTCAGTCGTGCTCACCTTGACCAATCGGATCCAGCATTGATTCACCCTGGAGTAGATTATGATCTCTGGTTCTTTTCACTCGTCTGTGGTGAGGAATTAAATAGTGCCACAAAAGTCCAAATGCCAGCAGTGAAAACATAAACGAGCTCATAGAAGCAATCGCGGAGTGTGAAATAAAGGTTTTGATCATTTCAACTGACCGAAAATCGGTAATGGAGAAATACCCGTAACTCAAGCCCCCGATACAGGTGAACGCACCTATTGATATGCCTATTCCTATTCTCTTGTGTATATGAAACCGATGAGGCACCAGGTGGCGAACCGGCTCAGCCTGGTAAAACCATTTCAGATACCAATACACCATCAAAAGTGCACCCACCAGAGATCCCCCATACTGCATTATGTAATAGACCCGGATTGTCCCTTGCGGCAGAATGAAAACCGGTGCAGTTAAAAGCGGAAACACCTCTGCCATAAATCCATCATGGTGAGTAAAGGCATCCCAGACAATATGAGATATGGCACCAACCATTATGGAAACAACTATCTGAATAAATCGAGTAATTGGGAAAAACCGGAAGCGTTGAGCTACCGGATATAGTTTGACCTGATGGGCATGCGGCAGCAATGAGAGAAGGGGATATTTAATCAGCTTATGGAAGATAAATAGAACAAGCAAACCTACTGGTATACTGAAAAGAAAAATACCCTGAAATGTATGCCCAATCGATTTCCCGTCGGAAAGCCTGAGGAAAAACTCAAAATCCGGCATCATACTGCCTACAATCAATGCTGATAATACGAGTCCGAGCCTTCGCAGCGGAATAGCCGCTGCGGGATGGGAGATGGTAATTGGCATGCAAAACCTTTCAAAGAAGCAGATATAAATCCATTTCTGATGTGCAGAACCCACCTGGAACCCAAAAAGCAGAGGGAATCCTAACCGGTAGCACAGTTCATTATTACGTTTCTACTCCTCTTTAATTTCCCTTTTGTTACTTTTTTGCCCAGATGACGCTGCCTGGTGCAACCATTGCATTATCATCTGGTATAAAGAGAGGAGCCGCTGCATGTATGAGGATTTTTTCAACCTTTTAAAAACCGAGCACGATGAGGTAAAAGTGATTATCAGCAAAATGGCTGAGAGTTCCGAATCTTCACCGAAATCACGTGATCTGTTCCTTCAACAGTGTCAGGAGATGCTCATCCCCCATTTGAAGGCAGAAGAGGCAGTCTATTATCCCGCCCTGAAAAACCATAAAAAAGCTTTTGAAAATGCTCTGGAAGCTCTGGAAGAACACCATCTGATCGAACTGGTTTTAAACGAACTTGCAGAGACCGGTACCAATTCCGAAATGTGGGGTGCAAAAGCAAAGGTACTGGAAGAAGTATTTGCTCACCATATAAAACGGGAGGAATCGGAAGTATTCAATTTAACGCACGAGCTGCTCAGTGAGGCTCAGGTAAACTCGTTACGAAATGATTTAATTGAAGAGAAAGCAAGACATAAAGACCAGGCCGCCTGAAATGCCTTGGTTAATCCAGAGGCCATGGCAAGTTCTCAAGTGATATCTGTTTCATTGTATACCTGTCAACCATAATCACCTGACCAGAATTGTTCAGAAACAAACCTCCACAATCAGAGTAAAGCTCTTTTACCGACACAGATTGTCCTTTTATGCGAAACAGTGAATAGCTATTATACAGGTACACTTCATCGGCACTCTTTCTCATGAGATCGTATGTCAAACAACACCCAGCTTCATTCATCCTGTTCCTTAGCACAAGAGATCTGTCACGGAGATTTAGAAGCACCGGTTCATCTGAGATCAATACCTTTTTCCCCCCTGATGCACATTCCACGCTGATGGAACAGGACCTGACACTCATTAAAAGATTGAGCACGGTATCAATGGCAAAGATCTGATCTATTCTATAACAATCGGCATCTATATCCAGAGATTTTCTTTCTACGATTTCACCTCTGATTATTTTATCTGTGATAAGGAAACCGTTATTCCCTTTGTACGCCAAATACAGACAGTCTCTTCCTGCTGCAATTTGTGCTGTTTTTTCCAGACTGTCCGTTTTTGTAACTCCGGTGAGAATAGATTCGGTGAATTCCTCTCCATCCCATTTGAGAAGCAGAGTATTATCGAAATCAAAATAGAGAAAAAATATCATCCCCGAGTCATCAACAGTATAACGCAGCTTGAACCTGGTGTTATCAAACCACTTCACAACCTCCACCATACAACTGTCATCACCGGTGATTCTGCTCACTTTGTTTCGCTCACATACAATGACCGAACCTTGATAATCTCTGATAAGAACTCTTGAATCAGAGTAGTCCCAGTCACAAACTCCCGACCAGGTGTCCACACCTTTTATCCTCTTCTGACGGTAAAGGCTATCGTGTCCGGCAGCCCAGAGAATCCCCTCTGAATCTTCAGCTACTGACTGCAGGTAAGGGCTAGTAATCTGTTCCCGGATCTTTTCTGTCTCTGTATACTCGTGATCAACCGGATTCATGGCACATGAAATAATAGTAACCAGCAAAAGTAGCACATACCCTGAATACCGAGTACCGTTCTTCTTACCAGTCATATCCCAGCCCCAAAGTAATTCTCTCATGCTCTGATTTCATGTCAATATTTAGATCTTTCTCGGTTTTTTTCCTATTACTGAATGTTTTCTGCATAGAACAGACAATCGACAGATGATCCTCAAGATATAAACGAGCCTCAAAAAAACCTTCCAGGTGAAACTCATCCATTAGTTTCCAGGTCTCTATACCACATTCAAGAAGAAATCTGTTGGTAGCAAAACAGTGAGCTTCACCACGAATTCTGGTACGTAAATCAGGATTTCCCAACAATTTGTCACTTTGTGATGAATAAACCAATGGTCGCTGAAAAAGTACCGAAAGAAACAGGCGTGGAAAAACTGGATAGGTCCATTGCAGTATCGTATACAATCCTGCATCATAGGTAGCATCAAACCAGGTATCTCCAGTGTCACTTTTATCTGAATAATAATATCCGTCTCCTCTATTAAAGACCTGAAGAGCAGCTGAGGGTCCACAAAAGAGGCCGGGCAGTCTGGTTGAAAAAGTCTCGTAAATTTTAAACAATGAGAATGCATCAAGCGTACTGTCAAAAAGATTGGGATCCTCTGAAAGTATCTGCTCCAATTTTTTCATATAGTATTTCCAGTGACGCTCATGTTTGAGTGAATAAGAGCGAATCGATGCATTCAGGGCAATAAGTGCAAAGAGTGTTGAATCAGTCAGACTTCCGCTGATTTCACCCGTTTTCTTCAGTATACGTTCTATCTCAAATGCCTGATATACCGGCAACACCGGTTTCCTCTTATTAAGACCTGCTGTGGGCTTAACAATACCGGAAGACATACATCGTCGCTCAACAGTCCGCACATTTTCATTCAGATACACTGCATAATTGTTCCGGCTACGATAGTGATTATTTCTGTAGTCTTCCCCAGAAACTGAAACCGTGCCTTCAACACCCCAGAATGGCCACCCCCGCAGTATGCTCAGGTGTTTTTCAAAGTAAAGCGAATAGTATGTATGCCCGGTTGCCCGGGTTTCCCGGTTTGCAGACGTATCGAACGTCTCAAGGAGGGGATGATAGTAGATAGCGGAATTTTCCATCAAACTTCCGTTCCCCTCGATCCTGAACTTCTGACTGGCTCTTTTATCAGCAGTACTGTACACCCATTCACCTTCTGCTCCCAGGTCCCCGAAGATGAAGCGATTAAAATTCGTGCGTATCTCTGATCCCCTGGTGATATCGGTGTCGTATGGAGTATCCATGTTGTTATTTGCAGAATAGGATACATTGAGAAAGAGATCTCTGTCAGATGATCTGTACTCGGGATACTCAAACTGATTGAGAATGCGATGAAAGCGGGCCAGATTGCTTTTTTCTATCGCCAGAGAGGAGCATACAAAACTAATAAGAATGATTGAAATATATCTCACAGCAGAAATCCATGTTTTTTCAATAAAATAAATCAGATGCTATCATAAAGATAGTGGATGTGCCCGTTAAATCGCTCATCTTGGGCGCTAAAACAGGTTTAATAGCCCGTTAAAGCATGCCTACCGAGCTCTCAGGTGGGGGCAGGTGCCCTGTTAAGATGGGGTATTTTACTATTTTACACCCCACTCATGCTGCCGGCAGCTTAATTAACAAATGAAATATTGAAGAGTTTGCAGCTATTCAGGCAAATTTAGCAGCAAAAAAGAGTACATCAGATACTACTGTAGTCACCCGGGACATGGATATCAGGTGCTGGTGCTCTTGCTCAGACAAGTTTTTTATACCTCATACCTCTTCTCCACTGAACCCGAATCTCCTCAGAACGTCCCGGAAAACCGCCTTGTCCACGATACCACCGCTTGCTTTCCTGTGCCCAAAGCCGATCTCCTCACCCTCCAGACGATACCTTTTAAGGAGCTCAAGAAGGTCCTGGTCAGATCGGGTACGCATGCTGAAACTCACCTTTCCCGGTAAATAACCCTGATTGGCTGCGATCACTGTGTAGTTTTTCAGGTTGCCAGCCCAGATCGCAGCCACCAGGGGGTGTATCTGATGAGGAGAGCTTAGCAAAATCAGGGCAAATCTACCCTGAAATCGCGGTTTTATTTTCAGGTTTGTTTTCAGGGCACTGTATACCTCCTGCTGTAACTCCCTGAATCCATGCATTTGAGCATGTGCGATAAAGTCGTGGGGAGAATGCGTCTCGAGGAGTATCTGAAAGGTCTCCTCCACTCTGAAGCTCCTATGCCGCCGTGCTGCATTGATGAGGGTAACTGTCTCGGTGATGTTTTTCTTTCCATATTTGGAAGCAGCCTCTTTGAAACGTGCGGGTATCCTGTTTATCCCGGCATCACCGGTGATTCCAACTAACCCATACCATAACAAATCTGCCTCAGGATACAAGGTATGGACAATATCATACACCGCTTCACTAGCGATTCTCTCTGAGCTATCCAAAACCGTATTGAAAAAAACATCGACTGTGGGATTCCCATCCGGCACATGGTGATCGATAATGATAGTTTTAATCTGGTCCGGAAATTTCCCAGCCCTGCTACCTGAGTCTACCACAATCAGGAAATCTGGCCTGACCCTTTGAACAGCACCCAGCATTTCATCTGAAAAAGGGTTCAAACCTCTCTGCAACGGAATAGCAACCGCTGGTATCCTCTTTTCTACGCAGAGATATCTATACACCATAACACCTGCACAGATCCCATCGGCATCACCATGGTAGATAATGCAGGCATGGTTGTGCGATTCTATCGATAAGAAAAATTGAAGTGCCTGTTGTTCTGTTTTCATTCCTATTAAAGTGTCGATGTGTCATGAACGTGCACGTTTACGCTGGTTTAATTCACCAGTTCCCCAAATTTTCTCTGAAGACGAAGCACGGATTCCTGCTTGTCTTTTGTTTCGAGCATGATATCAAGATCCAGATCAGCAATGAGCCGGTAAAATTGGCTGAACGTATCGATATCGATACGTTCAGAATGGGCTCCCCGATGCTTCCCTGGTGCCTGATCCGAGTAGTGTATCTTCTGACGCTGTTTATGCCAGGTTTTCTTATAAAGCACAATTATTTCTCTCTCACTCATGGTATTAAAACTCGGATTTACCTCATGATGAAACCGATCAAAAACTGCAGGTGCCCCGACACTGGTGCAAACTTTATAGATTTCCTCTGCAGAAAAGTTCCGTTCATCATTTTCCAATACGATGCGGTTGCGGATCGGTTCAGGCAAATTACCGAAACGCTCAATAAGCAGATTTGTAAACTTTTCTCTTTCCCCATAGATACCTCCCCCATGGAGAATTATCTTGTGTGTTGGGTCGACCCCCAGAATATCGAGGACATCTGCATGGTATTGCAAGTCGCGAATGGCATTATCCAGAAAACGGGGATTTGGGGTGTTGAGTACTGTATACTGCCCCGGGTGCATTGAAACACGCATTGTTCTTTTTTTTACAAACTCACCGATCGCCTCTAAATCGGCACGCAGAACCGTTTTCCATGAGCCGGAGTTAACAGGATGTGATCCGAATGGGATCAACCCGGATGTGATACGAAAAACACGTATACCATGCACATCATTCCACTGCAGGATCTCCCCCAGAGCAATGACATTTGCTCTGGCCACCTCAAGCATCCGCTGCTCAGTATAGTTAGCCAGCCGAAACGTTCTGCTTGCAGTTGGCAACTCTGTATTTATACCGACATATCCCAAACGGATCATACATTCCATTTGTTTGCGTTTTTACTATCTGAACTGCAATAATGTTGCCGTAAGTCTGAGGGTTGGAGGCATGAGCTCTACGTATACTTCCCGGAAACTGAGAACATAGTACCATCCCAAAGCTCAGTCGTGCAGACAAAGTAATTTCGGGCCCGCTAAGAAGCGACTGCACCTGCAGTGTTCAATTTCATTGTTGGGCTTTACCCCGGAGTAATTTTTGCTTTCCGGGCAGGGTAGCACCCGATACTTCCATGCCAATTATCAAGACCAGACAAGATTCCGGTCGAGCCGTCACATTTGGGATCGGAAGAAACAATGGCAGCCAGATACACTGGCCGCCTCCGCCACATACAACCAGTACCGGATTACTGTTTTTCAAACAGGTTAGTTGAAATATGCAGAGTCGATTCTGTACTGTGTCGCTCTGCACAGAAAAGCTTCAGCGTACAGGTACTTCCATCGATGAGCTCCGGTATAGTGTCAAATTCAATCAAACCCATTTTCGTTTGAGAGATACCTCCTTTATCAAGCTCACGTTTCCCCTCGACAAAACACCAGAAGTCATCATCTTTCATGATCCTGAAACTTTTTCCCGGTGTTTTCACAAACGTGATACTCATTTCCATGGTAAAGGCGTAGTTATGGTCTTTTCCCTCTTTACCAAAACCAACATTGTCGATTGGAAAAAAGGCCAGACTGGAAAATTCATAGAAACCAGACCCTGTATCCACCAGGGGAATGCTGTCGCGGATAACAATATTCTTAAATGCCGTATCTGAATCTGCATCCACTGCCCTATTAAAGAGAATTTCTGCATCAAATGTGCCACCACTGAGTTTAGAATACTGCGGCACGGTGAAATCTCCCTTTGCACTATCATTCCAGTCACGGAACCAGTACTTTATATATTCGCTAATGTAGGGATTTGATCCCAGGGCCGGTTTGTTATCGGCATCCAGTGTTGCTGCTACCATGAGCCTGCGTTCACCTCCCATATGATCGCATTCAAATTCCGGATTGCTGCCATCAGCATGAAAATCATAATAGATGACCGGTACCCAGATTGTATCTGCATATCGGGAATTACCACCAGGTGTTTCAGCTATAAGCACTCCTTCGCCTTCTGCGACATCAATCCTTTGCTGTGATGGGCCACCGGCAACGGTATCACCGGTTTGATTGACGTAATACAAACTGATGGTTCCAGCCGGAACATCGAGCGTCACAGTTCCGGGGGCACTTACCTGATGCACTATATTTGTCCCGGGAATAATAAACGATCCACCACTAAGATACACTGACGAATCAACCTGTATCGTTACCGTACCTGGTTTTTTAAGCCGGACCGTATCCAGATTGATATCCTTGATTCCAAGAGACACTTCTCTGACATATAACGAATATTGATATGGCGCTTCCGTTGAGATCAGATTGTAACGTCCGGTATCATCAAACCAGAATTCCACATATCCCCTGCTGTCACTGGTATCCTTCATCTTTACTGTACCTGCGGCTATCTTTGCAATACCATTTTTCAGCGGATTGAAATCACTCTGTACAATTGCAACGGGAACGCCCTGTACTGCTGTTCCGGTCGAATCGGTAATCACTGCGGTTATTTTCTGCGGATTTCCAACAGTGGATGTACCAGCGATATTAGTTGTGCACTGCATCTGCCACAGTACAACCGCAGCCGTTACACCAGCCAAACAAATCTTGTTTAGTTTACTCATCGTGTTTTACCTCCAAATCATCATGTGTTGTGGGGAAAAGCTGCATGTTAAGATGATAGACCCTTTTCTTTTCAGTCCCATGCTGATCGGGCATATTGATCATTGCAATTAATTTACTTCTGAACAAGCTGATTTCCTTTTTCACCTGTGTAAAACGGGACCGACTCATCGACGAGACAATACAGCTGATATCCCGCTCATGTGCACCGAAGGAATCGAGGGATTCGCCTGCCAGATTGAGATTCTGCAGGTGAAAATTTTCTATTGCCAGAGAGCAGACCGTATCACCGGTTGTAATGTCTGTATCGACCTGTTCATACCGGTCTTCTTTTTTGATTATCAGCCCAAGCCTGAGCAGCAGATCTACCGACTGCCTGGCCATCCGTGGAGAGATAGCCGGTCTCAAACAGCGGGCAAGGAGAGCATAATCCTCTTTAAAATCCACGATCGTTACCAGCTCCCTGATAGTGCTGTGGTACCAGTGTGAATAGTATTCATACTGATTACTGAGGACCAGCTTAGCCACAACCGCCTGGTTCGATTCGGTAAGACACTTGAAAAAGTGATCTTTCTGACGATGATTTTTGGCCTGATTGAAAAAGACCAGGTTTTTAAAGTAGAGAAATTCAAGCTCGGGGAGATTCAGAGCCTTCCCTATGGAGAAAAGGGAATTTTCAGAGAGATTTTTTCTCCCTTCGATGACATCAGAAAGAAAGCTTCTGGACTTGAAGCCTGCCTTGTTGGCAAATACCTGATAGGAAAAGGTCGGAACCTTTTCTTTTTTTTCCTTGTAATAATCGTGCAGGTAATCACGATAATCAAGATATTGATAGATATCCGGCATTATAATCCACCATTCTGGAGAACGATTCTACGATAAATATAACCGTATTAATGCCATTTAACGACATTTTCTTTCATCTCGAATGAGCATTCCGTACTCTTTTAGAGAACATCTCCAGAGGTAAGCTAATTTAGTATGAGTAGGTAGAATCGTCATTTCCGGGGCAAACCACGTCACATCTTTTTTTACAGAGAGAATCGGGTTATTATCAGCGAGCTGATGATGGATTCGAAAACAGGAAGGAAGTTTCCGAAGAGATGTGTTCTAGTCCAGAAAGCGATTCTGATATCGTAGGTTTCGATATTAAAAAAGAACTCAACGAAACGAAACCCCGCTTTATCATAGACCCATTTTACCATGGGGTAGGTTCCGGCATAGAAATCAGTAAGTCCCTGATCATTTTCCACATCATCTTTATTGAGTCTACGCACGTACTCTGCATACTGACGGGCTGGCTCATTGAGATTGACGGCTATGCCGCGTGTTCCATGGAGGCCTTCGACAGTGGTTCCCACAAATAGCAGCTCAAGTCCCGATTTACTGAGCGTTTTTGCAAACGCCTTACTGTCGGGGTCCATCTTGTTGGGATCAGTGTAAATCCGCCAGTTACCAGTGAAAGTCAGGAGAAATTTGAGAGGTTTATTTTCATAGATATTGTCTTCGCTGTGAAAATGATCCGGGTAGAATTGTTCAATCGATGATGAACAAAAGAGAAGAGGAATCATGACAAATACACCGGCCCATCTTCGGATGGTTTGGAGCACTTCAGAACAAACTATCATGCGGGTACTCCGTTATGTGGCAAGCCGCATTTGCGCCGATCATTGATCCGTTCAATCGCCGCTCCGATCGAAACAAGACGGGTATCGATCTGCTGATAACCTCTGTCTATCTGCTGAATATTGTGAATAGTACTTTTCCCCTCTGCAGCGCATGCTGCTATAAGAAGAGCCATTCCTGCACGAATATCCGGTGAGGAGATGTTTGAGGCGTACAGTTGTGACGGACCAACAATCACTGCCCGGTGGGGGTCACAGAGAACGATCTGGGCTCCCATGTTGATCAGTTTATCCACAAAGAACAGGCGTGACTCGAACATCTTTTCGTGAATAAGGCAGGTACCCTCCGATTGAGTTGCAGTGACAAGCAGAATTGACATGAGGTCAGTAGGGAAGCCTGGCCACGGACTGTCTTCTATTCGGGGGATTGCGCCTCCCAGATCTTTACGCACCTTCATAGATTGACGGTCGGGGACGTGGATAGTTCCGGCAGTGGAATCCATGTCCACAACAACCCCGATCCGCTCAAACTGGAACAGTATCATGCGCATCACAGATGGATCTATTCCGGTGATGGTGATATCGGAGCCGGTCGCTGCAGCCAGACCGATAAAGGAGCCTGCTTCGATGTAGTCACTTCCCACCCCATGAGATGCTGCTGTAAAGGTGTTAGTTCCATGAATAGTGAGTACGTTTGAACCAACCCCCTCGATACCCACTCCGATTTTCTGGAGAAATCTGCAGAGGCCCTGAACATGTGGTTCCGATGCGGCATTGGCAATAACGGTTGTGCCCTCTGCGCCCGCTGCGGCAATCAATGCGTTTTCGGTTGCTGTTACCGACGCTTCATCAAGGTAGATATCTGCACCCCTGAGCCCGTGGGGTGCTTCGAGTATGAAATTTGTTTCCTGCATGACATCGGAGGAGATCTTTCTATCGATCTGCAGTTTTGCCCCAAGCGCCTTGAATACCAGAAAGTGTGTATCGAGCCGACGACGACCTATGGTATCTCCACCGGGTTGACAGATGATAGCCTTTCCGGTTCGAACCAACAGGGATGAGGCAAAAAGGATAGATGCCCTGATTACGTTGGAGAGTTCCATGGGCAGTATCGATGAGGTGAGGCGTTTGGAGTCGATGGTAACGGTCCCGTCACTAAGGGGAGAAACTGAGGCTCCCAACTCGGTTGCAATTTCCAGCATGTTGCGAACATCACCGATATCGGGAACATTGGTAAGAGTCAGTGGTTTTGAACAGAGAAGAGACGCAGCGATCAATGGAAGTGCTTCATTCTTGTTACCGGCTACCTGAATGCTTCCTTTCAGTTTCGTTTTTCCTTCAACGATAAACCCACTCATACCAGGACTCCTGACACCAATGCAGAATAAAATTAAAATAAAAGAAAAGAAAAATAGCTTATAAACCGTAGTATGACCAAAAGGAAGTAACAGCGGGAAATTAAGACGGCTTTTTCAAAAAGTTTTATTATATTTAGGGAAAGAGTTCTTTAAAAAAAATGCCCTGTCTGTGGAATACCAATTTCTTGACTAACACCATTTTAATGGGAATTCTTCTTTGATTAGTACGTGCGCGCCGCCCCGAGAGTTGGCGGATTAACAACCTAATTAAGGGAACAACCACTGTTTTTTAAAAGGGTTCAAGAAATGGGTCACCCAGGCGGGGCCTTTTTTTATTGCTTCCTGTCCAGCTGCGATTTCAAACAGACCTGATTATCAGTTGTTCATACTGCTCGAACATGTACGATGAGACTGCTTTTTGCTCGCCCAGGCAATTGAGGGCCAAAGCGATTGCTTCGATGGTCGAGAGCCCCTCTTGTTTTGTCTGTCCACGAAGGGATGGATGAGCAGGGTTAAGAGTGATGCGGTTCAGCTTTAAAAACCAGGGGTTTCTCCACCAGAGTGTTTTTGCCTGCTTCCAGGAACCATCCAGGGCGACTATGCCCCGTAAAAAAGAGGTATCGTCAAGGGGTTTTTTATTTCGCCCGAAAACCCGACATGGTTTACTGCTTTGTGGTCCCCCGCTTTTAAGATAAAGAATTCCCCAGTTTGATGGTTGCTCATTCTCACCGGCAACCCCTTTGAAATTCGGCCAGGAGAGGCCGACCAGGACTTTGCTGTTTTCAAGGATCTGATTTGCCAGTCGAGCTGAGTTAAGTAGTTTGTACTGCTCCTGAGGGTGTTGCAGGATAATGACTCGCAGATGGGTGGCAAATGACTTCACCTTCCCGCAGATACAGGTCTCCTTTGAGCGGAAGCACTCCGGGCACGCCTGATGCTTGCTAGTTTTTAGATGTACCCTCGGGTCACTACCGGGTTTATTTGAGTGGTGCTGCATAGGTCTATTCAGGAGTATTTTCGTTTCATGATTTTTGGTAAAAATGCCAAATGATTGAATAAATGTAGTTCATGATGCAGTGGAAGCCAAGGAGATTTCTGTAGTGAGATCAGAATCAGCGTACCCTTTATCCTGAGCACAAAAAAAACTACGGGTGCAGCTACAGTAATTTCACCGTTTATACCGGTTATAGTATAGTTTAATGAGAAAGGGTGCATAATGAGGTGATGGTGGGTATCAGAAGATATGGTTTAATATCACTATATATATGCAGGTGATTGATCTTGACCTGAGAATCACTTATTTTGTTCTGATTCCAAAAATGACCGCATCTCAATAGTTTTCCAAAGCGAGGATGGCGGAACTGGTAGACGCGCCAGACTTAGGATCTGGTAGGGCGACCTGTGGGGGTTCGAGTCCCCCTTCTCGCATGTGAAATTCCGAAATGCTGACCACATAACAAATCTGAGTCAGGAGGACAGTACCCTTGAAAGCAACCGTATCAGAACCTGAATCCTGGAAAAGAGTTATACAGGTTGAAATTCCCGAGCAAGATGTTGAGAGTGCTTTTAATGAGAAACTCGATAAGTATAAACACGACCTGAAACTTCCCGGGTTCCGTCCAGGTCATGTTCCAACTTCCTTGATAAAGCAACGTTTTGGCGGGGCAATCAGAGCTGAGATCATTGAAGATCTCATCCAGAAGTCATTCCAGGATGCATGCAAGGAGAATAACATTGTTCCGGTTTCACAACCCAAAGTGCAGGATCTCAAAGCACCAGAAGGCGAACCGGTTTCTTTTTCCATTGAGACAGAGGTAGATCCTCCCATTGAGATTTCCGGGTATAACAAACTCAAGATCAAGGCATCACCAAAGAAAATAAAAGACAGTGATGTCGAGGAGGCGATTAATAACTTACGCGATCGGTTTGCTGAGTTTAAGGATGTCGGGCGTCCTGCCAAAAAAGGGGACTATATAAAATTCGAGTACCTCAAGGTAGTCATCGATGGCCAGGAGCGTACCGACATTCAGAACCCAAACTACCCTGTTGAGCTTGGTGGAGAGAACCGCATTAAGGATTTCGACAAGGGATTAATCGGGCGCTCTGCAGATGAGGTGGTTGACCTCGATATCAAATTCCCGAAAGATTACGCTGATCCCGATGTAGCAGGAAAAAGCGGGGAATTTCAGGTAAAAATCACTGCGGTGCAGGAGAAGAACTTACCAGAAATCAATGAGGAATTCCTCAAGAAACTGGGTGATTTCAAGACCGAGGAGGATTTCCGTGAACAGATTCGTAAGAATCTGGAGCAGGAGGAACTCAACAAGGCAAAAGAGGAGGCCACCAACAAGGCCATCGATAAGCTCATTGATGACAATCAGTTCGATGTGCCTCCTGCGCGAATCGAGCAGTTTATCACCTACATGCATCAGGAAAGTATGCGATACCAGCGTCAGGGAGAGCCTGCTCTTTCCCGGGAGGAGATTGCCGAGAGGTACCATGACACGGCAATACGTTCTATCAAGCGTCAGAGAATCCTGGACTATATTTCCGACAAAGAGAATATCCGGGCAAATCAGCAGGATGTGGATACTAAGATCCAGCAGCTTGCTGATATGTACCATCAGCCCTTTGATACACTGAAACAGACGTTCAGAAAGAATGGCACCACATTGAGAATTCGGGATGAAATTCAGGAGCAGAAGACACTGGACTATCTTATTGGTGAATACACTCCTGAGGTGCAGGAAGAGAAATAGGTCAGGGTATACAGGTTTATTTTTCAATCTCGGCTGCCAAACATGGATTTTTTCAATGTGTATCCGGTGCACCGAGATTTTTTTTACTATACCGTGACCTGGGTTGAGAACATGAATAACCCTGAGCCCGTCTCTATGGTTTGACAGGCTCACCATGGCTGGATTCACCCTGAACCCGTTCAATGGGTGAACATTAATGGGGCAAAAAGGGCCGGGTCACCCTGAGCACGTCGAACGGGTGACACAAATAGGTGATATAGGGCTGTTCCATTTCGGCACAGCCTTCGCATCCAAATAAAATTCTCATAAACACATCTCGAAGTTGCGCGTAATAGTGGAGAGTGTGTAAAATTAGAAAAGAAAGGAATAGAATATGCCGCTCATTCCCATGGTAATAGAGCAGACAGGCCGTGGCGAACGTTCCTACGATATTTATTCCCGTCTTCTGAAAGAGCGTATCATCTTTCTGGGGTCGGATATCGATGACACCACAGCAGACCTGGTGATGGCTCAATTGATTTTCCTTGAGTATGAGGATCCTGAGAAGGATATAACCATTTACATCAATTCTCCAGGCGGTATCGTCTCATCGGGTCTGGCAATATACGATACGATGCAATATATCAAACCCGATGTCTCGACAATATGCATTGGTCAGGCTGCCAGCATGGGAGCGATTCTTCTTGCTGCAGGCACCAAAGGAAAGCGTTATGTGCTGCCCCACTCCCGTGTCATGCTGCATCAGCCTATTGGTGGCGCAGGTGGTCAGGCGGCCGATATTGCAATCCATGCAAAAGAGATCGTACGTGTGAAAAACACCCTTAACCAGATAATTCAAAAACGCTCAGGGCAGGATATCGATGTTATCGCTCGGGATACCGACCGGAATTTCTATATGACTGCCGAAGAAGCAAAAGCCTACGGGCTCGTTGATGAAATCTTGACTGCAAGGGAATAGTACAGTATGTCAAACAGGCCCCGTTATCCGGGAATCAAATGTTCATTCTGCGGAAAAGGTCCAGATGAGGTTGGAAAACTCATCACCGGACCCTCCGTGCACATCTGCAACGAAGGTGTGGAGATGTGCAATGAAATCTTACGGGAAGAGCGCACAGCGGTTCCCGGCGACCTCAGTATCGATACGCTCCCTACCCCGCGTGAGATGAAAGAGTTTATTGACCAGTACGTTATTGGTCAGGATGAAGTGAAGATGGGGGTGAGCGTTGCAGCGTACAACCATTTCAAGAGGATCCTTTCACGATCACAAAACGATGGTGATGGAATAGAGATCGACAAATCCAACATTCTGATGATTGGACCCACCGGAACCGGAAAGACGCTCATCGCGCAGACACTGGCCCGTTTACTTAAGGTCCCATTTACAATTGTAGATGCCACCATATTCACAGAAGCCGGATATGTCGGTGAGGATGTCGAAAATATGCTGGTACGGCTGCTGCAGGCTGCCAACTATGATGTTGCCAAAGCAGAAAAGGGTATTATCTATGTCGATGAATTCGACAAGATCTCCCGCAAATCGGCCAATCCATCGATCACTCGCGACGTTTCAGGTGAAGGTGTCCAGCAGGCGATGTTAAAGATTCTGGAAGGTACCGTTTCCAGTATCCCACCGAAGGGGGGAAGAAAACATCCTGAACAAAATCTCATTCAGATCAATACACGTGATATCCTCTTTATCTGCGGTGGTGCCTTCGAGGGAATCGATAAGCTTATTGAGTCCCGTATTGGCGAAAGCCGGATGGGGTTCAATGCAGATGTAAAACGAAAGGATCATCACAAAATCGGTGATGTACTTCGTAAAGTAGAACCGGATGATCTGATCCGCTTCGGGCTCATACCCGAAATAGTCGGTCGTCTTCCGATGGTGCTGGGTCTTGATGAGCTCGATGAGGATGCGCTGATGAAAATCCTCACGGAGCCGAAAAATGCCCTTTCGCGCCAGTACCAGAAACTCTTCTCCATCGAAGGCGTTCGGCTGACTCTTACCAGGGATGCTCTCAGGGAGGTAGTGAAAATCGCTCATCATAAAAAAACAGGGGCACGCGGCCTCAGGACAGTTCTGGAATCCGCATTGGTACCCGTTATGTTCGAAGTACCTTCCCGGGAAGATATTCGTGAAGTTCTGGTAACGCGCGAAGTAATCCTTCTCCAGGCAGCACCGACCTACTCTTTCAAGAAGGACAAAAAAATAGCCTGATATAGAATCCATTGAGGGGGGCGAATGAATCATTCGCCCCTTACTTTTTATGAAAATTCTCCTTATCAATCCACCCAGATCTCCTCATAATGCAATTCTCGATCATGCTCCCCGGGAAATACAGCGTTTTGTGCATCGCAGACTCATCGGGCCTCCACTGGGTCTGATAACGGTTGCCGGAGCTTTACAGGATCATGAAGTACACGTACTTGACCTAAAAGGAGAGTGCGATCTTCCTGGCGTTACCTGTGACCCACTCCGGATTGTCCAGTCCTGGGTTGCAAAACATGACCCTGCAGTTGTCGGGATAACCATCATTGCATCGGAGTATCCAGTCAGTATGCAGATACTGGCAGCGGTTAAAAAATGCAACCCACAAATCATTACAGTAGCCGGTGGCTTGCATGTAACACTCTGCCCGCAGGATTTCAACAGACCAGAGATTGACTACGCCATTTCCGGTCAGGCTGCGCACAGATTTGCTGCGCTCATTTCAGCGTTTTCTGGCATGAACGCACCGGAAACGGTTCCCGGAATCCTGATAAGGAAAGACTCCGCACTTTTTTTGAGTGCTGGAACCAACCCTGTCTTCGAACAATTTGTTTTCCCCGACAGGTCACACCTCAAACGGTGGCTTTCAACCTATCGGGTCGGGAGATCACCCGGACCGGTTACCTATCTTTACACCTCCCTTGGCTGTCCCTATAGTTGCACGTTCTGCTCCATATGGCCACAGTTTAAAGGGGCATATTGTCAAAGAAGCATCGATTCGATTATTCAGGAGCTCAAAACACTAACCGATTACCCGGTAGTGCGATTTGCCGATGCAAACACTATAGTCAACATTCCGTTTATACGTGATTTATTCCGGAAAATAGCTCTTGAAGAGATCAGAAAAGAGTTTATCATGGATATCAGGGTTGACACCGCAGCAGAGAACCCTGAACTGATCAAACAACTGGCACAAGGAGGTTTGAAGGTTGCGATTGCCGGTTTCGAATCGTTCCGTGATGATGAGCTCAGCAAATTCAATAAGGGTTCCGGTGCACATCTTATCAGAAAAGCGATCGATGTATTTCACGATAACGGTATTCTGGTGAGAGGAAACTATGTTATCGACCCTCAGTATACTGAGCGGGATTTCGATGCCCTGGCTACGTTTTCAGATGCACACCGGGTGTCCTTTGCAGGCTACACCATTCTCACTCCCATGCCGGGAACCGCTTTCTACGAGGAGATCAGAAACTCGATTATCGACCACGATCTTGCCAAATACAACTTTTTCAATTGTGTAGTGAACACCAGGCTCCCCCTGGAGACCTTTTACGAACAGGTCGGCAGTCTCTGGAGTATCAGAAAGGGAGATGAGACGATCTGATCCTAACGGATTTGGATAGTTTCGCCCTGTTTCAAGAATAATTACCATAACAGCGAAACACATTTCTGTACTCAGCTTGCGAAAACATGCCCAAAGTACCCGTTTGACAAAATGTAGGAATGTACAGGGAAGCGCTCATTCTTATGAAGCTGGCCCGATCGGGTTCAGAACAGCACCATTTCATTGAAATCAAAACTCGATTGCCCACGCTCCGGTTAAACCATACTCCCAACAACCATGGAGTTCAGGAAGAAACAGGAGGGTGTATTTCAGTTCGATTCCGAATGTCTGTTTTCGATCGGGTTTAAAATTTATGCCGCCGAGGATGTTTGCACCCAGGAAGTGTTTCGTATCCCAGGTACATCGATAGGTAAGACCCGGCCCGATATAGGGGTCCAGAACCAGTTGCGATCGTAGCGGGTACACTAAAAGATTTGTCGGGAGTGAGAACGTTACTCTGGACCAGTCGTCCAGATGAGGAAAAAGCAGTTCCAGATCGGTTCGCCAGGTCACCATACGTGAATAACGGTACTCAGCTTTGAGAGCAGATTTGAATCCGGGCACCGACCCCTGCTGCTCCATCCCCACTTTTCCGCCTATATCCCATGTTCCATGCGCGGAAAAGACACAACCAAACAATACTAAAAAAGAAACCGTTCTCATTCCCATGCAACCCTCCAGACTGCGGTTAACCTGCTCTGTAAAAATAATTTCTACCCCCTTCCAGAGATCGTTCTCTGTTTCTTTCGGGAGCAGGGGATTTTTCTTGCAGAACCTCTCTGCAGAACTGATTTTTATCTTACCGTAAACAGTATAACGGAGGTCATGATTGAAAATGGGATTCTTATTCTCCGGTGTGTTCTGGGGGCTTATTCTTGTTCTCCTTGGACTGGCAATCATAATCAGAGTTGTGTTCAATATCCATATTCCGGTATTCCGGATTGTATTTGCGCTGGTACTGATTTTTCTGGGTCTGAAGGTACTGGTGGGTGGCAACTGGTTCAGATCAGACCGAAACTCAGCCATTTTCCAGCAATCCCGAATCACTATCAATAACGAAGCAACTGAATACAATATCGTATTCGGTTCTGCTGTTATCGATGCCGGCACACCTTTACAAGAGGGCAAGGGGGATACCATATCGGTTAACACCGTATTTGGGGAAAGCAGACTTACCCTTTCTTCATCGGTACCCACCCTGGTAAAAGTGAATGCATTGTTTTCAGGGGCACGCATGCCAGATGGCAATCAGATCAGTTTCGGTGAATACATCTATAAAAACAAAGCATACAGTGATACTGCAGCTTTCAGAAAAATCGAGGTTAATGTGGTTTTTGGAAGCCTGGTTTTATCCGAAAACAGAACCAATTGATTTTTAGTAAAGAGTTTCTCCCAGGCGTTTCGTACTATCCGCCAGATTCATCCATAAAGCTCATTGTGGCACTGTATTTAATCAATCACTCACTCTCTACAATCAGGAACCGATTCCTGCTTCGTCAGAGAAAAAAAATCTTTTTTTCTCTCCCCTCAGCACCTTCTAATATTAAATTAAAAAAAGGCATCGTTTTGATATTCCGGTTTTTAAATCAGCCAACTGCTATCTGTTTTGTCAAGAGATAGACCACCTCACATATCCACATTCCTGAAAAAGGAGGCACCTCATGATTAAGTACGCTGCAGTTCTCATTACCTTGTGTATAGCATTACACAGTAGTGCCGAGCCACCCTCTTTGCCGATAACCGATACTCTGGTCACCTATCCGGAACTGCCTACCACAGAAGACTCCCTGGTCTTTACAATTATCTATAACGGAGATTATTGCCCTGTTTTCCATGACGATTCTGTTCTTATTGAAGACACTGCGATATTCCTCACCTATAATATCGAAAAGAAGCCCTGTGAGGAGTGTACCTGCACCGGAACCATATCTCACACATTTACCTGTGGCCCGCAGAAGGCCGGAACCTATCCTGTATACAAGGTGGAAAAACCGTACTGTTCAGGTGATATCTGCCCTCTGCTCTATGTCGATCAGCAACAGGTCGGTACTGTAACAATCTCTCCGCCTACCAGTATTCATCAAAAAAAGTTCTCAATTTCTCAATCGCAACCAAAGATAGGTATCAGCGGGTCGACTGTAACGCTTTCCCTTAAGAAGCAGTCAGTGGTTACGCTTCGCGCATACTCAATTAACGGGGTTTTACTCGGAGCGATAATCGATACGAGAACAATGCACAGTGGATCGTATACCTTTGATCTCGGAAACAGAAATTTACCTCAATCGCATGTCGTTTTTGCATTGCATATCGACGGAGTATTAATTGTTAAAACAATGCCATTACGCCCCTGATCTGCGGTAACCGGTGCTGCTGTGTTTTCAATGATTTGCGGGTGTACACACATCAACACAGGTGTATGCTCGTGACCAATACATACGGCCCCCGGTTACTTTATTCCCTGCACAAACCCATGCATCGGGAGCTGGTCCCGATGCAGTTTGAGTACAAGGTGCATGGGCAATCCCCATTTTGGCTATACAGAACCCTGTTGGGATCTCATAATTTTATGTATTTTCTCCCTGACAGAATTTGAAAATTGAAAAGGAGATTACATGGAGCGTCTTCGTGGCATAAATTTCGGTGGCTGGCTCAGTCAGGTCGATGCAATAAAGGAGAAGGATCCAGAATCGTTTCCCGGTATCGACACCCATCTGGCCACATTTATCGGGGAAAATGATTTCGCGCAGATGAAATCCTGGGGGTTTAACCATGTGCGCCTCCCAGTCGATTACTTCCTTTTCTTTGATCAATCAGAGGACCCCATCGAGCACCGCCTTACTCATATCGACAATGCCGTGCAGTACGCAGCCAATAACTCCCTTTTTCTCATTTTGGATCTTCACGAGTGCCCGGGACATGATTTCGCTGAAACAACGAAGGTTCAGGTCCAGCAACTGTTTGCCGATGACACGTATGTAAGAAAAACCGAAAAGATCTGGGCGATTCTTGCAGAACGGTACAGCAACCAGAAACATGTTATTTTTGAGGTCCTCAACGAACCAGTTGCCCCCACAGCACAGATATGGAATGAGATTAAAGACCGCTTATGTAAAAACATACGCAGATATGCAGCAAATCCCATCATCGCCGGATCGAACATGTGGAACTGGCCATCGACATTCACCGAACTAACCCCCGCAGATACCGACCAGGTTACCTATTGCTTCCATTTTTACGAACCGCTCCTTTTTACTCACCAGAATGCTCCCTGGATGCAGGAGCCGGAGACAAAAATCGAGCGGGATTATCCGGGAGATTACGGAAAGGGGTTTATCCGCAAGTATGGCCTGGTGATGTCCGATGGAACATGGGACAGAGATCGTTTTAGAAAAGAGATAGCACCGGTTGCTGCATTTGGAGAAAAGTACAAGGTACCGATTATCTGTGATGAATTCGGGGTATACGCCCCGGTCCCGCTAACCGCACAGTTGCGCTGGCTTGATGATCTGCTTTCTGTTCTTCAGGAAATGGGAATCGGTTTTTCCTACTGGAATTACAAAAACCTCGATTTTGGAATAATATCCCGTGGTGAGGGCCTTCATCAGAACCTTCCCCAATATAGTAACCCGGAACGGATCAACCATGAGGTGCTATCTGTGCTGAGAAATCACTGAGATCAAGAGTACATTTTTGAGTTGGTGAGATGCTTTCACCAGAATTATATTAGAACCGGGTTGAATAGATATCGGTTCTGTTATATTAGTTTTGTCATATATGCGGCCATAGCTCAATTGGATAGAGCATCTGACTACGGATCAGAAGGTTTGGGGTTCGAGTCCCTTTGGCCGTACCATTATAACCCTCGTAAGAGCAAATACTTACGAGGGTTTTTTCATTTTGTTCGATTCTTCCGAAGGCTCCTCCTCT
>OBJA01000982.1_pt1 | contig 21596 bp, 6 predicted proteins | sample 1519751 | NCBI WGS metagenome assembly OBJA01 (sample SAMEA3881238, study PRJEB22517) | soil metagenome | biome: lake sediment; feature: soda lake sediment; material: sediment, water from around vicinity | place: India | collected 2013-12-23 | depth 3 m
ATTCGACTTGTCATTTACAACCACAAACCCGTTTTCATCCACGTCAAAGGAATTCCACTCCGCTTCGGTAAGTTCGCCCAGAATAGAAGTCCCACGGATAATCATTTCAGTTTTCTGCTGCAGATACATCAGATGGTCAGCCAGACCGAACATAAAGTCCTGCTGGTTTTCAATATCAATATTCGTGAACGTTTCCAGATTGAAATGGAGCATAAAAGCCTTTCCTTTTTTCGAAAGCCCATTGAATCCACGGCCTTTCAATATATCCTTTACCATATCACCCTCTGCCATTCGGGAAACTCCCACGGCAAACTTTTTTGCCCCCGAACTCCATCCGTGCGTGGCTATCTTCTGTCTTAAAGACTCATTCATCCCCACTGCAAGGTTCAGGAATGATGTTTTCGGGGAAAGGGAAAGATAAGCCAGTGTCGTAGCGGTAAGAACCTGGTCGATCATGTTTCCGATAATGGAATTGTCAAAATCCCCCTTCCTCCGGCCGAAGAAAAACCGGTCGGAATAATCCTGGATAAAAGTCTGTATGTTTTTGAAATTCTCGTCTTTCCCCCTGTTTTTCCCATAATTTTCATAGTGGGTCTTTGCTGCCTGGAACAGGGGAACCAACCGGTTGTGATGCTTTCTGAAAATCAACGATTCAAAATGCACCATGAACAAACGGGCTGCATTGACTGAAAAATCCTTCTTCTTCGAGATTGTTCTGAAAGGGATTGTATTGGAAACCGAAAAAGACTTCGCCAGCTGCATTCTGTTTACCGGATCCGGTGAGCTGTTGTTCGCCCATTTTTTCTCCAGCTCATTGTACATCTTTTTCAGCCTGAACGGAGCCTTGAGTTTTTCAAGTTTCGATACGGAAGGATCCTTGTAATAATCCACCCATTCATTCCATGTTTTTTCAACTTCGGTTCCGTTCACTGTCTGTTTGACCTTGTAGTTTCCAAACAGATCGGAATTATCAAGGTTTACCACAAACCGGATGTATGCTCCCATCATTCCTGAACGCCTGTAGGATTCCAGCACATTCATCGAAAGCTGTGGCATAAAAGCCCGGTCAAGCGGCTGGTTATAACTGTTGTCATTCGATTCTGCCAGCGACATGTTCAGCCTGTATACATAATCATACAGCTCGATTTTTGCCTTGGCTTCCTCGTTTCCCCGCTGGGCTTCTTTCTCCAGCGCCTCAAAAGTATCAGAATCAAAACGCACCGTCACGACTCTTGCCACCAAATGCCTCCCCTGTCTTTCGATAAAATCCCTATAGGCCTGCTGTTTTTTCGTCAGTTCAAACCCTGAAGCTTTTTTTGCCTGGATATCGTCATAAAAATCCTGTTCCTGCTGTGAAAGAGGAACACCTGCTGAAAGTTTTCCTTCAACCGATTCAAGAAAGGCTCTCTGTTTCTGTGTCAGCCAAACCCCTTCCTTCATCGCCCGGGAAAGATTCTCAACAAACTCCATCATATTATGGAGGTCCGTGTATTCTTTATGCGTCAAAAACCTTTTGGTTCTGGCATTATCGGTTTTGCTCTGCACAAATTCAAAAAGCCATTCAATCGTGTGTGAATAACTTCCATCCTGGGCTTTATGATATACCCAGTCACGGATTTCTTCCTCGTTGTTTTTAAAGCGCTGGATCATATTCCCGGTAAAATCACCAGGCACCAATCCGGACAACGGATCATTCGGATCAGCTTTGACATACTCCCTTTCAAACATCCAGAGATAAGGCTCATTCTGTCTTTTTACACGGATTGAAAAATCACTGAACAGTTTTTTGAGCCACGGCATTTTCTGGAGACGGCCGTATTCCTTCCCGAAATAATGGTTGGAAACAGCCATCATTTTCTCATTCAGGTCATGTTTCATACGGGCAACCTCGTTTTCGGCAACCCCTGTACTGACGGAGATCAGCCTGCCAAGCCGCTGCATGGAAAGCTGGTTGGTTGAAAAATCAACGATCGACTTGGTGTATTTATCCACTGTCCAGATGTCATGCTGTCCGGGATCCTTCTCTTCCAGTTTTGCATTCGGACCGTAAATAGCCTCAACCTGGTTCCGCATCAGACGATGGGCTACTTCATCGGAAATCTGCCGGTACAGTTCACCATAGTTCTGACGGACCAGCTTGTGTGTGGACCCGATCCGCTGGGTCATACGTTTCCAGATTTTATCCAGACCGACATCACTCAGCTGAATCTCACTTTTCCAATATTCAAAAAACTCATTTTCCGGGACAGGAGACTGGGGCGACTCTTTCAAATAATCCTGATAGATCTTATTCCGTTGGGCGAGGAATTCAGCCTCTGTCAAAAAAGGACTCAGCCTCATTCTGGCCGCTATTTCTTCCATAAACTCCTGTTCACGGGAAAAACGGTCCGCTTCCATCACATAGTACTCCAGATAGCTCATAGGCTTCCTGGTCTCAGGATGGATCAGACCGGGTATGTCCAGCTCCTCATCCTGAATATCCCCATTGATGATCTGCAGGAACTTTCTGTGCTGGTGGGGGAGGAATATGTTTTTTCCCAGAATTTGATAGAGCAGCGGTTTGTTGTCCGTATCCAACTTCAGGTTGGGAGTACTGGATTCATTATAGTAAGAAACAGGAAAATTCAATGCCCGGTCAAGAACTTCAAGCTCCGGTGAAAGAACGGTCCGATGGGAATCCAGTCTTTTAATCACTTTGCCATAAATTTCTTTTTCCTCTTCGGCATCAAACCTTGTAGGCTCCAAAATTTCCAAGTCAGTTGAAAACTGGGAGCTGTTCAATTTGTCTATATACCATCTTTCTCCCAGAGGGTTTTCAAAATACATCCCGTCAACCAGAATCGGTTCCTGGTTTCCGTCATACCTTCCGGCAGTACTGCCTTCTTTTACTCCTCCTTTGGTATACCAGGAATCAAACTCTTCCCTCCATTCATCAATGACAAACTGGTTGTGCAAAGCCAACCGATGTCCTACTGAGGCAGTCATTTTCGGATAAAGCTGGGAGATTTCCCCGTTGAAACCCCTTAGGTATAAATCACATGCTAACATTCGTTTTTAAGTATTTTCTCTTGTTCTTTATTGAATTCAGAAAAATGCCTGTTTTTTGGGAAAAAAGCCGCAGGATTTTTGGTGCTTGCCCTATATCCGGACTGGAGTAACAAGGGGATAATCTGAGGGCTCTCCGACACAATCACAGAACCCTTATCAATCGCTTTCATAACATCCCCCGGATTTTGGTCAGCGTAAATTACACGATCTTTCCAAGGAATAAAAGCTTCGTCTTTTTTCCATCTTCCCGGAGAATACTCATAATAGCCCCTGTCCTCCAGATATCCGGCCACATCCCGTTCGCCTACATTATACGGCCTGTTTCTATCCGTTTCCAGATCGGTAATGAATTCTGCCCCTACGGCTATTGCCCTTTCAATTTCAGCAAAATCAGGCCCAATCCTGCCTTTTCTGTTTCCTTCAGCCGAAACACCCACTACATCACCGGACTCATATCTCTGCGTGTTTGCCACATTCGGCCCGGCCGCTTCCGCATAAGACTGGGAAGACGAACTTTCGGAACCACGGGCAATCAGTTTCGTAGCCTGGGCGAATTTCCGCATGTCCTTTTCAAAATACCCAAGCAATACCGGACTCTTTTCCCCCCGGTGTTTTTTTGATCCGGATATATCTACTCCCCTGTTTTTCGGGGTCTGTTTTTTATAAATGATCTTCGGATCCCTGTCATGGTAATAAGGTTCGTACAATCCAGGCACGGTCTTGTTTATCCTTTCCACAAACCGGTATTCCGTGTTGTTATATCCATTGTTCCGATAGATTCTTTCCCCATCATACACAAACACCCTTGTTTCCCCGTTCCGGCCTTCCAGTTGAAAACCGTTGAACCGTTGGGCTTTGGCAAGGAAAGAATCATATTCAGGGGTGTTTTTTTTGTAAGAGGCAAAGGAAAAGACTTCACGGTCATCTTCACGAGTGATTTTGAGCGAACCGGAATAATTTGCCTCAGGATCCACTTGATTTCCGCTGAACTGATCAAAGTGTGAAACAGAGCCCCTAAGCATGGAGCCGAATGAAGCCCGGGTTGTCCTGGGCTTAAACTGGTCATTTCTCATATGGAAATTTTTTCTGAAATCATCCATTCCGTCAACGAGGTAAGGGTCAAGGGTCTCTGCCAACAAAGATTCAAATTCGGATTCGTCAAATTCATCACCGGTTTCCCGGAGCTCCACAGACTCATACAACTCCTTGAACCCGCGTATTGTCTCGTTGATGGAATGAAGAACGGATCCCTCACCGTTAGGAAGGATCTTGGAAAAGTTATACCCGCCCAAAGAAAATCCCCTGGTGATGGCCAGGTAATAAACCAAGGCCATTTTGATGTTTACTTCCCTTCCGTCATATTCCAGACCGGGAATATCATAATAAGAATCCTGGATTTCCCGGATCTCCGTTTCGGTAAACTGTCTGGTGCCGTTGAATTCAATCGTGCTCGGGCTTCCAATCCCCCTGCTTATATCAGAAATGGAATGGTCACTCACGTTAAAGGTAAGCTGCTGCATGAACTTGTTCCCGGCAAACTCTTCCCTTGAATCCTTGAGAAACCGGACAAGAAATTCAGCAAATTCCAGGGAGGTCATTTCCGTTCCTGTCAGAATGCTGCTGTCAATCCCATTATGCCCCAGGTTTTTCAGAACCAACGAATTCATAAAGGCGTCATGCACCAGTCCAAGATTTGAAATCCCCACATCCTGAATGACGCTGTCCAAATATTTGGCTTCAATTTCAGGAAAAGCAACGAGCATCTTGTCCTCATAATATCTTCTGTTCCGGCGAACCAGATCAAGCTGGAATTTATAGCTGGGATGCAATCGGATCACATGATCACTCAGTTTTGGTGATTCAGAATAAAACGTGTTGATTATTTTATCCTCAATCTTTTTGAGCTCCGTATAGTTTTTCGGGTTTTTCGAAAACATCATGACCAGGTTTCCACCTGAACGGGTCACACCGGAAAGCATTTTATAAAACTTGAATTTCTCAATTACCCGGATCTGGTCGTGAAGGTTTTCAAGCAATCCATCAGGACTCAGTTCAGTCTCCGAATTGTTTCCGATGAACTCTCTGAGACTTTCCAGACTCACCACATCCTGGATCATCAGTTTTTTGTTGCCGGAAAAATACATCCGCATGAGTTGATCCAGGGAAAAACCGTTCGCATCACTGATGGCTTTTTCCCTGAATATTTCAGGCTGGTACCTGAATGCAGGGTCCACCAGCCTTGCTGCTCTTTCATACTGCTGGATCAGGCGGTCTTCCGCCGGCATAAAGTCTTCGGCTGTGGTGACCGAATCATTCCTGTCATGGAGACGGACCAAGTCCCGGATTGCAGGCTGGTTGATAAAGGCCATAGCATAGTCAAGGTCTATTCCATGGGCAACCATGTCCATCAATACATCGCCTGTTACCAGATTGATGTTGTTTTTAGCCAACAGCATCTCCTTCACATTGTCAGTGGCAGCGTTGATCAGCTGGACAAAGATGTCGGTAATCCTCTCTCCCTTTTGGGTATACTGCGGGAAAGAATTATTGGCCCCAGGAGCATTATGAAGCCGGATGATCCTGCCGTTTGACATCAGTCTGGTGCCTGTCTGGGAAAAAACCGAATAGATGGCGGAAAAAGATGCTGAAGCGCCTATGAAAACCTTGCCTATCGAATTCATTTTCATCATTTCCAGCTGACGGCCGAAACCATAATCCAACCAGCCGTTTGGATTGGACTCACCCTCACTGACCTGCTCGCCATTGTCATAAGCTTTTTTTGCCTCACTCTCCGAAACGGAAAAGAAATTCGCGCTGGCTTTCAGCTTATCGGTACCAACAGGAGAGGTTATCTCATTGTAGTTTTTTGCATCAGTCAGCACTTTGAAGGCTATGGCAAAAAGACTGTCCATTTCTCTTTTCTTCCCTCCGGTATCCACCCACGCAAAAAGACCGTCCACGTCAAAATCAAATCCAAGAATTCCGGGACCATGTTTGGGGGTCACTATCACGTTTCCAAGTTCAGCAGGAAGATATCCTACAACTCTTGAAGGTATGTTTGAAGCTTTGCCCGTAGTGGGAATACGTGTGTTGATCAGCCTGGAACCGAGGGGAATATTCGCATTTTCAGGCACCAGTACATCGGCCGGGAAAATAACCGGAGTACCGTTAGAGTCCTCTATGTATCCCGTTTCCTCATTTACTGACCAAATTCCTTTTTCGGTTTTGGTTTTGAATTCCTTTTGGTCCAGCCTGTGAAGATCCTCAGCTTTCCTTGGGCCAAGCCATTTTGGAGTATAGGCTTTTGCCTCAAAGCCGGAAGGATAGACTTCCCTTTCAACAAAGAGTCTCGTTTTGTCCAGGTCATTCTGGGTAGGCATGATCTGGTCATATCCAAAGTCAGAAAGATTGACCAGTTTCAAGCCCGGTTTTTTGGGAAGCGTGCCAAGCTTGTTGAAAAGGCTCTGGACCATATTCTGCACAGACTCTGAAGTAAAAGGATGGTCAAAGAGCTCTGTTTGGTTGTCCCTCAGCCAAGATCCCAGTTCCGCTGTATGGTCTTTTCCTTCAAGCTGGGCTATGAAATTCTCCCTCAGTTTTTCAAGGCTTGACAGTTCCCCCTTTTCCACCGATTCATCAAGCTGTCTTCTCAGAATCTCAGACTCAATCTGGTAGTAAGCTACCATGTCCTGGAAATTCCCGTTATCGGCAAGCTGTTTATGAAGCTGGACTCCGCCTGCTATTTCCTGTTCTTCCCCTTCTACAGATTTTTCAGGATCATTCTGTAACCCGAACTTATCCAGATCAAATTCCTGAACCGCATAGGATTGATCCTCAACCCTGCTCTGGTTCCTGAATCCTGCTTTTACACCTGTCCGAAAAAGGGCAATATCCCCCCCTGAAGCATAAAACTTTTCCGCAAAGGACCGTTGGTTGGGATATTTTTCAAAATGCGCTTCATTCTTGGGATTGTTGGGATCAGGAATAACAGCTACAGAAAGCTTCATATACAGAGGCTGTCCCCGGTCGGTGAACTCCCTGTTTACACCGAACATCACCGGCTTAAAGATCTTTTTGAAACCGGAAAACCCGCCGTAAGCATCAACCATTTCCTGGGCAAACTGTTCAGTCACGTAACCCTGGGCATCCGTTCTTGCCGTTTCAACCGTATTGGCATTCTCAACCACTTTCCACTGCCCCGTCACTTCATCCTGGACAACGGAAGGGAGTTCCACCAGTGTTTTGTCCCTGTTGTCACCGATATCCTCCAGGGCTACAAGTTTTCCTTTTTCCCTTTTCCATGAACCCCTGTAAAAGGGAGCGGCAGGGCCTGCCTTCCTTTTGTTCATGTCAAACACGTCTTTGTAAAAAACCGAATCCCCCATCAACAACCGGGACAGGTGATACCTGTTTATAGAATAGTTGGGATAGAATTCATCGATAAAGATTTCCTTTCTTCTTTTTTCGGCCTTTTCTTCGTAAGCCCTTCTGTCAGCTGCAAGATTTGCCTCTTTTTTGGGAATAGCCTTTTCAAGTTCGGAAATCCTGTTCTCCCAATTGTCCCTGAAATTGGAATCAGGGAAAATCTCAAGTTTGTCATTCAGTTGGGAAAGCTCTTTTTTGAGGTTGTCAAGAATTACATGGGGATCGTTTTCCTGGATAAAAGATCTGTTCAGCGGTATTTTCAAGCCCTGTCTTGCCATCCTGGTGTATAGGGAGGAAGCCTCTCTTTTCAGTTCCCTGATGATTTCAGCGGATTTTCTGTCCCCCTTGAAATAGCTTTCGGACGGATCAAGAATTTTTCCCGGATAATATTTTCCATCCCTGACAACATAATGGACCCCTTCCACAAGCGTATCAAACACAGCCTTGTTTTTGATTTCAGCCCCTGATCCTTTTCTTCTGGTTATTTCAGAAGTAAAGGCTTCACGGAGAAGGTTTTTGGCCGCAATTCTTTTTCTTCTCTCAGACTGGTTAATCCTGTCGATCTCTGTTTCAAACTGATCCGGAGTGAGTCTGGTCAGCCTGTATCCGTAAATCGTGGGCTTGTCAGAAGGGATATCATCCACATGGATATAATCGCCACTGTAATCATACAGGGACGTAAAGGCGGCAAGATTGGTAAAGACAAAGTCAATGTCGGTGGATTCAGAATAGATCATCCCCTTTGTCCAGGTTCTCAGACCGGATATCATTACATCAATAGGCTTGCCCCTGTTTTCGGAAATCTTCCTGAGTACCGTATTGTGTTCCCACTGGTCTGAACCGAGCATCCGGTCCAGCTGACCCTCCCTGTTCATTGCCAGATTTTCCATCATCGAATCAGCCTGTGATTTGATTTTAATGGAGAACCTTTTATTTCCCTTGGGATCAAAATACATTTCATCGGATTGGTTGATCCTGCCGAAAAAGAGCTGTTCTTCTGACAGTTTCTTCATTTCATTACCGACCAGTTCGGCATCAACATCCCCGTTCATGTAAGAAAGTGCCTTCGTATTGATGAAAAAAGCAGACTGAAGGGCAAGCGCCATCATGGGATAATGGCCTGATTTCCCCCTGTCTTTGGGGTTGAATTTTTTCCCGAACTTTGAAACAGGATAGGAGTAAGGGGATGATTTCAGGTTTTCAAGATATTTCCTTTTGTATTCCTGATATTCCCTAAAAGCCTTTTCGTATTCAGGAGTCCCCTCGACAGTTTCGGAATCCGACATTTCCTCCAAAAATTCAAGATCCAGTCTTTTTTCCCGGTCCGATAGATAAGCGTCCCCCTTGATCCGGTTTCTCAGAAAAACCCCGTCAGGGATATCAATGTCAAATGCAGCGTAAAAGGATTTGAGAACCCTTGCCATTTTACCGTACACTTCCGGTTTGGCATGCTGCATCCAATGGTCATTAATCCCGTTGCTTCCGGAGTTGCTGAGATTGTTCAGCCTTTCTGGAGTGCCGAAAAACTGGTTCCAATACAAAGCTGTACCAAGATTGTTAAACTCAGACGGGAAGGGCCCAAAACGTTCTCCGAACAATTCTGTATACTTGTCTTTTATCCGCTGATGAAGCACTTCCATTGCAGATTTGGAATCCTTTTGACCAGCCTTTATCCCTTCAAGAACCCTCCGGATTTTGACATCGTTTTCAGCTATTTTCTCATCCCTTATCCTGGACTTGCCATTGTATGAAATCACTGAACCGCCCCCTTCAACTGGAATAATGGCTATGGAATCCACCTTCCTCAATGACGCAAAAGCAGTAAAAAGTGAATTGGATCCAAAATATCTGACCAGTCCATTATAAGAGGCGGACGGATTTGAATAATAGGCAGAAAGATCCATAGCTGCGGTTTTTACCGCATCCTTTGGAAACGGAAGAATGTTTCCTGCCGCATCCTCTACAGTTTCCGTGTCCCTGATCCTGTCAATCGCTTCTTTGAAGGAAGATACTCCGGAAGCCTTTGATGCTGCGGCAAGAGATATTTCAGCAAGCAGTTTTTCCGTAATGCCGGATTCAGGTTTGGCAAGCCTTTTCATTGCCAGAGGATCCGTCACAGGCTGGGAATAGAAAGCGTACAGGCTTTTGGCCACTTCTTTCTGGACCTGATCCAGCTTGGGGTCTTTTTGTATCTCCAGCAATTTTCCGATCATTCCCTGAAAAGAAGTGGATTCCCGGCTGGCCATCAGCAAAACCTCCCTGGCTTTGTCCATAGACAATACCTGTTTCTTTCCGGTTTTTGGATCATTGTAGCTCAGATGTTCAATCTGGGCTTTTACCATGGCAAAAACAGTCTCATTGGGATTAAGGCCATGCCCTGACCAATCCTGTTTGATTCCGGAAGCCGCCTCACTGGCATAATTTTCCAGGGCTTTTTCATCGGTTATGGAATGGATGAAGTCCAAAAAGTCAGATTCGTCCGCAAAACCCAGTCTTTCTGCCCTTTCAGTTTCCGTTCCTGAAATATCCTGTACCGATTTCAATTCCTGGGAAGCCATACTGACCATGGCACTTACAGCATGCTTCAGCTGTGCGGCGGTATATATGCCGGCCATTGCACGATATCTGATTTCACGTTTGATCTTATCCCTGAAAAACCAGGATCTTTCATCAAATTCCTTTCTGCTGTCCAGGTCTTTGTACCATGAAAAACCTTCTCCCAGAACGCTGTCAGCAATATTTTGATCAAATTCATGCCGGATATAATTCTGGTCGGAAAGATCCTTCACCACACTCCAGTCAATGGGAAGATTTTCATCCATTGAAGTCATGTTATCCTGGACATCAACAATTTCAGTGACTTCTTTTTCAACCCTGACATTGGCAACATCAAACCTGAAAACAGTCCGTGGCATAAATCCCCGCACCTCCTGATAGCCTTCCTGAACCATCTGTTCAGTCATTTGATATTTCAGGGATTTGGGGTTCAATGCCCTTTTGATTCCTGAAGAGGAATCACCGGGGACATTGTAAAGCACATAAGCTTTGGATCCCGGGCCTTCCTGGGACATCCGTACAGGAATGGTAGCACCAAGCTTGAGCATTCTGGCAAGTCTTGGTTTGGCCAGGTCAGGGGCATATCCTATTACGGCCCGGGAACCGTCCCCATAGGTATAAACAATCTCAATCTCCCCCCTGAACTGTCCGTTTTTACCCCCGAATATTTTCTCCTCATTCAGTTCAAGGGCCGCTGTCCCTGAGAACCCTTCTTCCACGGCCCGCATGAAATTGTCCGCAACCTTCCTTTCGGAAACCCTGCTTTGATCTGCGTCCATCAAAGGAGAGTACATGTCCTCAAGGGTATAGAATTTTTTAAGATGGGATTCCTTCTCCCCGTTGAAAACATTGGTGTTCAGTGATTCTTTATTCCCAAAACGGTTGAAGAACTGTCGCTTGGTAAGAAGTTTGCCTTCCTGGGTAAGTGTATTGTGGGTAACCAAAAAGCTGTCCGTAGTTTTGAAATAAACCACTTTCAGCGTCTGTGCTTCAATCCCGTTAGGGTTTCCTCCGGCAACTTCCCCTTTGATGTATTCCGATATTCTTCCGGTGAAATCCGAATACTGCTCGTCATTCATTGTAAACCCTTCCTCGGACAGTCTTCTGGAAATAAGGAAGGGGAGCGTGTCCAGATCCGAAAATTCATCCGCCTGGTCTATGAGCAGTTTGGGATTGAACATCGAAATGTCCATACTGGCCACGGAGGTTATTTCATCTACCTGTCCCAATGAAAACCGGTTGGTTTGGATGTTGGATCCAAGGATCATCGCCTCCTGCAATATTGTGCGGTTACTGTGGGACAACAGTTTTTGGACAGCACTGAGAACCCCGTCAAAAGCATCCAGCACTTCCCTGAGGAGGGATTTGACAAATCCACCCTCCATTTCCCTGTAATTGTAATACTTTGCAATTACCCTCTTGTTTTTCCTGGCACCCAAATCAAAGCCGTCAAGCAGTTCCTGAAAAACAGGGTTTGACATAGCTTCGGCATAAAATTCCTTGATCAGTTCAGGGCCTGAAAAAACTTTTTCCTGTTGGGAAAGGTTCTCAAACCTGAAACCAACCGTATTGAAAAAATACAGGCTCTTTGCCCTTGGGTTCCCCTTCAGTGAATGATAAGCCAGATTGGCAAGATCAAAAACACGCTGGTAAAGCAGGGAGTCTTCCGTGTGTTTTCCCGTATCGATGTATTTCTTATAGGCATGGAAAAGCCTGCCTATCCCATAATCAAACAGGTTGTGGGAAGTTTCATGGACCAGCTTATGGTACAGATCATCCTGAAGGTTTTTCAGTTCCAGGGATTCTTTTTCAGTCAAAGTACCGGTCTGTTTTTTGGCAAGCAGTTCCTGAAGCCTTGCCTTGTTGAAACGTAGCAGGACAGCACCTGTCAGCGCATGATGAAACCCTGATGTTTTCTTTCCTGCCTCACCCTGGTCTGTAAGCAGTGAAAAAGGCTTGTCGGACTTGGAAAGAAGTTCCCTGAAAGCATTTTTTTGAGGATCTGTTTCAAGGAGGGAAAGAACCTCTTCCGTCTGGTCCAATGAATGGATCATGTCGTCAGTAACACCGAATTTTCCGCCCTCTTCCACAAGCACGTTGAACTGGGCCATCCTCATATCCGCGTCCGAAATATTCTCCGGATCAAGATTCAGTTTGTCAACCAGGTATCTGTTCAGCACTTCCTGAAATTCATCCGACTGGAAAATCATTTCAATTTCATCCATCGAAACATAACGTCCTGAAAATTCCGAAGGATCAGTCAGCACCCTTGCCTTTTCGCTTGCCGTAAGCGGAAGTTTCTTTTCGTCAATACCTATCTCATTGACCAATAACCGCCTGTTTTCATCCGTGTTTATCGAAGGATGCAGATAGAACCTTGTCACTTCAAGCTGTGCCCTTGCTGCCTCAATAAAAGCATCTACGTCCCCTTTTTCAAACCTGGCCGCAGCATCCCCGTTCCGGATAGCATCGACAAGCATTTTTGCCTCAGTTGCGTTGCGGATCAACGGGGTTGCCTTTTTCTCAGGTTCACTCAGAGACTCATACCTGGTTATCAGTTCATCAAACGAGGAAGCGGTAACTTCAGGCCCGGCAAGCGATTCAAACACACGTGCTGTTTCCTCCCTGAAATCTTCCCTGATTTTCTGGTATCTGGCATTTTCACTTTCAACGAATTTCCTGTCCTGATAGCTGTCAATCTTTGATTGGACATCTTTGATGCTGGAATCAACTTTCTGCATTTCAGCCTTTATGGCATCTGCCTGCTGCTTGGATATCGCCACGTTTTCTTCCGGGTTTTTCCCAAGTTTGGCAAGGAGGGATTCATTCTCCAGAAGGTAAGAAGCCTTTTGCTTGAGCAAACCATAAAGGTCCTGCTCCAGTCTTCTTGAGTTGGACATATTTCTGAGATTGAAAAACGCAGCCTTGTTCTTTTCAAAAACTTCAACCTTGAAGAATGCGTCTCCTTTGACCTTCTCATAAGTATCCCGGTTGATTTTTCCGGTCGCAAGAAGATTATCAATCCCTGAGAGAATCAAGCCTCCTTTTCCTTCCCTGATCATACGCTCCATATAAGAATCCTTGTTGAGCGAGTCCCGGATTCCGCTGATTGCGCCGGTTGGGGCAGAAGCCATTGCACCGAAAAAACCGGCTTCAAGAATTTCGCCTATATCATACCTCGTATTTTCAAAACGTCCGGATCCCCTTTCCCTGTCCTTTGCAAACAGGTCGTGGATAATACGGCCTGTCTGTTCCACACCGGTCTGCATGATTTCTTCCATTGTTTCCGTTCCGGCCATCTTAAGAGCCGTTTTTCCCCCGGTGAGGACTGACTGAAGAACGGACTTCCCTGCACGGTTCAATGCATCGGAAGTAAACTCCCCGTTTATTTCATTCAGCAGGCTTCTGGTGACCGTCCGGGTCGAATTGGCCATCAGGACATTGTCAAAATCGACATTCAGCTTGGATTCAATCACTGAATTGATACCGCCTACAGCAAGGGAAAACATCCAGGCTTCCCCGTCATCCAATCCCGCTTTGGTAGCCTCCGACATGGCATATCCAAAACCTACCAGACCGGATGCCCCGTATCTGGAAAGTTTCTCTACCATCTGTCTTTTTGCAAAATCCTGAAAAGCCGCATTCCCCCCAAAACGGAGGGCATTGGTCCCAATAGCAGATCCAATGCGTCCGGCATACCCAAACTGCGCCTGGGAACCGATGGCATTTCCCAACCCCTGGCCAAACCAGTCCCAGGTAAATGTTTCTTCGGATTCTTTGGATGGCAATCTTGAAAACACCCTGTTTTTCTCTATCGCCGTGAGATGTGCGTTTTTCAGACCCTCATTGACCGGGTTGAGCATCCTTGCCGCTCCCAAAACCATTTCATCACTTTGGGAAAGCGTGTTGAACAATCCTTTGAAAAAGGAGTCAAGGAATCCGTCTTCTTCCGTCTGGAAACCGTATGCGTTTGAAATCGCAATATTTCTTTCGGCAAGTTCCTTTCTGGTGCCGATTTCTTCCTTTAGGATAGGCGTTCCGTTTTCCGGATTGATTCCAGGGACAAGAACCCTCAAAGGAGTCGCAGGATCATATTTACCGGCAACCTGGGCTGCAAATCTGCCGAGATAGCTTGCCCAGGTCCCTTCGGTTTGGTCTGTAATCCAGGTTGCGGCATGCCCCTCCAACGGTTTTGCGTATACAAGGCCGTTGGCCCCGAACAATTTTCCGTCAAGCGTTTGAAAGCCCGAAAGATTGAGATCTGCTATTTCACCGTCAGCGGTAATATACTTCCCTGACGCCACTGAATTGTTGCTGGCATCTTCAAGGGTAATTCCTTTGTAATTGAACCCCTGTGGATTATAAACTTCATACAGCGTATCCCTTTTTCTTGGGGGGACAGCCAAAGGTGTTATTTCATTGGCCGTTTCTTCCGTCGTTCCGGAATCATTGTATTCATTAAGAGAATTTTTATTCTCTTGTTGAATGTCTCCCTGTAAATTTTTTTCTTGATTCTCCTTGAACTGTTTCAGATAATCTTCAAAAGTACTCATCGGATAAGGTTGTTGAATGTTGTTGTCGCCCTGAAGGAATTATTGATTACAGTCGTAATATCGTTAATTGTTTCAACTGTATTGTTTCTTTCAAGCTCGTTCAACAGCATATTGAAATTAAATCTCAATCTTTCATAGGAATCCTTTTCAGCCTGGCTATTCAATATGATATCGCCTTTTGAAACTTTGTCCAAATACTCAAACATGGCTGTCAATTCTGTTTTCCTATCATTGAGCAAAAGTTTTTCCTTGTTAAGACGCTCTGAATTCATCTTTGACACTTCCACTGAAAGCGCTCCGTTTATGTTTTCAATGTTGGAGTCAATGCTTTGGATGAATGAACCGAACAGTTCTTTTCCCGAGGATTTCAGCTCATTCGTCCTGCTGTCATAAAAATCGGAATACTCGTATTCCATTGACCAGGCCGGATTCCCGAATGACTGGGTAGCCTGTGTAGGATCCATGGCCTGCATAAGAACAGTGGCTTCTTTTTCTTTTCTGTCCTCGTTTGGAAATCCGTGGTAAATCCCCATTGCCTTAGGAGCGGCCACAATGAATTTTTCAGGATCCTCACTTGATTGGTAGGCCAGGTATTTACGGCCGTTGATTTCAAATTCCTGCTGGGAGCCGTCTTTGATTTTGAGCCTTCCGGATCTGTAAATATTCTCCCCTTCCTGCATCCCAAGAAGTTTCCCGGCTTCAACCAGACCGGTGTCCTTTTCAACAACCCTTTTACCGTCTCTTACGGTAATCACCTCTCCAGTCGAAAAAGGAAGCAGATAATCGCCTCTGTGTGTCACATAGTGGAGTGTCTGGTCATTGTTCTGCATGGACAGTCCTGCTCCTGTGCTGCCTGATTTTCCGCTGAACACCATTTTCGGACCGTGGAATGTCCTTTGGGCAACCACATCCAAGGGTCTTGCAGGCGTTGATGATTTGGCTATTACAGGCGCATTGAATGCATCTACAGCACCAAGATCCGGGAAAAAATTAGAATCCCTCAGATTGATCATTTTTGGACCCGGAATGGGTTTCCCGAGATTGTTTCCGGATCCGTTTACCCTGTTCTGCAGCTCGTTGGACAGGATGTCGACATCCGAATCTATCGTATGGCTTGTTTCAGTCCTGATATTCTGTTCTCCTGAAAGATAGTCCATCACATAGTTTGAAAATCCCTGGTCCGAAAGATCTCCGGTTCTTTGAATGTAATCTCCCCTCATGGCGTCCAGAGACCCCTGGCTTAGGTTTCTCATCACCTGACGCACGGCGGCATCCAACTGGGATTTGTTGGATTTGGTTTTTTCCCTGAACTGTTGATAGACGGCTATTCCGCTTTTGTTCGCAATGTCATCATAGGAAACATCGTCCATCATTGAAAAAGCCACATTTTTGAAGACATCCTCAACTTCTTTCTTCGCGTCCCGCACCGTTGATCTTCCGGAGAAATTAAGGTAGTTGTTGAAATTTCTGTCGGTGTATTTGTGGTAATAGTCCCAGATCTGGGATGATTTGTTGAATGTGGTAAAACGCTCAGAAGTTTCAGGGTCATTGAAAAGCTTCTGGGCTTCAGAGATAGGCATCATCTTAATGGATCCTCTTTTCTGAAGATCAACTACCGGGATCATACCGTTCGATACATACATTTCTTCACCGAGGCCTTTTTGCATTGAGTTTGAAAAGTCCTTTTCCAGTTCCTTGTACCGGAGAGCCTGATATTCATAATTGCTGGAATTCAGTTTATTGAGAAGGTTCCTGTACTCGTTTCTTGCCTCCATTGAAAAAGCATAATCCGGATCGGCCTTCATCCTGGCCATATACCGGGCTACGTCAGACTGGATCTCCCTTTTGAAGTCCTGCTTGACTGAGCCGAACATCTCAAGTTCATCCAGTCCCTTGACAATTTCAGAAACATCGGGAACAGACTCTTTTCTCAAAGCTTCCAGTTGGGTTCTTGCCTGGTTTTTTGCCTGCTCAACATACATGAGCCCTTCCAGGTCCGGAAGCTCCTGCGCAGTGGGTATATATTCCAAACCCAGACCGAAGCCTGGGTTGTTGAAGGATTTTTGGATTGCACCGCCCGGTGCATATTTTCTTTTTTTAAAAACGGGCATGTCAGTTTCGTTTGATGTTGACTCTACTTGTTTTGTTTATTTCCCTCACATACTGCTGAAAATCATTCATCTGGCCCCTTGAAGCTTTTGAAACAAAAGCGGAGTAATTCAGCATCATTCTTTTCAAATCCTTGTTTGCGTCCGAAAGTAGTTTCTCGGGCATATTATCCCTCTTTGGATAACCAATCTTCCCTCCCTTTTTGAAATAGGACAGCTTCATTCCGTTTCTTCCGGATGGCAAGCCCATCAGTTCATCATACGCGGCTTTAAGCTCGGGAGTGAGGCTTTCGATCCCCCCCCTTGAAATAGCGGAATAGAGTACATTGTACTTGCTCGCATCCTTGATTGATTTCATCCTTTCCTCAACCATTTTCAGCTGTACTGCCTTGTTTTTTTCGTCCGCATTCTTCGCGTTGGAATAGTTCAAAGACTGTTGCATCATTCCCTGGGCAGTGGAAACCCTTGCCTGGTATCTTGCCAGATCCCTTGCTTCTTTCTCCTTCTGGTCAGCAACCTCGTTCTGGTAATTGATCCTGTTTTCTTCTTCCAGCTGTCTGTCAAACCGGTCACGGTCCGCCCTTCTTATCTGCCCGTCTGCCAAATATGCATCGGCTTTCGCCCTGTTGGTATTGGACTGAACCATCGATCTTCCGGTCAAATAGGCAGTGGTATTGCTCCCCGCTCCGGTTTTAATATCGTTCGAGGCTGCAGTGGCAGACTGATCAATCGATGATAGGGTTTGGTCCAACTGTTCCTGATCACCGCTAAATGGGCGAATGACTGCATTGTACCGGGGAGTTTTTCTGATCCGCGGCTCTTTTGCAGTCAATGCACTTGCGGCACCGAAAACACCAAGCCCTGTATTGATGGCAGAAAACTTATCGATTGGACGGACAGCCCTATCCTGCATCACCATTCCTTTATCCGGGCTTATCAATCCTTCTCCATCCATCCTGGAAACAGTCTCCGGTGTCGGAGGAACCTGAGGATTTGTACCGGACAATTGCGGTGAACTGACTGCCGGAACCGGGTTGGGATTGAACGGGGGCCTAAACGGCTTTAGGCTGAAATCGATTTTTGGACGCTGTATTTTGATCCCGTCATTTGCCATGGGTATTTGACCTCCTTCTTTTTTTTCACTGAAAAACTCTTCTGGACTCAGCCAGCGGCCTTCCCTCAAAATTTTCCCATTGCTGTATTGCATGCCTGATTTTGTAGCCTCCCTGCTGATGGCCGCATTGATTTCACTGATCCTGGACAGATCATTGCGCTGTTTTGCAATTTTCTTTTCCTTCTCCAGCTGACTGATCAATGCATAGGAGTTTTGCTGGTTTGAGGTGAATTTTGGCTTAGGCTCGCTTCCCGTCTGCTGTCTTGGGAAACGGGAGATTCCCTTCGACACTTGGTCCCGGAACATTTCAGAGGGGCTTTTTGTCCTGTCAATTCCCGGAAGGGATGAGGGTTTGTTTTCCTGAACAGATCCAGACTGGGAAGGGACTGTTTCAGGGACACTGAATACTGGCATTTCAGTTTCATATCCCTTCAGCCCTTCAGCTATTCCATCCTGAATATCCCTGATTTTCTGCGCTTGAGTATCCGGTTTCCTTTCAGGGATGAAAGGTCTTGGAATATCCGGTTTTCGGATAGTTCCCGGTTCCCTTTCCGCTTTTGCTCCAATAGGCGCTGCCACTCCGCTTCTGTCTGTTTTGGCAAATTTTGACAGATAAGAAAGTGCTTTGGAAGTCTTCCTGCCTTCAATGAAATTCAATCCGGATACTCCGCCTGATTTTCCTCTGGCATCTTCGCCTGCTTCATTTTTAGCGGTGAAAGTCCCTTTCCTGCTGTCAACATCGTAAGCAAATCCCTGGTCCTGGCCTTTTTCAATATTGGCAATACCTTTGGAAAGCCTTCTGAATTCAGCAGGCTTTATCTTCCCATGAACCTTGAGCTTTTCAAGATTCGACTGGGCCGCATCGAAATCGACAGTTTTAAAAGGCTTCATTATTTCAGCTTAAGACCGGAAAGAATTTTTTTCAATCCTCCTCCTTTTTCAAAAGGAACCGGAGCCGCATTGGGATCCATGCCCCCACCAGGCATAGGTGATGCGCCGGCTTCCGGTGCCGGAGCAGGGGCTACAGGAGGGGCAATTCCCATTGACGCGGCAAGGGACATGATGATTTCATCCGCCAGGGCAGGATCGGGATTGGACAGATAGGTTTCTACCAATGGCTGTATTTCAGCCAACGGACCCTGCCCCATTGCCATCGGATCGCCCATCATTCCTTCCTGCTCAACAGAAGGGCTTCCATAACCTGGGCTAAGTGGTGTGACCATGATAAAGTGGTTTTATGTGCAATTCAATTAGGTTATAATATTAGGAAAAAAAAGAGCGGTTGGATTAATCTTCGGTCATTTCAGGATCTTTTTCGTCCTGTTTTTTCGTTGCTTTATAAACGAACTCACCGAGCTTTCTCAAGTCCTCCTCGCTCTCAGCCGAAGTCGCCATTTCCACAATCTTCTTTGTATCAGGTATGGAATAAATCCTTTCTTCCCCCTGAAGCGGAAGATCTTCCGACCCATTCGCTTTTTGGACCAGCCTTCCGCCTCCTTCATATACTCTCACTTCCTTTGGGTCCCTTTTTGTTTCAGCCGGTTTATTGGGAGCTTCAGTCTTTTTTGGTGGATCCGCAATGGTTTCTTGCTCAGGCTCAGCCGGGTTTTTGGGGCCCTGGATATCCGAAGAATCAGGAATATCAACCGGGGCAATAAATTTTGCTTTTGCCGGCTCCGGTATCTCAAAATTTTCGGGATCAAGATCATGGTGGACTTTCTTTGCTTCATCCCACATCGTCTGAAGTTTTTTGTTCCAGGAACCGTCAACCTTTACATCATACCCTTTGTCCTGAAGCTTTTCCTTCATCCGGATCACTTCCTGTCTTCTTTCTGAATAGGAAGGATAAAGCCTGTCATAGAGCTCCTGGTTTCCCCACTCCCTTGCATAATTGGCTACGCCTCTGAGAAAACCATACAGCTCCCCGGGATTTCCGTTTCCGGGATCATACAGATGCGTCCGGCCATTTGTAAAGTCCGGAGCCCTGGACCCCCCGTTGTACTGGGCCAGCGCCTTCAATACATCCCCTTTATGCTGTTTTAGGTTATCCTTCAACAGCCGTGCCGCTGCATCCGTTGACTTGGAGAGATCCAGACGGTCATCAATGCCGTTCCCCACATTGAGACCATAAGCCCTTGCGGTTCTTTCCGCCAGCTGAAACAATCCTTTAGGACCGGTGCCCGAAGCCACGGCTTTTTGATAATGGGCTGACTCATGGCCTGCAAGAGCAAGAAGAACACCCGAAGGGAGACCGTATTTTTTCTCATAAGCAGCAGCATTTTTATACAGCCATTCAAGGGTTTCTTTTTCCTTCGCTCTTTTATAGATGGAGTCCGGGATCTTTACCGGATTTGCATCAAGGGGATTTTCACTCCTGTTCGGATAAATCGGCATCGTTTAGTTTTTTGAATTTTCCACTTTCATCTTTGGTCCTCTCCAGGATTATCCCTTTGACATAGGATCCCAGATTGGCATATTCGGTTTCATCCCCTCCGTCAATCAACCGGATTGATTTTTCTATCAGTTCTGTCTGTTCTTTGGTAAACAGAAGTTCTTCCCTTTCAGTCTCCGCTACTTTTTCCCCGGTTTCATCCACTATGTCATTGCCTCCGTCTTTATGTCTTTCTCCTCCAAGAATCACGGCGTTTGAACCCGATTCTCCGTCAGCTCCGTCAGGCAGTCCTCCTCCTTCTTTCATGACCTGCTTTTGCTCCAGGTTATTGTAAGCCGTCACTCCCTGGTTGTTGTTTTCAACAATCGCCTTCAATTCCCTTGAATCACGGACCATGAATGCATCCTCCTTGGTGTTTTTGATTGCTTTCACCGCTCCCGATCCTGCGCCTATCACAGCACCCCCGACTGCTCCTATAGCGGCACCGTAAGGACCAAAGTTTTTGCCCATAGCCAACCCCTTTGCCGCTCCGGAAATTGCACTTCCGCCTACTTCTGCGGCACCTGCGGTATGGGAAACACCATAGCCCAGATCCTTTGTGCCTGCTTTCTTGATCAGTCCTCCGGCCAGCTCACCGGCCGCGCTGATTGCCCCGCCTGCCGCACCGCCTCCTGCTGATAAGCCTTCTTTGAGGTTCAGTTGGGAAAGGTCCAGTCCAAACTGGGCCATTGGTTTTTTTTTCGGATATATCATCTTGTCAATCGGTATTCGGTAAGCACTGAGTTTACTTTTACAAATCCGTCCACATCATAAACCAATTCTATCCACAAGGCATGTCCTTTTTGCCTGGATTTTTTCCTCAGGATACTTCTTGCGTTATCCATTGCCTGTTCGACAAAAAGGTATTCACTGTTATTGGTGACGTTTTGAACCGGAGGAATTGATATCTGAGCCTCATTCATCCGGTAGACGGCATTGGAAAGTCTTTTGAATTTCGGATCAAACTTGATTTTCTGTTTTGTTTCCGTTCCCTGCGTTCTATAAATGATTTCCGTTGGCAAAACATGGTTGGAAATGATCCTGAGATTGTCAAAGGTTTTCTGGAAATCAGAATTCTCGTTGACCACGAAAGAAATCCTGAACGGATATTTCCTTCCGTAGTACTCCCCGTAATTGCTCTCAAATGAATCCTGAAGGAAAAACCGGTTCCTGAATTCCTGTGAATTGAAAGTATACTGTTTTCCCGGAAGGTTCATGGTCAGCAGGGGGATGTAATCAGTCGATCCTGAGAAACCGTCCAAAAGCATGTCGAACTGGATCGTGTCAGCACCATGGTTTTTGCCTACAAATGACCATACCAGTTTTTTGTGGATGTGGTTGGCCACAATGTTCCTGCAAAG
>OBJA01000983.1_pt1 | contig 21583 bp, 14 predicted proteins | sample 1519751 | NCBI WGS metagenome assembly OBJA01 (sample SAMEA3881238, study PRJEB22517) | soil metagenome | biome: lake sediment; feature: soda lake sediment; material: sediment, water from around vicinity | place: India | collected 2013-12-23 | depth 3 m
GATAAAACATATAATCTCTTTTCAGGTTTTAGATTTTGACCTTCATCCTGATTATCCTGAATATCCCTGCCATCAAAGGCTTTGACTTACAGGCTTTGAAGCATTTATTGCAGGGATAGACAGGATATCAGGGATAAAACATATAATCTCTTTTCAGGTTTTAGATTTTGACCTTCATCCTGGACATCCTGAGCATCCCTGCCATCAAAGGCTTTGACTGACAGACTTTGAAGTTTTTTTCTGCTGGGATAAGCAGGATATAGGGGATGTTGATTAAAATCAAAAGACAACAGACCCGGATTGTTGGGTTTTATCCTGACCCTCCCCCTCAGTCTAATTGGTTTCCATCTGGAGTTTCCGGATGGACACTAATTGACATGATAAAAAACAACATGTAAAGTCCGATTATCACTATCGGTAAGGATTTGACAAATGGACATGACTTTATTCTTTCAAGAACAACAGAAACTCCTCCTACATATAACGCTTGAACCCAAGCGTTACCTCTTTTCCCATATCGATTGGCATCAACGCCTTATCGGCATCATCGGCCAGCGCGGTGTTGGCAAAACTACGCTGATGCTGCAAGCACTCAAGGAACAATATGGGTCCAGTGATCAGGCACTCTACATCAGTGTCGACAATCCCTTTTTCAAGACCATATCCCTGTATGAGTTCGCCATACAGTTCGAGCAGCTAGGCGGCGAAACCCTGTTTATTGATGAAGTCCATAAATATTCCGGTTGGTCCAGCCACTTGAAAGCCATCTATGACGGCACCCGACTCAACATCATCTTTTCCGGATCTTCCATGCTGCAAATTCACGCGCAGGAAGCCGATCTTTCACGCCGTGCCATTATCCATCATCTCGCCAACTTGTCGTTCCGTGAATACCTGTGGTTGTCCGGAAATGGTCAGTTTGCGCCTATAACCCTGCCCGAACTGCTACAAGACCACGTTGCTATCGCCGGTAACATCGCCGGCCAAATCAAACCCCTCAAACACTTTAAGGACTATCTTGTGAGCGGCTGTTACCCGTTTATTTGCGAGGGGACAGATACCTATCACATCAAATTGATCAGCATCGTCAACCAGATCCTCGAAAGCGACCTCCCCTACGTGACCCAGATTCCCGTCACGCAAATAGACAAATTAAAAAAACTACTCTACCTGCTATCTGAATCTGCGCCCTTTGAACCCAATATCAGCAAGCTTGCCGCTATGACGGAGATTTCCAGGGTCACCATGGGTGATTATCTACGCTATCTGGAGCATGCGTCATTGCTCAATCGTGTTCCGAGCAGTACCAAGGGTACCGGCAAAATCAGAAAGCCTGAAAAAATTTACCTCTACAATACGAATTTAGGCAATGCCATCTACAAAACTCCACATATCGGGACCAGCAGGGAAACTTTCTTTGTCAACCAGATTAAAAGCAGTTTTTACAACACGAGCAAACTACTTGACAACAGCATCGCCCTGGGACTGACCGGGGACTTTTTGATTGATGAGACATTTACCATCGAGGTTGGAGGCAAAAATAAAGGTTTTGACCAAATAAGGGATACGGATAATGCCTATCTCGCAGTTGACAATATCGAAATAGGATTCAAGGATAAAATCCCCCTCTGGCTGTTCGGTTTTTTGTATTGATGGCGATCTCAGGATTTAAAATCAGTAGAGACCTGGTCCCTGATTTTTGCAGTCAACTCCGACATCATTCGCCAGGGAAGCACGTCACAATCAGTACGACGTTGCCGCACGTCTCCTCCATAAACAAGAGTTGGCATGCCGGAAAAATCACCCGCTAACTCCTGCCAGTGTTTTATAGGCCGGAAAAAATCAGCAGCAACTGTCTGCCCTGATTTGATCTCAACAGGCATAGCACGTACACCTTGATCAATCAGCAGATCGACTTCATGCCCGGAACGATCCCGCCAGAAAAAAATGTTTGGTTCCCTGCCGGCATGCCAACTCGCTTTGAGACACTCCGCAACCACCCAGGATTCAAACAAAGCTCCAAATAACGGATGTGCACGCAAATGGTCAGGGTGTTGTACGCCCAGAAGCCAGGCCGCCAGGCCCGTATCAAGAAAATAAAGTTTGGGTGTTTTTACCAGGCGTTTATTGAAGTTGCGATGATAAGGCTGGAGCAAATAAACCAGATAACTTGCTTCCAGTACTCCCAGCCAGGCTTTTGCCGTGTTGTGAGTAATTCCACAGTCACCGGCCAGGCTCGACAGGTTCACCAACTGACCTGTTCGCCCTGCGCACAAACGCACAAAGCGCTGAAAGGTAGACAAATCACGCACATTGATCAGATCACGCACATCACGCTCGATATAAGTGCGCACATAATTCCCATACCAGACAGATGGCTCATAACCACGGTCATAGATTGGCGGATAAGACCCCATCCACAACATATCGATCAATGTTTCGGGCACTCGTCCGGCACCTTCAAGAGCCTGTAGGGAAAACGGCAGTAGCGGTAACAGAGCAACGCGACCAGCGAGGGTTTGGCTTAATCCCGAATGAAGTGAGAATTGTTGAGAGCCGGTCAGGACAAAATGACCGGGACGCCGTTCGCGGTCTACGATGCCCTGTAGATAGGAAAGCAAATCAGGACAACGCTGCACCTCATCCAGAATGGCGCCATTGGGGTATTGGGCAAGGAAACCACGCGGGTCATTTTTGGCGAAATCGCGCGTATCCAGATCTTCCAGCAGAACATAATCTTTGTCATCGCACACATGACGTACCAGTGTTGTTTTACCTGACTGGCGCGGCCCCATCACGGCCACTACAGGGTAGTGTTGCAAAAGATGCCTGAGAGAATGTTCAGCAGTACGATTGATAAACATAGGTGCAGCCTATCAATTAGTCGGCTAATTGTAAATTCAATTCTCAAGTAGCGAGATTAAAATGCATGTCCAATATTAGACATTGAACGCTTATGCGTTAAAACTTAAATCTGCATTTGCTTGTATGCCGAAAAAATTGAATCTATTGCAGGGATACACAGGATTTCAGGGATAAAACCTGCGATCTGTTGTCAGGCTAAACCTTTCATCCTGAACATCCCTGCCGTTTTCACTTCATCCGAGTGAATTGAACACAGATAGACTGATCAACACGGATGAAAAGCAAAGGCTTCTGGTTTTAAACCATCAGATTCTTTTTTTCATCAGCGTCTATCCTGTTCATCAGCGTTCAGAATCAGTAAAGACCTGACCCTCTACTTGACAAGCTTCATGGACTCTGCAGTCACCACATCAACAAGAACCAACCAAAAGTTTTCCTGCAACAACGTTTCTTTTACAACCTTCGGCGGCAAAAATCGCTTCATTTCAGATAGAAAATCTTCTCTGCAAGAGGCCTCATCCTGCAAAAATTTCAGTCGTTTCAGTAAACGGTTCAAAAAGTCGGATTGTTCCAGGCGACGATCGGCAGCCTTGCGTAAAACTAAATCTACCGGCAAAATGACCCCTTGCTGATACAACCAGACGATATCCCATAGATCTCGATTTTTAATACGGTTCGGCCTCAAAGCCAAAGCCACGATTTTATCGGCAAATATTTCTTCGCGGCTTTGCACTTGCAGAATCAACCCTGCAGTACCCATATCAACACCATAATGATTGCGCAACATCATGGGTCTTTTGTCATGACTCGGCAGTGCACAAATATCTATATTGATCCGCTGGGCAGGAAGATGCCTGCTACCGGGGCGTGTGACAACCCGCATTTTCCAAGTATCGACATTGCCTTCTTCACGAACCGGTTCGGCTACGGTCACCGACAACCCATACTTTCTTTCAAGCCGTTCTACAAGAACACACCCAAGTTTTGTAAGCGACTCTCTGGAAAAATCAGCCCCTCCGGTAAAGTCAAGGCCATCACTCAAGCGCGGGGAACCATAGCAGGTACGCAAGCAGGTCCCACCCATAAAAGTCAGATCACGCAACAACCCCGCGCGGCTCATCTCCCGTAAAATATCATGATGAAGCAGCTCCTTCTCCACAACAATCCGCAGAGGAGAAAATTGCGGCGCGTTGCGAAGAGCTTCATCGACCAGCTGATCAAACATACTCATCAATAACGCTCCAGTCCACCAGATCAGTACACCGGCAGGTCAATTTCATATCGCGCAGTGCCAGCACAACCGACGCCCTCCACAATCGACAATCCGGATCGTAGGATAATTGTTCTGCGACGTCAGTTGAACTGCGTTTTGTATGGATAAATTCAATGTGTCCGAAATCCCCGCAATCGACTATATGGCTACGCCCGGACGACATCAGGGTTATCCAGTTCAACGGAATTTGAGAAATAATCCCGGCGTCGCTCAACACGGTTTCAAGGCTCAAGTAATTAAAGTGATCTGCGCGCAGTTTTGCAGCAGCATGATGCAAAACAAAACCCGCAGGGTACGCGACCCTCGGGTAAAGATAGATTCCCTTGCAAACACGCTGCAGCACACTGTTTTTCTGCGCCCGGCTCAGCAATGCTTTAAATGCTTCGGGGCTCATATCAGGCAAAGTGCAGATGAGATCGTCCAAAGAGAATAGATAATGATCAGCACTAGCCAGATCATCAAGAATCCTGGTAAGTTGCTTCAATCGCTGCATCGATCAAGTCCACACAAAGTAATGAAAATTATGACTTTGTGTTTACCATTTGCCGCTATCAAAGTCAACGCTCGTTGTTCAGATCAGCAACCAATTACAAGTTGAAAGACCTGACCCTTGATTTCCTTTGACTTACGCTTTTTATTGCAGGGATACACAGGATGTCAGGGATAAAACCTACAATCTCTTTTCAGGTTTTAGATTTTGACCCTCATCCTGGACATCCTGAACGTCCCTGCCATCAAGGGCTTTGATTTTCAGACTTTGAAGCTTTTTATTGCAGGGATACACAGGATATAGGGATAAGATCTACAAGCTGCTTCCAGGTTTTAGGTTTTGACCCTCATCCTGCTTATCCTGAACATCCCTGCCATCAAGGGCTTTGACTGACAGACCTTGAAGCTTTTTTCTGCAGGGATACGCAGGATATCTGGGATAAAACCTCCAATCTGCTTCCAGGTTTGAGGTTTTGACCCTCATCCTGCTTATCCTGAACATCCCTGCCAACAAGGGCTTTAACTGACAGACCTTGAAGCTTTTTTCTGCAGGGATACGCAGGATATCTGGGATAAAACCTCCAATCTGCTTCCAGGTTTGAGGTTTTGACCCTCATCCTGCTTATCCTGAACATCCCTGCCAACAAGGGCTTTAACTGACAGACCTTGAAGCTTTTTTCTGCAGGGATACGCAGGATATCTGGGATAAAACCTCCAATCTGCTTCCAGGTTTGAGGTTTTGACCCTCATCCTGATTATCCTGAACATCCCTGCCAACAAAGGCTTTGACTTACAGACCTTGAAGCTGCTTGTTATTGTGACGCAAAACAGGTAATAATAGTATTACCAACATGCCAGCAAGGAGGTCGACCATGCCGACAGCAACAAGTAAAATCACATCCAAGTATCAGGCTACGATCCCGGAGCCGGTGCGTAAGATTCTACATTTAAAAGCTGGAGATGCCATTGCTTTTGATATCGATAACAACCAGATTCGCCTCAGAAAGGCCCGTCCTATAGATTTTACTTTTGCCGGAGCCCTTGAACAAACATTGAGTGAATGGGAAACTACCTCTGACGAGGAGGCATATCGTGACCTTTGACACCTTCGATATCGTTGTTGTTCCCTTCCCATTCACTGACAGAACCACTAGCAAACGCAGACCGGCACTGGTCTTGTCTGATGCTCAAGCTTTCAATCTGCAGACCGGCCAGGCAGTGATGGCAATGGTTACCAGCGCTAAAAATTCTGATTGGCCACTTGATATCAATATTGATGATTTGGATTCTGCCGGCTTGCCGGCACCATCTATCATACGGATGAAACTGTTCACTCTGGATAAACAACTGATCATCAGAAAAGCGGGAAAACTTGCCGAAATCGATCAGAAAAATGTTATGAAAGCGCTTCGTCTACTTTTCCCATTCTTCAGCAAAACCGAAAGCACATGATTCTTCTCGCGTGCAATCGCGCACGATATCAACTTTTTACGTACCTTGTTAGTATACGCTTGCGGTAAATCATCTTAATCAGGCGCTATGGCTGGGTGAGAATATTTTATCCAGTAAACAGTAATGACCTGACCCCTCAGATTCCTTTCAGGTTTGAGGTTTTGACCCTCATCCTGATTATCCTGAACATCCCTGCCAACAAAGGTTTTAACTTTACAGGCTTTATTGCAGGGATACGCAGGATATAGGGGATAAGATCTACAATCTCTTTTCAGGTTTTAGATTTTGACCTTCATCCTGACCATCCTGCTAATCCCTGCAAGCCTGGCTTTTTCGATCTTTAACATCAAGGTCTGTGGCACCTGCCCATACCGTTCAGTCCGCGAGGGTACGAACCTCCCAGTGCAAACGATCCTCTAAACCTCCTTGCGAATCTGTTGTTCAAAATAGTTTCGAATTTCTTCCTTGCTCAACTGACTGATCGGTTCAAGATGGTCAATGGAGTCATCTTCTATATCATCAATGTAAGTCAGGGCAATACAAAGCAATTTCATCGACAGGCCCGGCACAACCTGTTTGGCACAGTTAAACATCTCTGTTAATCCCATAACCTTGCTGGCGATAATAAAAAGATCATAGTAATCACGATATTTTGCCCGCAAAAAAAGGACATGAACCTTCATCGCAACAATAGCTTCAAGTGAAGCAATATTCAAACTTCGGAGTACAACAGGCCGCAGAAAAGACCAGCGAGCATTAAAAAACGTTACCTTGACCCCGTTGATCAGCAAATCCAGTTGTTCATCACTTTCATTCAGAATTTTCAGAGAATCAAATGCGTCGCAATAAGCAAGAATTCGTTGTTTATCAAAGGTGTCAGCAAAAGTAAAAAAGTCGAGATCCTCACTTTTCCGGTGCCCCAGATAAAGTGCCAGTGCCGAACCATCGACCAGGCTGTATTCACTTAAAAATGGTGCCGACTCAGTGAGCTGGCATAGAAGGTTCCTGGTGTTGTCCTGCAAGCAGGCGAAGTTTTTCGGCTCGTACACTTGGCACCTCAGTAAAGTCGCCCGCTTCAACGTTCATCTTCAAAAAAGTCCGGGCAATGAAATAGTTGAGTTTTTTAAAACGGGTATCAGGCTTCATACGATCCTGCCAGATCCTCATGATCTCGCGTTTGCCGAATAAGGCAAACAAGGTGTGGATGTCGACAAGATCACCATATTTCAAAATAGTTTCTATCAGCAGACCATTTTTGTCGTGGCTGTATTCAATCTCGGCAGCATAACTCCACAGCAATCCCTCATCACGAATTTTCTTGAAAAGTAATCTTTTCTCACGTTCCACATCGATAATTCGGCAAATAGCAGCCGTTGAAAGGCTCAGATGATCAGCTATTGATGATTGATGAAATCCATCCATGAAGGCCTGATAAATAGCAGTGTTACGTTTTTCTATGTCGCCTGATCCGCTACGGAAATATTCACCTAAAACACGAGATTCAACCGATTTAACATTCTGCCCACATCGCTCCAGACGCTGGTTTTCAAATTGCTTCAAACGATCCAGGCTCGTCTCATCCAAGGGCACCAGCCACGCACATAAATCTTTTTTATACAAACTGGAGCCGGTCAAAATATTTGTATTATTTGAGTGGATTACAAACCATGCGGAGGCATACGGATAGTCCCCAATATGATCAACTAAACCGGCTTTGACCGGATTCATTTCTATGTAGCGCAGCAACAACCAAAAATATTGCTCATCATGAACAAACCAGGATTTATAGCGCCCCTGCCACAACGGACCGACCCTGTTTGTTTTCGCATTATAATACTCGGCATAGCGCGAATTGATATAACGAATCGCCAGGGACAAATTGTCTCGGGATGTTTCAATCAGTAAGTGATAGTGGTTATCGAGAAGGCAGAAAGCGTGAACAGTGAACTGATATATCCCGCGTGACAGGTCAAGCAATTCTAAAAATTTCTCTTTATCTTCTGTAGTTGGTAAAACCCTTTCGCGATTCACTCCACGATTCACAATATGATAACAACCAGGAATGGTGATGCGTGGTTTTCTGGGCATGACAACTCCAACAAAAGGAAATATTAATTGTAGCCCACAATTGGTAAATAGTAAAGACCTGACCCCTCACTTGCTGCAAGGAATGAATATCAGCAACTTTTTCATGATATTCTGCTGAGAAATAGTTAGACCTGCCCTCAGTTGCATCTCGAAATGAGTCAATCACCCGCATAAGGCACTCAAAGAATCAAAAACCTTGATGTTATTGGTGCGCACCCATGATTCCCAATCGGCAACTTCACTCCAGTTGCTGATAAACACAAAGTCCAACCCGGCGCGGCTGGAAGATTCAAAATCATACTTACTGTCACCAATAAAAACAGCAGGCAGAGCAATATTGCCTGAAGCGATTTCCCTGGCAAAGATTTCATCCTTTGTGCTGGGACTTCCAAAGATGCCGCCATCAAACAGCTGATCCAGACCACGAGCGGCAAACACATCACGCAATTCGGCCTGATCACCACCGGATACCACCATCCAGCGGGAGCTTGCCGTTTGTTCACGCAGCTCGTACAGTCCTTCAGTAATCTCACACGCCATAAGCTCTTTACGCACTTCGCTGGCATAGGCTTGCAATAAAGCGTCTAGTCCCGGGCCACTTTCTTCAACTACTATCTCATCAAGTAAATACTGAAACTTCAAATAGCGGGATATTCCACCATTGGCGACGTGGTAGTCCACCAAAGCTTGAGCCGCCGCTGCTCCATAGGGAAGTGCCGCATTATAAAACGCCTGGGTTTTGACTTTATTTGAGTTCAGGATGACTCCGTCACAGTCGAAGACGAGGGTGCAGTAACTTTCAATACCTTTTAGCATCAACTTAACTCAAGCCAAGCTCTTGCACATGCCATGTCTAAAGGGTCATCAATATCTACAGAGCTACGCTTATCCATAATGTACTTAAAGGGTTTTGTTCCATGGAAATATTTCCACTCGATCATTTTTTTACGGGGAGCAATGAGTATGCCATCTGTAACTCGAAAAAGAGGGGGGAGTTCTTGCGATGGTACGTGTTTGATACCTAGCTCGTAATTCAATGGCCCTTCCTCTGTCCACATGTACCGACGAAATTCCTCGACTGACATTAACGAATCGTATCCTTCCTTCAGTTTTTCTTCGTAAGTCCTAATGGCATCGTGATAATGGGCCGGTTCAACAAGGGGTGATGTGCATGTTGCCCATATAATGTGCTCGCCTTCAACGTTACTGCAAATATGTGCAACCACTTCGCCGAATGGTTGAGTTTTTTCATCGCAGTATTCTTCAGCGCGCTTGTGTGTATCAACGCCTTTCGCTGCAGCCATTCCTAGCATCTGGTCGCAGTCTGAGCTAACTACTATTCTTGTAATTTGTTTTACTTTGTTGAGTTGATCAATTTTATATTCCAAGAGAGTTGAGCCCGCAAAGGGTGCAATGTTTTTTCCTTTGAGGCGGCGGCTACCTTTGCGAACTGGGATGACTGCTGTATACATTACAAAACCTCTCGTTTAAGCAACTTAATTGCCTCAATAAAAATATTAACATCTACCGAATAAGCGATATAACTAAACCCGGACTCCCTGAGCAATTTTGCATTCTGAGGGGTATCGCAAAAGGCACCAAGCAAAATACCTTTCGCCTGAGCTTTTTGGGCTATCTCATTCATCAGCTTCAACACTTCGGGCGAGCTGACTTCACCAGGCTTACCAACAGACTGTGAAAGATCATAAGGACCCACAAACAAAACATCAAAACCAGGGACATCAAGAATAGAATCCAGGTTGCTCACACCCTCAGTACCTTCAACCTGTAAAACAACTACGGCTTTGTTTGCTTCAGTAAAATATTCAGATTTATCTTGGTTCCCGTATTGTGCTGCACGAACAAAGCGGCAGACACCACGCTGACCGTGGGGGTAAAACCGTGCAGCTTTAACAGCAGACGCTGCTTGTTCGGCTGTATTAATATTAGGCACTTGAACACCAGCTGCTCCCGTGTCAAGAGCGGAGCCTATCGCGTGAATATCGACCCCCTTCACTCGTACAATTGCATGCATTGGCGTAAGACTAGCGGCCCGGATATGATGATAAAGGGTCTCGGTACCTGCAGGCCCGTGCTCTTGGTCAAGTATAATAAAGTCCAGACCAGCTATGCCTGCCGCCTCCACAAAAGAGCTGTCGGTTGTTTTGCTGAATACACCGGTGCAAATTCTTTGATTAAGTTCCTTAATGAGGTCATGCATCGCTTCACCTACATTCCAAATATGCTTTGGTTGCTTAGTTCATAGCGGGTAGGAGTGACTGCGACGGCTGGCCTGCATTCAGCATTGTTGGAATAAAGCTTCAGCAGTCGGTTCATCTCCTGATTCCTTGGGTCATCTGCCAAGTATCCATCAAAACCCGCCAAAAGTATGCGTGTTGTCTTGCCGCTAGTGGCTACCGCTAAGGCATAAGCGATAACCAGCGAAGTGGGCGTAGTGCAGCTGGTATCGGCAAATGCAAAGGTATCCCGCTGAACACTGATACCGTAGTCCAAAACTTTCTTGCCACCAAGTGATTGCTGTACATCCTCCGGCAGCATGGAAAAAGGCGTAACCAGCGGCTGGGGAAGACGGGTATGCTCCTCACAGTCAGCTAATAATCGGGTGGGGTGGCATGCCAGCCGTACGTCAATGAGTTCCGGTGCAATTTGGGACTGTGTATTCAGGGCCATCACAAAGGGTTTAGCCTTGTGAATATAGTTTTCAATAGCTGTGCGATACTTGGCAACACCAGGGCCGGTTCCCAGCAGCAATACTTCGCGGCCTTCAATAAGGGAGGCTGGTTTCCAGCTGCCCCGTGGCTCACCCTGATAAAAATGCCTGGCGGCATCCAGGGTGTTGAGGCTGAACTTCTTGCCCCCCTCCACTCGCAGGTGATCAATTACCGCCAGGATATCCTCTTCATCATAGCGGGAATCGCCAAGCATTTCCTGTATGTAGGTCGGATGGATACCGTATTTCCCGGCAAGATAGTAATAAGGGTTGGTTCCCCACCCACACTTTTCCTGCATAGGTCCAAAGTATCGACGAATCAAGCTAAGTAGTGGTATCAGGTTTGCCTTTGTTTTTCGTATTTCTGCAATTTCAATGGCAAGTTCTTCCGTGCGGGCATTCCCCGGCCCTCGACCCATGCCGGTAACCGTAGCATCAACCCAGGTAACCCCATTTTCCATAGCGCTGAGGGTGTTCTGTAAACCCAGGCCCATATTGTCGTGGGTATGAATGCCCAGAGCACCTTTCCAATGGGCGCGTAGCCAGGTAATGATCTTGATGGTCTGCTGTGGGTTCATGCTGCCCATACTATCGGCAAAATAAAGAGCATCCAGTGGCCACTTGGCTGCTTCTTCAGCCAGCGATTCTACTTCCTCCTGGCTGCGGTCAGCCACCTGCATCAGGTTGAAGCCAACCATGTACCCCCGTTCCTTCAGCCATGCACTGGCAGGCAGTGCTTTGGTAAATTCATGGACATGACAGGCAATACGAACTAAAGAAACCGGGGATATGGAAGAAGGCTCTGGGAAAAGCTTTTCCATGCAGGCTACCAGAGGTGTATCACCCACCAACTCAGAACCGTTCACCATGACTCCGACAGTCAAGCCGGCAGGAATGGAAAGGCTACGCAGGAAATCATCAGTCGTATAAGCACAGGCTCCATTGAAACAATCGTTCTTCAACGAGCGCATCCCCATTTCGACCATGTTAACTCCAGCGGCTTCCATGGAAGTCAAGTAATCGTTGAGAATATCCTCTGGGAAATCCCAGGCATTATAATAACCGCCGTCGCGAGGAGTACAGTCGAGAAAAAATATTTCAGACATATTGTAGACCCTTATAAATTTTTAAATTTCTTATTACACAGCCTCTTCAATAATTAATGTTTTCAATTTACTAAGTTTGTTGAGGGCATTTAGGGAAGCATGTTTGCTATGAGGTACATCCAGACGCAAAACTTGAGGTACTGCAGGCCTTATAACATTTTCATAAAAGTTTATATCTACTGGATCCAACGGATCCAAAATTACCAAAACCCTCTTGTTCGTGAGCAGAGAATGGTGTAAAGGGGTATGTTTATATGGATACTCGTCCCAATGAGAATTAGCTTTCCAGTGGACACCCTTAAATTTTAGATTTTCAGGATGTAGTGGCAATCTTGGGGATCCTGCAATAACTTGCGCATCCAGAACACCCGAGTAGTATAAGGCCGAATACCCCCCTAGTGATGTACCATATGTTATAATCTTTTTAAATCTTTTAATTATAGGCCCCATGATATCAAAAAGTTTTTTTTCTGATAAATCTTGATATGATGTTCCTTTTTTTTGAGCAATGTGAATATGCTTAAAATTTTGATTAACAAGAAATGGGTATGCAAAAGGGATATGATCAATGTTGCTAGAAACTATTCCAAATGTTACAAAAAGTACATTACTACTGATTCTTGAGTCACAATCTATTATTCTATAATTTCCAATCTCTTCGTCAATAATATCGACGTGCGGTTGACCAAAAAATGAACTTGATTTGAATATGTGATTCAAGTTTCTATAATTTATCAACTTTTCTTTGCAATAGATTTCTAATAACTCCAGAGTCAATCGATCCCCTTTTTTTTTAGCAGAAACTAGAGCCTGATAGAATTCAGCAGGTTTATTGTAAGGAAATATCATCTTAAAAAAAGAGTCTATTGAATCTATAAAGCTATTAACAGAAATTGAATATGAATATTTATCCCAACGAATTTTATCGCCTAGTTCATTTACATCTGTTATCAATTCGTCAGGTATTTTGTAAACATTATGCGGATAATAAGTATTTGCAACTTTATTAATCATAGATCTTGAATTATGAACGATGCCTGGAACTTTGTTAATCAAAGAAGGCCATACGGACGGTGTACCCGCACACGAAACAAAAAAAACTGCCTGACTCGCACCCCATATTTTTTTGTAAATTGATGTACCAATAAAATTTGTATAATCGTTTTCCCCCAACCCTGTAGCATGACATATTTCTTCCCAAATCTTCTTGTGTGAGTCAATTTGATTTTTGTCACCCTCAGAAATTAACTTGGGTGACGTCCAGCCATCGACATAAAAATGAAAATTAGCAAAGCTCTCTTTGACCCAGCCTATAAAAGCTATCAAAGCCTCTTGCTCTTCGAACCAGCGTCTCTTTTCACCACCACTAATTGATATCCAAAAAATAGCATCAACAGACACAATACTGTCGCCATAAAACTGGGCAGCACTTTTCTTAAGAAAAGTGAAATAGCGCTCGGAGAAATCATCTTTATTAGCACGCCTGTGATTACTTATGACAATCTCTTCAAAGACGTGGCTTTCTGGATTACGAAAATCAATCAACGAGCTGTCTTCTATAAATGATGCCCTGGCAAAAAAAACCTTGGGCAGATCATAGCCAGCTTCAACTAACTCATAATGACCAGATAGCTCGTCAAGTAAAACATGATAAGGGCGTTTATCGCGTACAAGAAATTTAAAACTTCTGCAGTCACATGGTGACCATAAGCGGGAATAAAGTGATGGGTTTTTTATCATCCAAGAATACAGCTTTTCTAGCCGCTCTGCTGCATTGAACCTTAAAGAATCTGAGCTAACAAGAATTGTTCTAGAGGGGGCATATACTGCGTCCATAGGCGATTGCAAACTCAAGATCAATAAGCGTTCTCTTTTATATCTAATACAAATAAATGGCACTTCAACGACTAATGTTTTATACACATCAACATCATGATGAGTCATCAATAGGTTATCTTTTAAATAATTTATCTTTTCTTGCGCTGAAGAAATAAGAACTTTTTTTAAAAATTCACAAAAATCGTCATCTAAATCATACTTTTTATCGAGATCTGAAGTAGTCAAGCAAGCTGGATTTTCTAATTCCAGCAGCATTTTTGCTAGCTGTGACTTATAGGTATTTCCTTTCTTCTTTATCATCCTTTCAATATTTTCCATCTTATCTGTTTGACCTTTATGAAAAAGTTGAAAAGTGAGATGGATTTCTGCTAAAACATTTCCGAATATTTCACTTTGAAAAACTGATTTTGGTTCTTTTCTGAATATACTTATAATCTTATCAAGTATAGAAAGATCTTTTTTTTTGGCATGATCGGCCCAAAGCATATCAATATCATTACTGATATGTTTACCTATTTTTTGATTGACTGAAATCCCTGACCTAAAATCAAGTTCATTATTTCTAATTTCGACATATTCCAAATCAGAACCTGAGCCCATACTTTCTTGGTTGTTAATATTGTTCTTTTCTATAGTCTTAATGTGCCAAGCTAATTGGTTTCCTGTGCTGGTTATTAAAGCTTGCTTTGTTGTAATTTTTTCTAAAAAACCATGCGCAGCCACAGAATCTAAGAGTTGCACACTATCTACATCATCTAAACAAAACTTTATCGAGAAATTACTTTTTTCACACTCAAGAACCAAACTTAGATCGTTATTATAGATAGGCTTAACTATTTCCCCAAAGTGAAATGATGAATAAAATTTATATGTTTTATTCTTATCATCATCCTTAAACTTATCAGTAATTTTAAAATCAATACTATTTATACTGAGGTTGATGCTTCGTATTAACTCAACACCTTCAGTGTTTGAATAAGATGCCACAATAGTATAATTTTCTTCTTCTTTTAATATGCTTAGCTTAGTAGCTACTATATCAGTGATTTTATTTTTATCAATTTTCACAAATGGGAGGTTATGTGCCAGTGCACTTCTCAAATATTGAGGTGTTTCATCCTCATACTCGTGTGAATAAAAACTTGGATCAATAAGCCACTCAACCCCATCAAACCAAAAGGTAATCGACAGGTTGTCCTCATGCTTGTGTGTTTTGCTAAGTGAAGTATTGAATAAACACAGCATCCACGGTTTCTCGTCATGGTTGCCCTTAACGACCGCGTAACCTGCTTTAGGCAATACCGTTACACTCGGTTCTTTATATAGCACCCCCCTTCGAATCTCATCTCCCATAGCTGGAGGCAAACGAAAAGTGTCACCTTGTGCGGGCGTACGTCCATCAGGGTAACTAAGAAAATCTGACCAGGTTTTCATCTTTAACAATACAGATGAAACTTTGGATGATTGACCCGCTAAATGCAGTAAGCCATCTACAAACTCTATAAGATGAACCATGCCACGGTGATAACCTATGGAATTTTCTATCAGGACGCAAAAATCGCCGTCCTCGACAACTAAATGCTCAATCTGATTTTCAAGTCTCCTTTTACCTATGGATATCCATTTTTCTCCGGCAGGACTTTGAGGCCCAACAATAATTCCGGCTACAAGCAGACTCAAATCTTGAAACATGGCATGGTTGTGGTACCGAGTATCTTGATTTTTCGCATAGAATGCTTCATTAGATAAAAGCTGTCCATGTCGATAGATTGCTTCGCGCATCCGGTCAAAAAATCTTTTTTCAAAGCCGGCTTTTATGCCCGCGACCCACAAAAGGCATAAAACAACCAATCGCTCTCCTGTTCCATGATCGTACCAAACGTATTTCTGGTTCTCGGTGAACGTATTGATATTTTTGTCGATCCAATTGAGAATAAATTCTCGTGCTGGGTATAGTGGTGATTCTTGTTGTTTTTCAAAGGCGAAAAGCAAAAGAATTAAAGCCGGATGCAAGGCATGCCAGGAAAATTGATGAGTACTCGTCTCTACCAGACCGTCAGGAATGCTGAAATTTGGTGCCCACGGCAGAACAACACCACCAGTCAATGGGCAGATATTTTCATTCATAAATCTGTTAGCTTGATCTTCTGCCACAGTAAAATATTTTTTGTAATGTTTGTACGCCAAGCTTTCAAGTTGTGCGTACTCACTTTGCATTTCAGGTAGAGGGGCAGAATAAGATGCTGTCGATTCATTGAAAATACAACAACGCTCTAAAGAAAGACGTGCCCCATCATTGCCAGGGGTGCCCTTAACAAAAACTCGGACATCCTCTAAAGACCAATAACTCTCTTCAGAAATACCGTTCTGTATCTGCCAAAGCAGGTCATTGGGCCCAAATGAAATATCCCACATTTCACCTTGCTCAACATGCTTAACCTTAACGTGGGTAAAATTGCCATCTTCAGTATGACCAATTGCGACGTAGCTGATATCGTCCCAGCCATCAAGACATAATCGCATTGCCATTCCATTCCCGTGAACAGGGGCATCAAGTATCAATTTGGGCTGATATACACCTGCATCACCAGAAAATCTAAATATGATCGTGTTATTTTGATATTCCCATTCACCATTAACGGCAATTTTTTTGACATCTACAGAACCTTCTATGCGTTTTTCCGGGCACAATATAACCTCAACAGGTGTGGACTTATATTGTCTGTCGGAAAGGGTGTTCTTAAAAAAATCATTTTCCTGCATAATTTACTGCCTCACTACCAAGACCTTCCCCCCAATGAACACCACACGTACGACATGGCATAGGCCCTTCCAGTCTGGTCATACACTCTTGGCGTAACCTCAGCATCTCCGTAGATTGATAAATGTCGAGTAGGTTCTCTCTTGTCACGTCACCAATTGGCCAATGAGCATCTCCATCAAAACAACACCTCACCACAGTACCGTCCGCAGCTATCACAAGATGGAACCACTGAGTACAACCAACAATCGGAACCGGTCGTTCTTTTGATGCCTGATGGGCGCTCTCCAATTCTGAAAGATCAACTTGCCCTAAAAAATCCTTGAGGACGCGCGAAGTGGCACTAAATTTAGGCCATCTGTTCTTACAAAATTCAACAAAATGAGCATCATTGTCTGTGTCATCTCCCACCCTCCTCAGATAGACCTTTAAAGATATATCCTTTCTTTCTTCACAAAAACGATGAAGAACATCAAGGTTGTCCTTGACCAACACAAACTTGTCCCCCATCCGCATTCTTTTTGAGTGAAGAGTTTCTTCTATATCGTTGAGGGAAACCTGAATAGAAGTGACACATCTGCTTCTTGTCAACATCTCTATATTTGGCCTGTTGAGAAGCAAGCCATTTGAGATAATTGTGACAGATGCCTGTGGTAACTCGCTTTCGATCATTCCAATGAATTCAGGTAATCGTTTATCTAAAAGTGGCTCGTTGATATGGTTCAGGGAAATAGTAAAGAAATGATCATTTGGTATTTGTTTGAGATCTATTATGATTTTTTTAAAAAGTTCTGTTTCCATCTTCTGCCCTTTTCTCTTTATTTTTGAGTAGGGACAGAAACTACATTCAGCGTTACAAAGAGCCAGTGTCTCAATTTGAACCATTTCAGGATAATGGATATACTTTTTTGTGCGACGCAGAAAGTTCTGTTGGTCGTCATATATTCCTTCTTTCGTGGGGAACACAGATACCGTTTTAAAAAGATCATTAACGACAAGATCATCAGGATTACCACCTAAAGTTACAAAGGCATCTGCTGCAACCAGTGCTTCTTCGTACCTGATTTCAATAGCAAGCTGCTTGCATAGTTCAAAATATATTTGTTTCTTTTTGTCTTTGGTTAGATCCGTTTTTGAAAGCTGCTCAACAAATTTTTCAACACTTGACAAAAAGACATCCTTCCCGAAAAGCTTTATTTCCTGAAGAATAATATCTTTTTTATTTTCTTGTTTTTTCGCACGCTTAGCTGCATTTCTTGATAGGTTTTCAAACAATTCAGGCTCTGCGATTAATTTTCCTATACCCTCAGACATCTGCAGCACGTTCTCTGGTAACGCCAAGATAGCACAGCTTTCATCCGCAAATTCAGGAATAGCAGCAATAGCATTTGTCACCGGGACCAACCCCGATGACATTGCTTCATCACGCGAGACACCCTGACTATCCCATCGTGTAGGGCAAAGAAAAATACCGTATTGTTTATGAAGATCTCGTATCTCCTGATGTGTAACAAAGCGCCTTTCGATAGTAACATTCTTAAAGTACTTAATAGGTTCAAGGATTTCATCAAAAAGGTGTCCATCCCCGATAATGCGAAATTCCAGTTCATTGAAAAAGGGCTTTGTGCTCAGTTCCAAAATAGTTTTAACACTCAAATCATTTGCATATTGCTTTGACGCAAACGGCCGTATAGATAGAATTTTTTTGCGCTGTTCTGGATCTTTAGGTACGTAGTTGAAAAAATCCGTATCGATGGGGTTATGAATAATGCTGTATTGACTGTCCGGCAGTCGATAGCCCAAATCTTCCATCACTTCTTCAGAAAAGTACTTGGAAACAAAAACCATATGAAGATTTTCAGGCATGGGTTTGAGCACACTATGCCAAAACCCCATACGTTTTTCGCTTTGAAGCTTGGCAATCTCTTCCTGTTCCGGCGTTTCAATATTAAACTTACGCCGGTACCAGGGGTGTATTTCCGCTCCATGAACCCACACCACCACTTTTACTCTTTCGATAAAATCCTTCAGCACATCCCACATTTCGGGGCTTAAAAAATGGACGAGAATACTCTTGTAATTGCCAGCTTCAATGGTTCGGCGCAGGGCATCTTGTGAGCCGGTGGTGACGTCGATGTTTTCAAACTCGTGCCAGTGAACCGGCTCATCCTTATGCAGTCGGAACAGGTCAACAGCGACTCCACGTTCACGGTAAGCACGCACCCGGCTGTGAACAAAACCATTACGATACAGATCGTCATAACTGGGGTAGTGGTTGGTGACCAGCAAATGCTCAGCTCGCCCCGGTAAAGCAACCGGCTCCAGGTTGCGATGGCCCAGGATCAACCTGCTGATACCGGCGCTGCCACTGGCATAAACCCGCAACCCGAACCGGATAAAAGCAGTTTCCAGGGGTACAGCAACACTATGGTTGCGATTAGGAGTTTTAATGACATGACTGATTCGCTGCTTATGGCTGTCAAGAAACAGAAAAACAACCCCGACATTCAAACCGGGGGTCATATCCAGATAAAACCGCAACTCATCATCGCCATCATCCGACGGCTGAATCAACGTTTCTTTAGGAATATCAACTGGCGCGTAAATATATTCGTGGGCACCGTCTTTTAATTGGGAAACAATAGTGATGACCTGACCATCCCAAGTCATTTCAATTTTCCTGTTCTTTGTCAGAGTCAACGATGTTGATTCATCGAAGGAATCAGCCTCTGTGCTCTCGTCACCAAGGCGTTTAATCTGAAACGGCTTACCGGTGAACAAATTGACCAGTTGGTCAGCCGTCAGCTCCGGACTGTTGTCATAACCTTCCTCCAACGGACGTATCGTCTCAGCATGGGCCAACAGCTCAGACATGGACATGCCGGTATTCAGGGGAAGATCATTAACAAGCTCTTTAACCCGGCCTTCATCAGCCAGATCTCCGTTTTCACAGTAATTGTATGGATCGACCGCCAACTGATTGGGCAGCGAGTAACAGAAGGTTTCGGCATTATTCAAAAGCTCCGCAGCTGATATCTGGGCAATAGCTTCCGGCGACACAATACTGGCACGAGCCGGGAAGGATGAAACAGGACGATAGGTTTCACCCTTATTGAGCAGAGTGATATCATCCTTTTCATAACGGTAATGAGCGGCTTTGCCGATAACAGAAGCAGATGAATAACGAGTCGCAATTGCTAAGTCGAGAAGATAGTTGGGCCCGTAGTAATCATCCGGCAGCAACAGTGCGAACCAATCACCTGCTGTCACTACATCGGCAAGTGACTGTTTCTTCAAATCCTTGTGGCAAAGAAGCTTAATCGCATCAGCATTGCTCCCCAAAGCGGCTTTGGTGGCAGACAGGCTGATTTTTTTATCCAGCAACAGGGTCAGTCGCGTAACTACTTCCTGCTGTCGTTCTACCGCAGCTACAACTGTATTTATCTGCTCAAGTTGGTTGATCGGCGCTAAAACTGTAAAAGACGGCAACGAAGAAGTCGGTGTGGCTCCAGTAACTTTTGACTGGATGTAGGCCAACCGCTCACCGTAGGTATGCTCCTGCATCACTTTGCGCAATGCGGCCAGTCGCAATCGATCACGACAGGAAGTGTCTTCCTGCATGGCGTTCAAACGTCGCAGGATTTCCTTACCGCTGTCGCTGGTCAATACCAGATCGCCAAACAGCAGGCGCAGACCCCGAGAAAAATTACTGATGGTCAGGGTATTGGAGGCTAGCAATTCATATACCCGGCGTGCGAACATGGTTTGCGATTGCTTGATCGAATTCAGATTGATGGCGTAATGGTAGCCTTTATAGGCCCTGTCAATTTCGGCAAAAGGCAAGGTTCCGACAATAAAGGGTTCGTACACCGCTGGAAACTGGTAGTTCGGATCATCTTTGCCAAAATTGCGATCAAAAATTTCAAAGGGGCGAAAGGTCGGCAATTCGGTTACAAAATCTTCTAGATCGCGGGTGCGTTCCGGATAGCGAACATAATAAGCACCGGCAAAACAGAATGCATCTTTACGCTGATATTTTTCAATTGGATTATTGACGATCGGCTGACAGGCAAAAGGCAGTAAATAGACTCGTTCATGACCCAAGGCGGCCTTGTAGCGATGAATGCAGTCAATATCCGTGGTAAAAACGTAATCGAATAACTTGGCAGTATTAAGGAAGGTTTCAAAATGAACCGGATCTTCCTTGTTCCAGAAAATCGTGGGGATATTGCGCTGTTGACACCAATCGACAATACCCTGAAGTTCCTCACTTTTGTGTCCGACCTTGCTCCCCCACAACTCATCCTTACCGCGCCAGGCTGATTCTACAAAGAGCTGTTCAGGCTGAAAAGCTTCCAACTCCATCTTCCAGTCTTTCGGGGTCAATTGATGAAGATGACATTCAGGGGCGAAGGAGCTGTAGGTAAATTCATCCATGATACAGGCGATTTTCAACTGTCGCGCCGGTACTTTATCCGTCACCCTGTTTGGCTCAATTGTGGAAACACTATCCAGTAACAAAGGGAGTTCTTTATTAAGCGTTTTTGCACCAGAAACCGGAAGTACCAGCTTACCCCCCTGCCCTATTATCGGGTTGTCACGCTGTTGTCGTTGCGCATCACGTAGCCGAGAACGACGATAGATTCGCCATAGTGCGATCGGCAACTTGATAATGCCCGACAAGGAACGTGCATTGCGAATCTGATAGCCAACTTGAAAGGTCAGGCTGGAGCGTATTTCCTGAATGCGTTTTTCAGCCTTGATGCCCCGATCTTTGGCCAGGGCCAGGTCTTTGGTAATGCGAGAAAGCTTTTCCTGCAACTCTCTTGCTGTTTTGGTTTGGCTTTCGAGTCGCTCTTTGAGGGCAGGAATCTCGGTTCCGGTGACGAATCGATATTTTTCGTTGGCTACATCGAGATTATTACGCGTGGCAGCATGAGCTTCTTCTGTGTGTCGGTTGAGTTCGGCCAGGCGCTGGG
>OBJA01000984.1_pt1 | contig 21558 bp, 16 predicted proteins | sample 1519751 | NCBI WGS metagenome assembly OBJA01 (sample SAMEA3881238, study PRJEB22517) | soil metagenome | biome: lake sediment; feature: soda lake sediment; material: sediment, water from around vicinity | place: India | collected 2013-12-23 | depth 3 m
CTTTTTCGGTGCCCTTGGAAGGTTTCGGTCCGGTTGAATTCATAGCACTCTCTTTGTAATGTGGCCGGTTCAGATAGTAATTCTATCCTATTAAGCGCTTAATTTCCATCCCTTTCCACAACACAGATTGTACTATCTTTGTCTCCAGTCTACTACCGCATTATTTGGAAAAACTCTTTGGGTTCAGGTGCTTCTATCGTTATTCGCTTCCCCTTTGAAGGATGTGGGAATGTTACACGATATGCATGAAGAAAAAGACGACGGTCAGATGTATGTAATATAGTTTCGTCCAGCTGCGAATCACCATACCGCTCATCACCCAGGATGGGTGCACCGATATGAGCCAGATGTACCCGAATCTGGTGGGTTTTTCCGGTTTCCAGGAACACTTCAAGTCTGGAACGATCATCATGATACTCCAGAATTCGATATCTACTTCTGGTCATTTGTCCACCATGCCCCACCCGCATCTTCATGCTATGATCCCTCTCCTGAGAGCGAGCCATCGGAAGCACTACTTCCCCTTCGAATTCCGGTGGCCGGTGGTGGCAAATAGCAATGTACTGTTTAACGACATCACGGGATCTGAAACTCTCATTGAGCTTGCGAACAAAACGCTTGTTTTTTGCAATCAAAATCACTCCTGAAGTATCCCGATCGAGCCGATGAACTAATGCGGGCTCTTCAGTTTCCTTCAGTGCACCCTTCTCCAGCAGATATCCGGTTGCAAGCTCAATTAATGTGTCACGGTGAAGATGACCGGTTCCTGGGTGAACAACAAGTCCGGAAGGTTTATTGCAGGCAAGAAGATCGGTATCTTCGTAGATGATTCGAAAATTACGCTTGAAGAAATCGGTTCTGACAATATCGCTAAGAGAGCGATCGGCCCCCGGGGTAGTGATTATCTCCGAAGAATCGACCTTGATATCAATCAGGTCACCCTCTTTGACTCGCAGGTCCTGCTTCCCTTTTTTCCCGTTGACCCGCACGCTTCCTGTGCGGATCAATGCATAAATTTCAGAAAGTGGTTTTAAGCGCAACCGTTTTCGGATAATCCGGTCGAGCCTGCTGCCCGCCTCCTCAGCATCTATTTTTATACTGATCATCAGAATTTATCGTACAAACCACTGATCGATTCACCGCGGTTGGTAAACATGATTGCCTTAGCAAAGAGCTCCGCCACAGAAAGCACCACTAACTGTGGAGTCTTCTTTTCTTCGGGAATGAGAATGGTATCGGTTACAACCAGTTTTGTCAGGGATGAATTTTTCAGTTTCTCTGAAGCATTTCCGGAGAGCACAGGGTGCACGCAGCATGCCTGGATCTCCTCAACACCAAGGGACTCAAGTGCTTTGACCACCTCCAGTATGGAGCCTCCGGACGCTATCTCATCATCGAAAATCAACGCCCGCTTCCCCTTCACCTCACCTATGACATTATGGATAGCCGGACGCTCAGAATCATCGGACCGTCGCTTATCCAGTATTGCCAGAGGGAGTCCAAGCTGAGTAGCATAACAACCGGCCCGCTTTGCACTCCCGGCATCAGGTGCAACAACCACACAGTTTTCGGTGCCACACTCCTTGAAATAATCACAGATAAGCTTTCCTGCAAGAAGGTGATCTACCGGGATTCTGAAAAATCCCTGAATCTGCGGTGAATGCAGATTCATCGTCATCACCCGGTTTGCCCCTGCAGTCTGAAGCAGATCTGCAATGAGACGAGCGGTAATGGAGATTCTGGGTTCATCCTTTTTATCAGAGCGCACATAGGGAAAATAGGGAACAACAGCAGTGATCCGCCCTGCACTGGCATGCTTTACAGCATCGATCATGATCAGCAATTCCATTATCCCCTCGTTAACAGGAGAGCATGAAGGCTGGATTATGAACACATCCTGACCCCGCACGCTGTCAGCAACACGAACTTTGATGTTTTCGTTACTGAACTTCTTGATTTCACACGGACTCAACTCTACACCTGCGAAATCAGCGATGGCCTTTGCCAGAGCAATGTTTGCATTACCAGAGAATATCTTAAGCTTACCACCCATTGAAAAAACCTCGTGTCCTTAGTTGAACACCTGAATTAAACAGCTCAATTCAGGTTACATTTATTCCTGCAACCCGCCATTTCTGCGGGCATCCCATTCAAATGCTATATCCATCATCGACTCGGAGATCAGTTTTGGCTGACTGATTACTTTGGGCTCGAAATAGAAGTCTCCTTCCGGCAACTCCAGCATCTTGAAGATTGCTTCCCTGCCAGTCTCATTCCGATAAAACGCATCGACTACCTGCCCCTTCATGAAGGTCAGATACCCTTTACGACGTCCCGAATAGATATGCAGAATACCCTCTCTTCTGCCAATTTCGAGAAACTGTATGGCATCCAGAAGTGTAGTCTGTTTGAGATTTCCGGAAAACACAAAGCTAGTATTATATTGCCCAACGATCTTCTTTTTGGATCTTGTTAACCGCAAAATGAGCAGAATCCCTGATCCGGTAATCACTCCTGAAGCCAGACCAGTTGATGCAATACCGATAACACTCTCCCAATTCATGGCATCCCCTGTCTCATGTACTACTATCCTGAGGGTAGTTAATATAATCTTTTACACGGGAAATATTCTCGATTCCTTTAATTTTCTGAATTCGCCTGAAAATCTGTTTCAACTGATTTCGGTTACGAATCTCTATTTTGAAAGAACAACGAGCCTGCTGACTTACGGCCTTTATTGAGCCCTCAATGACATTTGCCCCGAAATCGGAAAAAACCAGACTAATCTCATGGAGCAGTCCAGGACGATCCGATCCAATAATCTCCAGGGCCACATTGTACTTTTTCTGCTGACCATCATCCCAAGACACCTCGATTTTGCGCTCCTGGTCGGCGGAGAACAGCTCCACATTGGGACAATCTTCCCGATGCACCGAAATACCCCTACCCCTGGTAACAAAGCCGATAATTGCATCACCCGGAATCGGGTTACAGCATTTCGCAAAACGTACCATCAGATCCTCATTCCCACCAACCAGAATACCCTGATTTGCCCGACCGGTGAAGGTGTCCATGAGGCGGGAGACCATATTGGAAGGCATCGATTTCTTGATTTTCCGGACCTGAAAATATTGCATTACCCTGCTGATTGGCAGTTCTCCGCTTCCAACCAGCTCATAGAGTCGATCAAGGTTACTCACGCCAAGGAATTGGAGTAACCCAGCGACGTGCTCATTAAAAGAGGTACTCGCGTGGAGTCGTTTATAGGAAGCCAGAACGATTTTTTTCCCGAGGTCAATACTCTCCTGACGCCCGGTGCTTTTGAGCCAGCGACGAATCGCACTTCGCGCCTTTGGAGTCTTTACCTCTCTGAGCCAGTCGATTGAAGGCTTTTTAGAGTTCAGATGAAGAATTTCCACGGTCTGGCCGCTTTTAAGAACCCTGTTAATCGACTCGATCTTACCATCGACCTTCGCTCCGATACAATGCAGCCCCAGGGCGGTGTGAACCGAAAAGGCAAAATCTAGAACAGTTGCACCTTTTGGAAGTGAAATCAGGTCTCCTTTTGGAGTAAAGACGAAAATCTCCGCATGGAAAAGATCGATTTTAAAGAACTCAAAGAATTCTGTAGAATCGGTGAGGTCTTTCTGCCATTCGATAAGATTCTTGAGCCAAACAAGGGCGTGATCATCCTTGCTCATTTCACGATCACCGGTTTTATAGAGCCAATGTGCAGCGATCCCATCTTCGGCAACCTGGTTCATCTCCCATGTCCGGATCTGCATCTCCACAATGGTGCCTTTTTCTCCGAAGACGGTCGTATGCAACGACTGATAGCCATTTGATTTTGGAGTACTGATATAATCTTTAAAGCGATCCTGTATCGGGGTCCATATAGAGTGGATGATTCCAAGGACATGATAGCAGTCGTGAATTGAATTGACAATAACCCTGATCGCCAGAAGATCGTAAATCTCCTCAAAGGGTTTATTGCGCTGGACCATTTTACGGTAGATGCTGTAGAAGTGCTTTGGGCGCCCAACGATTGTTGACTCTACTTTTTCATCCTCAAGCTTCCGCCGAAGCGGTATGACAAATCCATCGATGATAGCTTCCCGCTCACTACGGCTGGCCACAACTTTCGCGACAATATCCTTGTACTCATCCCAGTAGAGATGTTTGAATGCAAGGTCCTCAAGTTCCCACTTTATCCTGGCCATACCAAGCCGGTGTGCAAGTGGAGCATAGATATCGAGTGTTTCCGCAGCAATTGCCCTGATCCGCTCAGGCTTCAGGTATTTAAGTGTACGCAGGTTGTGCAGCCGGTCGGCAAATTTGATAATAATTACCCGTAAATCCTTCGCCATCGAAAGCAACATTTTGCGATACGTCTCAGCCTGACGCTCCTGAAGTGACTTCATCTGGAAGGTCCGGATCTTGGTAACCCCATCTACAAGCAGCGCGATCTCTTCGCCGAACTGCTCCACCATGCTGTCTCGTGTTGTTGCGGTGTCCTCCAGAACATCATGGAGTAAGCCTGCAGAGATTGTTACAGAGTCGAGTCGCTGTTCGGCAAGAATGAGCGCAACAGCCACCGGATGAGCCAGAAAGGGTTCACCAGACTTACGCACCTGATTTTTGTGAGCCTCCCAGGCAAATTGAAATGCCCGTTCAACAAGATCCAATTGGATTTTAGGGTTGACCTCCTGGATCTTGTGAAGAAACATTTGCGTTGCTTCGTCAACTGAAGCGCTTGGGAGAAATAGGGAAGGATCCATACTTCAGAAAATAAACCATGAACGCACATTCGCAAATGGATAGAGCGCCATGAACTGATTCCTCTCTCTGTGTGTATAAGGAATATATATAAAATAATTCGCTCCAGAAATGAATCTATTGCTTCCCCTCATCCTATAGTGTATATATAAGTGGTTATTATACTTTAGTTTACCCTCATTCCCCACCCTGGATCTACAGTGCGAGCATACACAATCAATTTTCATGATAAACGGTTCGACATCGCCATCCCTGATCACCCCCTGCGATTAGCAGACCTGGTACCCTTTATGCATCAGCTTACTAACCTGATAATCACCGATGCAGAAGCGCACAACGAAAAAAAAGTACAGTGTGGTCCGGGCTGCGGTGTGTGCTGCTGCCAACTGGTACCGATTTCGCTGCCTGAGGTTTTTTACATTGTTGAGAAATTGTCTGGTATGCCGTTTGACCAGCGGGTCGTTTACCTTCATCGATTTGAAACACTTGAGAAGCACCTCAGTGAATCCGGAACAATAGAAGCGCTTTGGAAACTGGATGAAACGGGCAATGATCTTGCAGTTGCAAAAAACTATTTCAATCAGAAATTATTCTGTCCATTTCTGGAGAGTAACTCCTGCGCGATTCACCAGTGGCGACCTGTTGTATGTCGTGAATACAATGTTATTTCAGATCCGGCATTATGCTCTGACCCCTTTACTAATAGCATAACTCCGCTGTTTCTTTCCAAAAAACCATCCTCAGCTCTGGTACTCCTCACCCGTGAGCTTACCGGATTAAAAACAAACCAGATCCCCTTTCCTCTGCTGTTTGATTTTTTTGAACAGTATAAAACGATTGCAACGCAAAGCTGGCCAGCGGACGTTGCCCTGACCGCTTTGTTTGACATAGCCTTAAGCAGAAAATAACCACTCCTGCTCCGGTATCACCTCCTGGCAAAAATCTTCAGGATCAAGTGCATGCCAGTATCGAATTCCGACATTCTCTTAATTGTCATCAATCTTTTTCGGTGGGAACCATGTGAAGTACATTGACAACATATTCGGAACCATTATAAGCGTCATTACTGTAGCGAAACTCAAACCGAAAATCATCGCCCAGGCAAATGCAGTCCAGAATTCGGTCATCTCTGAACCGACTTGAATACCAAATGTAGAGGGGTGTATATCGAAACTGACTCCAAAGGCCATGGGGAGTAACCCAAGGACAGTTGTAGAGGCGGTAAGCAGAACTGGACGGAACCGAGTCTTGCCAGCCTCGATAACCGCATCCCGAATGCCTGAGCCCTCCTTTATCAGACGATTGGTATAATCCACCAGTACAATACAGTTATTCACAGCTACACCGGCAAGCGCAATACTTCCGATTCCGGACATGATTACTACGAACGTCTGCCGAGAAAGAAAGTAACCCCAGAAAACACCGCCCATAGAGAGAAAAACTGAAATCAGAATAATTACTGGCTGTCCAATAGAGTTAAACTGTGCGATCATCACTATTGCGATAAGAAACAGTGCAATCATAAATGCCTGTATCAGAAAATCGGTTGCTTCCTGGCGCATCTCCAGACCGGTACCGGTTCCGATCCTGTAACCCTGCGGCATTCGAATTTCTCTGATCGCATTCTCGATTTGTGCCTGAATAGCCGAACGGTTCTGAACATCTTGATTGAAATCAGCCCATACACCAACAGAACGTTGCAGATCACGACGTTTGATAACCGCAATTGACGATGTCTGGTTAACAGAAGCAACCGACGTCAGAGGAATCCGTATACCCCCCTGATCGACAATGTGAACTCGTTGCAAATCTGCAACAGAACTGCGATACTCCTTTCCGTATCGCATCACCACATCGTACTCCTCCTCCCCCTGACGAAATGAGCTGATAGTTGTGCCATTCATTGCTGTGCGGATTACCCCGGCAATATCACGAGCAGTCAATTGAAAATGTGAAGCCAACTTTCTATCGACTATCACGGTCAATTCCGGTTTTGCTGGTTCGAAGTCTGTTTCGGCCTGCCGTAATTCCGGAAATCTCCCGAGTATCTGCATTATCGAATCTGCATATCTGCCCAGAACCGAATAATCATCTCCAATTATTTCATAGGAGATATCATTTCCTGATGGAGGGCCCGTCTCCTGCTCTCTAACTGTGATCTTTGCACCAGCTACTCCGGAGAGACGTTGGTTAAGATGCTGCATTGTTTCACGACCCTTAATGGTACGCTCGGTATAAGGTTTGAATGAGAGACGTACAAATCCTTTGTTAAACTCCTCACCTGTTCCGGCGAAAATGTCACCATCTCCGGCTCTTCCGGAGGTTGATTGAATATTCTTCAGAGATGCCGGTACCCCTTTGCTTAACATCTCTACATGGCGAACAAAAGAATCTGTCTTTTCAAGTGGAGTACCCTGGGGTAGTTCTACCGAAATTATTGCTTCCGAAGGATCTGGTTCCGGAAAGAATATCGGCTCTTTTCCAAAGAAACCATACAAGATAAAACCTGTAATAACAATTACAAATGACACCAAAAGGACCAGTCCGGAGTGATCCATTGACCTTGTCAGGCGATTTCCATACCAGGTAACCAGACGCTGGTAGAATCTCCCCCCACTCATTTTTCCCGCCTGCTTACTATCTTTGACCCGAAGGAATCGCGAGCAGAATACCGGGTTGATTGTTAATGCGACAAGAAGCGAGGATGCCAGCACAACGATAACTGTTATTGGAACATACGCCATAAAGTCACCCATGACATCGGGCATGAAAATTATCGGGAAAAATGCTAAACACGTGGTCAGTGTCGAAGTGAAGATCGGCGATGCCACCTCTGTTGCCCCATCGATTGCTGCACGGATCTGTGATTTACCCATCGAACCGTGGCGAAAGATATTCTCCACAATGACAATCCCATTATCTACCAGCATACCCAACGCAAGAATCAGACTGAAGAGGACAACCATATTGAGTGTTACCCCCAACAGCTCCAGTATACTGAAAGAAAGAAGCATAGAAAAAGGGATGGCAAGAGAGACAAACAAGGAATTGATAAAACCCATGAAGAAGATTGTCACCAGCATGACCAGAATAAATCCGGAGAACATGTTGTTTTCAAGATCAAGAATAATCTGCCGAATATAATCTGATTCATCATAGACATAGTCTATCGATGTACCCTGAGGGAATCTACTGTGAGCAGTGTCGGTGATAGCTCGTACCCGGTCGACAATGTGAACGATATTTTCACCACTTCGTTTCGTTAAGGAGAGCGATATTGCAGGATTCCCATTGAATCGTGAATACGTTACCGGTTCAGCATAAGCAAATGAAACCGTTCCCAGTTCACGCAACATGACACGCACGTTTTCTCTCTGGACAATAATATCGTTGAACTGAGCCTGATCCCTGATTTCCGAATTTACTGAGATTGTGTAATTCCGTGGGGGACTCTTCAGCAGCCCGCCCGGAACGGCGACATTTCCATTTTGAACCGCACTAATCACATCGTCGATTGACAACCCGTAATAGTTCAGTTTTCCCGGATCAAGTTCAATACGAACCTGCTTTTCCGACTTACCCGTGATTTCAACCCCCAGAACCCCCCGGACCCTCCGAAGCTCCTCTGCCAGATCATCTGCAGCTTTGTCAAGAACTTCCAAACCCGAAGGATTGGATAAGGCAATAATCAGAATCGGGAAACTTGAAGAACTCAACTCTTGTACGACGGTTTCTTCAATATCTGTGGGCAAAAAGGGTCTGGCCCGATCAACCCGTTGCTGCACTCTTCTGAGAGCAGTTTCAACGGTAATATCTGATGCAAATTTAGTGAATATAAACGACAAACTCTGTTGCGATGAGGAGGTCATCTCTATAAGGCCATCCACTCCGCTTATTTCATCTTCGATAACACGGGTTACCAGGTTTTCAACATCCTGGGCCGCAACTCCCGGAAAAGCAGTCGTCACAAAAATGTAGGGCTGTTTAATCTCAGGTGCAGACTCCCTGGGCAGACGGATGTAGGATAGGATACCTGAGAAGACTATCAGAACAGAAAATGCAAACACCACTGGAGCTCTGTGTACAAGATATCTGATCATAATTGGCGTTGCTGTTGAATTTTTACCGGTGTACCATCTGTAACCAGAGCCTGCCCCGCCGTTATGATACAATCACCACTGGAAAGGCCATCTGTAACCAGGGTTGTAGTATCTGTCTGAGCTCCGGTCATAATAAATCTGCGGCTCGCCCGACCATCAGAATCTATCACCATAACAGAATGGGTTATCCCCTCAATAGTGATCACCTCTGTTGGGATAACAATGGCATTTTCATGAGTACGAAGATCCAACCTGACCCTTCCGGAGATTCCCGGCAGCAGCGCCCCGTCTTTATTTACGATAAATATTCTTGCTAAAAATGATCTATCCTCCTGATTCGCCCCACGGGCAAGATAGTGAACCTCTCCACTCCAGAACCGGTTAGCGATCCTTTCAACCGACACTATTGCCCTGCTCCCGGGTTGAACCTGGAAAATGTCCGTTTCAGAAATAGTAATGTCGATCCTGAGTGTATCGATTTTTCCTACTGTAAAGGTTTGTATCCCTGGAGCAAGGTCCTGGAAAAGTTCGATATAGCGGTTTAGAACCAATCCCTCACATGGTGTAATCGCCAGCGCACCCCGGTAGTTTTTCTGTGCATCGATATGGTTGGCGCGGGCCAGAAGATATGCAGCATGTGCCTGGTCAACTGCAAGTTGCGATGCGTTTCCGTTACGTTTGTGCCGGAGTGTCTGTTCCCATGTATCCTTTGCCATCTGCTCATCCAGACGTGTCGTCTGCAGTACGGCCATAGCCCTTGATGCATCAATTCGGGCTAAGGATGCCCCCCTCTTTACCCGGTCCCCTTCAAATGCATCGATCCGCTCAACCCGCCCTCCGGTATAACTGAGGAGATTTGCCACGGTTACCGGTTCAAAACGCCCAAAATACGTTTCTGTTTCTGTAAAGGTTGTGGGTTGCACCTGTATTGCCTCTACGAGGATTGTATCACCCTGCCCCCCATCTCCATTTCCTTCAGGCTGGGAGCAGCCAAGGAAAAGCAGAGTACCTGCACCCGCCAACAGCACAATTGATTTACCTAGCATATACCGGCAATCCATGCAAAATTCGTAAACGAGCCCTGAGCAACAGTTGCTGCAGTCTCAACGAGTCTAACTGCCGTACTGTCGCCTGAAACTCCTGTTGAATTTCTAAAAACAGAATGGCATCAATAAATCCGCGTTCAATATCCTCCTCTGCTCTGGAAAGTGCTTTTTCTGCAGCATTGAACCGTAGCTGCACAGCAGAAATCGAACTGTCAAGAGCAGAGAGTTTCATCCTGAGTTCCTCTCTGTCGGTACGGGTCGATTCTTCAAGCTGCTGAAGCTCTGCCCGTGCAATATCTTCGTTCAATCTTGCCTGCCGTAACTGTGCAAAGATTCTCTTTCCATCGAAAATGTTCCAGGTAAGCTGCAGCCCGATAAGATAATTAAAGTAACCCGGATTAAAGTAGTCCAGTGGTGAAGGAATGTCGGGAATGCCCAATGCCATTTCACCTGTATCTCCCCCATTTCGATCAAGATACTCCAGGTATAATTCGGTTAGACCTGAGGTATCGATTATCATGAACTGATTTGTTATTGACCCGGAGAGGCTGATTGATGGGAACAGTCCTGAGCGTATCCCTTTTTGCTGATGTCTGTAAATATCGGCCTGTAATTTTTTCAGAAAAATCTGAGTATTCTGCAGTATCGTGTCTGGAGTGTCGAAAACAGTCCTGCCGGTGTCCAGCACCAGACTATACACATCTTCTTCCCCTAAGCCGATAGTTGTATTGAGACGACTCCTGGTGATAGTTCGATCGGATCGGGCAGTGATAAGATTTGCCTGATCACCACGCAACTGTGCCTCGATTCTGTAAAAGTCGCGCTGGGAAATACGATCCGCTCTATAATCAAGCTCCGAGCGCTCATATATCCGTTCAGACCGTTGCAGTGCATCCTGCGCAATCTGCAGATCAAGCTGAGCGGTGTATGCTCGTGTGAATAATTCAATCACCCGAAGATAGAAGATATCCTCCTGGTATCGCTGGTTTGCATCGGTCAGCGAATCGCTCACTCCGGCAAGTCGCAATGCACTCGATACTCTGCCAAACGTTATCAAAGGCTGCTGTACTGATAAAGCCCAATCGAATACATACCCGTTAATGCGATCGATAATGAGAAAAAGAAAACTCTCCTGTATTCCCTGCCCCCTAAGCGACTGGGACATGTAGGAAGAACCGGACTGAAACGACACCACCGGAAAGGCTTCTGATTTATAAATATCTGTCTGCGCCCGCTCAGCTCTGGCCTGGTACTGGATTACTTGTATACCGGTTGCGTTTTTCCTGGCAATGCTCAAGATATCACGGAGTGAATACATGTATTCTCCACGAGTAATCACAGGAATTAATAGGAGATACAGAAAGAGAATCGCCCTATTTGCTTTCACCAGCAGCATAATTCACCCCGAAATATCCCTCGTATGCATGAACGATTACAGGAAGGCTGATAACAAAGGAGCAAATTGTATACCGAAAGAGTTCTAAACTAATCGGGAGTGTATTTCTGAAGGAAGCATCAAAAGATGCCGTTTCCGGCTTTTTTGAACAAGAACTGCTATTGAGATAACTTGTGGCTACGGAATGGCTTCTTTCCCCTGCTATCCAGAAAAACAATGGTCAGAAATGGCAGTGCAGAGAGCATTCCATACCAGGGAGTAATCTCGATCGGATTATTGAATATCCATGCCCAGGGGTATTTTTCATACGAGAGGAAAACAGATGAGTGGTACGCCTTTCCCCAGGCATCAAAGGAGAGATATATCCATCCGGAAGCCCAGGAATAGCCACTCACAGCTGGCAATCCGGAAACGGCGCCATAATCCCAGAAAGCTTCAAACAACAGAGCAAAAAGCATACAAACACCGAACAACCGGAGGTTCATCCATTTCCAGCACATAACCCACAATACAAGAATCGGAATCCCATAAAGAACCGCTAAACTTCTTCCGCACATACTCCCGAAGACCAGAAAAAACAGACAGATCATTAAAAAGAGCATGAAACTGGTTAAAAGCCACCCGGAACGTCCCTTTTTCAGATCAGTGACACGTGGTTCAAGCAATCGATAGACACCATAAAACAGTGAAGCTATTACAGGGCAGAATATCCAATCTTCCACTGTCAGCATCCATTCGAATCCTAAAATTCCCTTTGGTCGATATAACCAGGCCGGGTACGAGGTGTCGATTTTTGCGATAAAGATATTCCAAACCCATCCCGCCAGTGATATCGGAAACAGATAGAGCAGAAATTGATTCCATCCCCACCTCTTTCGGCAAAGCAGAAACAGCAGTATAGTGATGACAATTACAATAAGCAGTGCTCCTGGATAAGAATAGTTGATCAGAAGATCGATTCCCTGCTCACCCCCCTCCCCATCCTTTACCAACGAATAGAGATATCCCCTCTGCAGATTATCCTGATAGAACTCTTTATTGGACTTAGACAGGAGCAATTTGTTCAGCATGATGATTTATAAGAGTTTGCGTACAATCAGATATACCGGTAATCCGTTCACAGCATATCCCAAATAAACCTGAACAGGTATTCCAAGCAGCGTAACTTTTGGTAAAAACGGTTTAAATTTGCCAATATAGGCATGATCGTAATGATACACCCAGTAGTTTAATTTATAAAAAACAATTTCGCTGCAGGAACCAACCAGAAATGTTGCTGCCATATAGGAAAAGGGACTCGAAAACCCCAGTCCCCTCTCTGCAACCAGCGCAGAAGCGCCTACAATATGCACCCAGCCAAATGGTAGAAGGAAATTGATGTCAGTATTTCCAATACAGTGCCTCTCCCTTATTTCCGGATGATACGTAAAGAGTGCATCCATACTTGCTTCATAGAGAAAACCGATGGCAAAAGTCACTATATACAGCTTTATCCATTTGTCGGGAAAGACGATCCAGAGTGTCAGTGCTGCACCGACACCCAGAATGATCAATCCCCACTCCCGAAGCGTCAGGGAGAGAAAACGGTGGATTCCGGATTTCAACAGTTCCCTCCATTTTTCATCGTCACATCAGCGGTAACCGCATCATTTATGACCTTTTTGTGCTCATGGGAGCTGAATCTTTTGAGAACCTCATACAATCCCTCATACAAACCGACACTGAGAAAAATGGCACTGAGATACATAAAGACCTCCTCAATAGGTGTAACACCGATCGTAGGCCCCAATATCCTCTGCTTGTTATAGACCCAGTGCCCTCGCACAATGGCGTTATGTTCGAAGAGAAAATAGAGTGGCAGATTGATCATGATAGTAAAGGCAAAAGCCACCAGATGAACGGTTTTGATGTTTTTTTTGAGAAAGTAGATCCCCAACAGAAAATAGGGTGAAATCATCAGAGCCCATGCCGGCACCCACCGCCCCTCACTGTACGACCATCTTCCGTAAGCACCTCTGAGAGCAGACTCATCAGCATTCATCAGAGGTACACAGGTCAGCTTGTAAACTGTATACACGACCGGAGCTAAACAGACTACTATCATGATTGTTTTACCAATGATATTCAGTGTCTTACGAGAGATTCCATGATAGCCCGGTGTACCCTCCTTTAATCCCAGACCAATGAATTGAACCTCCAATGCTGCATACAGCAAACAAACCTGAACTGTTGCACCATAATAAAAAAGGATCTCTTCAATGGGAATATTTCCTATCCGATAAGGACAGAGTGCATCCACATCTTCAAAGAATACCCAGAACCGATGTTGCACTCCGATGAGTTCCATCACTACTGCAAACATTGACATTCCCAGGGCTGTGGCGATCAAACTCAGTTTTTTCAGCGGACAAAGCCGCTCCCATACATGAAAGCAAAGCAACAATGCGGGAGAGAAAAACACCAGAAACAGAGCCCCCAGATAACACCAATCGTGGAAGAAGCTGTAAACTGATGCTGCAATGGAAAGAATGAGTAACATCAGGACGGTTGTTTTCATGCGTTTTCCATTCTGCTATCCTTTTTAATTATAACAGTAAATTTTTGTTTTAACAAGAGGATAATATGCAGAACGGGAAATTAATTGCTGAAACGGAAACAGCTTATCTGGAGTGTTTTTCCAGTCAAGACTTTACATGCTGCTGACAGAGTGCTTTCTGGATTGCATTGCGGAGTTCCTGAACTGTATATGGTTTCTGGATTGCTCCTGCAAACCCATATTCCGTATAGTGTGCCAGGATAGTATCATCTGAATAACCACTGGAAATAATTATCAGAGCATTCGGATCGATTCGCTTCAGATTTGCAGCGAACTCTTTACCCCCCATGCCACCGATAATGACCAGATCGGTAAATACCAGCACGTATTTCTCACACTGTATACTTTTTTGATACATCAGGAGTCCCTGCTCTCCATCAGCGGCAGAATCGACAGCATAGCCGAAACTACACAGAAGTGATGTAAGTAGCTTTCGTACTGATGGGTCATCATCGACGACAAGCACTCGTCCTTTTTTTCCTGAAGCGGCTGTCTTTGGCTGCTGAGAGGCTTTAGCCTTTTCTGAAGCGGGTAAATAGATACGGAACTCCGCACCCGAGCCTGGCTCGGAGCAAACTTCAACCCGTCCGTTATGCTTTGTTACGATTGAGTAAACCGTTGCAAGCCCCAATCCCATGCCATCACGTTTTGTGGTGAAATAGGGGTCAAATATACGATCACGATCCTCAAGGCTGATCCCCGGCCCGGTATCGGATACCGATATACAGATCTGCCCGGCAGTTCCGGTATCTTTATCCATTGGGTGGACAGTGCAATGAATTGTCAGTGTTCCGGACTGACCCATAGCTTGACAAGCGTTTATGGTAAGATTCTGAAAAACCTGACGAAGCTGCCCGGCATCGGCTTCGACAAATACCGGAAACCCCGGATACGTGGTGTTCAAAGATACTTTTGATCCACAAAGGAAAATCCGTACTGTTTCATCGATTAATGGGCAGAGTTCAATAAGCTCTTTTACCGGTGAGCCGCCACGAGAGAACGTCACAAGCTGTTTGGTAAGTGACCGCGCATTTATAGCAGCTTTCTCCGCCTCACTTAAGATTTCGTGCATTTCCGATTTTTCAGAACAATACTGGCGTGCCAGAGCAATGCTTGTGGATAAACTGAAGAGAAGATTATTGAAATCATGAGCAATTCCCCCTGCAAGATTGCCCAGTGCCTGGATATTCCTGGCTCGCTGCAATTCCCTTTCAGCAATTTTCTGATCAGTAATATCGTGCACAAGAAGAATTCTTCCCAGTGATTGATCGTTATCCCGAACGCTCGATTGCGAGAGGATAAGGTATCGCTCTTTCCCCTTTTCCTGGAATGAATGCATGACACCACAATAGGTTTTGTTCCATTCGTATTCTGGTATTCTGCTGTTAATCATTTCCCGTTTCAGCATCTTACCATTTATACCAAAGAGAGTTTCAGCACTGCTGTTTGCCATTATTGGATTTCCGAAAGGATCAAAAAAAACCACCGCTTCTTTTATATTCTCGAAAAGTTTAACAAACGATCCCTCCAGCTGTCTGACATCGACAGACAGGAAATAGTATCTGCTCACAGCAATATAGATCAGAATGGTACTAATCAACATGCCCAGCGAAGAGTACTGGAAAAAGGAGGAAACACCAAAAAGCCCCCCGGCAATGGAAAAGAGGGCTAATGTATAAACCATTGGCACCACAGCAGCCGCCACGATATAGCGAAGCTGCATGTAGAGCGAACGATCATCTGTTGTTTTCATTTTGAGATAGCATAGTACAGTTGCATACACACCAGGAATAAAACAGGTGATCAGCATAAAAGACAGACATTTAGAATAAAATGGCACTGCGATGGGATAGCGATACCCGGGGAACACCACAGCTGTACCGACATCAAAGAAAGGCGACAGTACTGCAGAAACGCTACTGACCAGAGCAAGGGACCAGAATAACAGTTTCCGCTTTTTATTGAGTAGTGAATAGGTGAAATTGAGAAACAGAATGCCCTGAAAAAAGAGGTTCATCCCTGCTAAACCGATTAAATTGGTGCGCATGACTTCCGGAATCGGCAAGCGGATGATGAATTCACAAAGTGATGATGATACAAGTGTCAGAGAATAGAGGAGGTAGGATCGATTGAGTGGCGTTGATCTTCGCTGTCCATATACGTACGCAAGTACAAACAGACTGGCTCCAGCAGATAACAGCGGAAGAAATCCAACTGGACCGATTTCAATAGAATAGTCCATTTGCGAATGCCTGTTCAGTCCTCAAATTTTGCGAATACAGTTTTTTGATTTGAATAAATATAAATTACCAGGACCTGAATGATGAGATAAAATGTGCATATTGTTTGCAATAAGCAAAGATCATGGTACGATATACATACAAAACTCGTTTTGCTATTTCAACTTATTCATGAGTAATCTTGAGGTCACAATTCCAGATTCCAGACACATGCTCACTCCCGGATAAGACACATATGATCCGGCAAGAAAGAGATTCTTTATTGGGGTCGATGGCTGTGTCCGCTCACGTAAACTTTGACTTGTGCACATCCTGGCTCCGATGGCAGCTCCTGACGGTGTCGCCCCATATCGCTTCATGGTGCGTGGTGATGCACTGAAAATTACTTCGGCGTGTTTTGACAATGGAATACCAGTCACCCTTTCCACTTTATTGATTATTGCAGTCTGCACCGCAGCCTTCTTTTTAGTATACTCTTTGAGGGGCATTGTATCCCAGTCGCCCATAGGATAGTATTCGGCTATGGACATGGTTGAACGACTGGAAGAGAGCTGATCGGGATAACAGGTTATCACAAATGGGGTATGCTGCCTGTCGTCGTTTATGACTAACGCATGCCGCTTCCGATCATCATAGGTCGGATCGAAAAATGAGGTCGTCGCACGCAAACCATGTTCAAGGGGATTTAGGGTTAGACCAAGGTACACCTGAAAAATTGACAGGGATTCTTGAACAGATTGGATACTTTTAATATAGGAAGGTTCAAGTACGTTCTGATCAATCATCTTCAGAAAAACATCTTTAGTGTTAATTGCCGCAATCACAGCCCCGGTCCTGATCATTTCTCCGTTCTCAGTAACAATTCCCTTCACCATGCCCTGTTCGATCAGGATTTTTCTCACACCCGTTGCGGTATAGATTCGGCCATTGTTTTTTTCGATACTCTTTACTAATCCATCGATCAGCTTACCAGTCCCTCCGGCAACAAGACGGGGCCCCCCCGATATATACTTATGGATCAGACTGCACATGGCAACACCATTGACTTCGGAATCGGGGCTGGAGACATATACTGTATACGCATTGAGTACCCATCGCAGAACCGGATCAGAGATAAAATCAAGCATCTCTGCATAGCTTCTTTTTCCATGGTTTACAATGGTGGGAAATCGCAGTTTTCCCAGGTCCTTAAAGATTCCCTTGCCATCTCGGAGCATACAGGCCAAGAGTGCGTCTTTCGGAGATCTCATCGGCTCCCGTGCGGCGATTCGCAGAGCGCCTGTTTCTTTCCCTGCACTGGTGATAAGTGCCATAAAACGGTCTATTTCTCTTTCGGATGAGGGAAAGAAGCGCTTAAGTGTTGCTCTCACCCGCTCACTTCCCCAGGGCAGAAGAAATCTATTGATAATTTCGAGGGATTGAGGATCAAAACGAACGGCTTCGTAAAGTTCTGGTGACTGAACCAATTGGAGGTCTTTGAGCCCAAGGAGATTGCGTATGGAAGTACAATATGATTTATCTGCACTTATCTGATGCGTTGATGCCTCAAAGAGGTATCCTCCTCTTTTAAACGTTCCAACAAAACCACCCAGCTGCCTGTTCCTCTCAAACAACGACACTGCTACACCCCTTTTTGCCAGATAAGCCGCTGCAGACAAACCGGATAAGCCGCCTCCGATTATTGCCACATCAAACCGATGCCGTTTCATGCAAGATTCTCCCTCTTTGTTTGGTGTTACTTTTTCATGGTTGCAAACAGAATGCCTGAACGGGTACCGTTTTTGTCAAAACGGCTGTAAAAGCGAAATCTCTTAAGAGAAATTCAGGGTATTTTGCGTGCAAAGCCCTCTTTTAATCTACTAAATATGATAAAAAGAACCCAAAGTAATTCCGTAAATTACATGAAGAGAGATCAAAATGATAAGATCATAAACCGGGTGGTGATGTTCACCCGAAGAGGCGGCTTGCACTGTTTTGCGGAAATGAGGAATGCAAATAACCAAGACGGCTGTAACAAGAGTGGCCAGAATTATATGTGGTATCGACAAAATAAATCCACCCCACCAGAATGAACGCTGCCAGATCAAGCCAAATCCTGCAGCGTACCCCATGCCAATGAGGATGCTTAGGAATAGATGAAGCAGAAACCCCACCATCTCAGCGCCATGATGTCCCGGTTTAACCAGAAGAGACCCGATAAGTTCCAGATAATTTACAGAACACAGTTTCATGTTTCGGGCAAGTAAAAACAGCACAAAAACAGCAGTACCCCCGATAGCACCCGCTCGCAACGCAGCTTCAACATTCAAAAAAGACAGCACCGAAATAGTCCTTCCTGTTTAAACCCAATGCTCACAATAGAGATTCATTACGAATATGTGGCATGAAAAGTGCAACACTCTGGCATGAAATTTGGAAAAAAATCATCCCTGCACCTCACGAATCTTTAACAGTCATGGAGTAGCACAGATGAAGCCCTTCCCTGCCAGACAAACGATTATGAGCATCACCGCAGTGCTTTTTCTCTTCCTTGGCATCCGCTACATCTTTGTCCAGATTACAGAGAAGCAGTTGCCTCTCTTTAAGAACCATTCTCATTTCCTCATGGATTTTGAATACTTCTATACGATGGGAACGCGCGCATTTTCCTCTCCCCGAACACTATATGAAGATCCCAAAGAGAACGGCACTAAAATGATTCTTCTGAACCAATCCGTTTTTCACCCCTACCCGCCTCCATCGTCGCTTCTTTTCCGGCTCTTCGCTTTTTTGCCCTTTCCCTGGGCATATATGAGCTGGTCTCTTTTTGTCTACCTGCTTATTGGTATCTCCTGTACTCTCTATGCAGCAGCACTGAAAAAAGAGGGTAAGGAAAGAGGAGTTCCGTGGTTTCCGATTCTCCTCTCAATTGGAGCAGGTCCCACATTTCTCGACTCCTCCTTTGGAAATGTCAATGCATTACTGCTCCTTCTTTGCGTTCTCTACGGATATTTGTTTGTCCATAATCGTTATATGACTGCAGGCCTGGTACTCTCAGTAGCCAGTTGGCTAAAGCTCTATCCGCTTCTTCTGCTCCTGACACTTCTTTTTGCCAGAGATCGTTTCAGACTGCTTACAGGATTTCTCACCGGAGCAGTAACTATACTGCTTGTGACCCTATTATTTATCCCGTTTCCACTGTTTGGTGAATACTTTCTTAGAATCGCTCCAGCCTATTCACACCAGACACTCACCCATGTGTTTAACCAGTCTCTTACAGCATCCCTACTGCGCCTCGCAACAAAAGAGGATGTCTTTTTCGCCTATAGTTACGTTCTCACCCCAAACTGGATTCGCCTGTTTTCGACACTCTTTCTCGCTACAGGCATTTCATTAGTATTTATAATCAGGAAAAGGAGGCAAACGCTTCCACCACTTGCCACCATCGCCTTTCTCTGCTCTCTTATCCCCCTGGTAACACCCATTGGGTGGGGATACACATTTGTTCTGACCTACCCGGCACTTTTGGTACTCTATTTCAGCGGAGCCACCAGTTCCTGGCCCCGAACACTGCTGTATGTAAGCTGCTGGTTTGCCTTTGCAATTCCAAGCTACCACTCCATCGAAGCAATCGGGGTTCCCTGGTTACTGCGGGTACTCTACTATTCCCGCTATACCCTCTCTGCACTGGTGATCTCTATCTGGACCGCAATGATGCTATACAAAAGGGATTCGAGTTCACCTGCACTCTTAAAAAAAGACCGGTAAGCTAAAACTGGCCCCATTTTAGCATGCTCTATGAGTAGGGGTACAAAGATCTCCCAGGCAGAGCTGGCTCCAAAACTCCTGCCTGTATTACCATGAGACCGACACTGATAAATTATCCATTTTGCGAAAGAGCACCTAAGCATGGACTCAGAAGAAGGTGATCTCTACCTGACCCAAAACCAGGGAACTCTTGACAATACGACTATCCTTCGTTTTACCCATGCACTAAGTGCCGGGGCCGGTATCGAGGTTCATCTTGAAAACCTCAACAAAGCTCTGCTGGCGCGCAACGAAATGAGAATCATCTATCTTTACCTTCCCACTGAATCTTCAGCACACAGAGAAGAGCTCGCTATCGGCAAGGGATCTCTGGTCAAAATCCCACTCATGAGCAAAACAAACCAGACAACTTCCACTTCAAAATCAATCAAAAAACAAATACTTGAGCGTCTTACCACACACAATGGGTACCTCTTTTTTCATGGAATTTACCAAAACGTACAGTTTCTCTTTTCCAGTCTGCAATTTCTCCTCAATCCCAATCCAAAACGTTTTTCTTTCATGCCTCGTTTCCGGGAAGCAAAAGATATCTCTTTGATACTGAACACAATCTTTTCTTCTTACCATATCGATCTTGTAGTCAATCATTTTTCCGGGGGAAGAGACAGCTATGAAGTAATGACCAATGCACACAGGCGCAATATTCCGATTCTGGTTATGAATCATTTCAACAATGTGTGGTTCAATTATGTGCCAATCCGCCAGCAGCTTACATTAGCTAACGCCGCTGCGGGCCTGTCCAGAATCAATGTCCCCCATTATCTGCGATCAAAATATGTAAATCTTTCCAATGGTATCGATACCGATTTTTTCAATCCGGATCGGGTCTCCAAAAAGCCGCTCTTTAAATACCCGGCGCTTCTTTTACCAGCCAGAGTGGTGCGTGAAAAAGGACATATGGATCTTCTGGAAGTGGTTAAAAATCTGAAAACCTCTGGTCTTGAGTGTTGCGCTATATTTGCCGGTCGAATAGATATGCCCGATTTCAAGCGCGAACTGGATGCATATATTGATACTCACAAACTGGTTGAGAATTGCATTTTCACCGGAACTCTCGATCCTGAAGCATTACGCAGCATGTATGCAGGAAGCACACTCGTTGTGCTGCCTACCTATTTTGAAGGACTCGGGAGGGTTCTAATCGAAGCGCAGGCTATGAAAGTCCCTCCTGTAGCATATCGCTCCGGAGGTGTACCAGATGCAGTCCGTGAAAATGAAAGTGGCCTGTTAGTTAAACGGGGTGATAAATGGGCACTGTACAGGGCGATTGTAGAATTACTCAAGGATGATCAGAAGCGTAAAGAGTTTGGATCTAATGGAAGAGATTTTGCCGTGAAACAATTTAGCCTCACAGCTCTTGCCAGTCGCCACGAGCACACATACAGTCATCTCATTTCATGCCATCCTTGACGGTTTACTGACAATATATTCCTCTTTCCTGAACAAGATAATAATACGGACCGCTAACTATAAAAATATCATAACAGATAATAAACACGATTTTTCACCTGGTTGCTGCGCAGGGTGGCGCGCTTATGCTGCCGTGCCAGGCCATACCGTCCGGTGCGCGACACCCGTAACGGTTGGCCGCGAAGCG
>OBJA01000985.1_pt1 | contig 21557 bp, 20 predicted proteins | sample 1519751 | NCBI WGS metagenome assembly OBJA01 (sample SAMEA3881238, study PRJEB22517) | soil metagenome | biome: lake sediment; feature: soda lake sediment; material: sediment, water from around vicinity | place: India | collected 2013-12-23 | depth 3 m
GCTCTCTCCGACACGGAGAGGTATCGTGTTTAGTGGTTATATCGGCGCCATCCTGGCCACGATACCTTAAACCGTCGTGGTTTTGGAGTAACCCAAAGCCTTTGGTGGTAAAGGTTTGTAGATTTATAGGGTCGGAGTTAGACGTATTTTCTAAGCAGACTGCAACGCAGTCTTTTTTGATTCCCACCTACATGGGCATACTACACCATAGATATAATGCAAAAACATCTATACGGTTTCAGTATCACTCTTAGGAGGAATTGCAATGGAGTTTACCTTTGTCCATGCCAATCTGAACGTGCTCGATCTGGATCGAAGTACCGCTTTTTACCAAGAAGCCCTCGGCTTGACGGTGGTCAAGAAAAAGCTGGCTCAAGACGGAAGCTTTATCCTCGCTTTTTTGCAGGACAATACAGCTAATGCCCAAGTTGAGCTGACTTGGTTGAATGGCCGAACAGAACCTTACGAACTGGGAGACAACGAGTCTCATCTGGCATTTACAGTCGACGACTTTGACGCCGCCTATAACCTCCACCAAAAGATGGGCTGCATATGTTATGAGAATAAAGGCATGGGCCTGTACTTCATTGAAGACCCCGACGGATATTGGATAGAGATTCTCCCGTTGAAAAAGGCTATATAAAAGTGGATAAGGAGTTATTATGACAATGGAAAATGTACTAACCCGTATTGGATGGAAATTCGACAACAGCTATGCCCGTTTACCCCAGTTATTCTTTGCTGAAATTGACCCCACTCCGGTGCGCTCACCGGAATGGGTCGTTCTTAATGAACCGTTGGCAATTGCTCTGGGATTTAATGTTCAGGCATTAAAGAGCGAGGAAGGGATTGAAGTCCTTGCGGGAAACCGGATTCCCGAAGGCGCGATACCCATCGCTCAAGCCTACGCGGGTCACCAATTCGGCCATTTTACCATGTTGGGAGATGGTCGGGCATTACTCATCGGTGAACAGATGGCTCCCACGGGCAACCGGGTCGATATCCAACTCAAGGGCTCGGGTCGAACACCCTACTCCCGCGGCGGTGATGGACGGGCTGTACTTGGCCCTATGTTGCGCGAGTATATCATCAGCGAAGCGATGCACGCCCTCGGTATACCAACAACCCGTAGCTTAGCTGTGGTCACAACCGGCGAGACCGTATTCCGCGACGGTCCGCAGCCGGGCGCCATCTTGACGCGGGTAGCTGCCAGCCACTTACGGGTCGGCACTTTTCAATATGTATCGAACTGGGGAAGTTTAGAGGATCTGCGGCTGTTGGCGGACTATACGATAGCAAGGCATTTCCCATCCATCGCTTCCGATGAATATCGCTATCTTCAGCTGCTGAAAGAAGTTGCCAAGCGTCAAGCATTCCTGATCGCCCAATGGCAACGGGTCGGTTTTATTCATGGTGTGATGAACACCGACAACATGGCCATTAGCGGAGAAACCATCGATTATGGACCATGTGCCTTTATGGATACCTACGATCCCGCCACAGTATTTAGTTCCATCGATGTTTACGGCCGATATGCCTATGGCAATCAGCCGGATATTGCCGCGTGGAATCTAGCGCGCTTTGCGGAAACCCTACTGCCGCTATTGCATGATCAACCGGATCAAGCTGCGGCATTAGCCCAGGAGGAGATCTCAGTCTTTGTTGAGCTGTATCACCATCATTGGCTCTCTTGCATGAGAGCCAAATTAGGAATAACCAACGAAGAAAATGAGGATGAGTCTCTAATCAACGACCTTCTCCGTATGATGAAGGAGTATGACGCAGACTTTACCAATACCTTCCGCGCCTTAACCTTAAACGATTTGGAGGATACTCCTCTCTTTGGTCTAGAGGAGTTTAATCGGTGGTATGAAATGTGGCAGACCAGGCAATCTAGGCAGCAGGCGTCGAAAGCCGACATCGGGCAATTGATGCGCAAGAGCAATCCGGCGATCATCCCAAGAAACCATCGGGTCGAAGAAGCCTTGGAAGCCGCTGTGAAACACGATGATACCCGCGTCATGGAGAGACTTTTAGACGCTCTCTCAAACCCATCCGCTTACTCCCCCGAACAGATGGCATACACTGCCCCACCGGAGCCATCGGCCTGTCCATACCGGACTTTTTGCGGGACGTGAGAAGAAGTTTGAAGTGGACTTAGACTCAACGTGGGTAATGAAGTCAAATAAAAAACGACTCGCAAGATAAAAACCTCGCGAGTCGTTTTAATTATAACCTCATCTTTAAATGTTCTTCTTTAGAATATCCGCTTTATCCGTCTTCTCCCAAGGCAGATCCAGATCCGTGCGGCCGAAGTGGCCGTAGGCCGCTATCTGACGATAAATGGGGCGACGCAGATTTAAATCACGAATAATGGCTGCCGGACGCAGATCGAAGTGTTCTCGAATGAGTTCGACGATCTTCGCTTTGGCGATCTTCTCGGTTCCATAGGTCTCCACCGTGAGGGAGACGGGATGGGCCACACCGATGGCGTAGGCGATCTGGATCTCACAGCGATCGGCCAGTCCAGCTGCAACCACGTTCTTAGCTACATAACGAGCGGCATAGGCTGCGGAACGATCAACCTTTGTAGGATCCTTGCCGGAGAAGGCTCCACCGCCGTGGGAGGCTGCTCCGCCATATGTATCCACGATAATCTTACGTCCAGTCAGACCGGAATCTCCCTGGGGTCCTCCCACCACGAAACGTCCAGTGGGGTTAATATAGAAGCGGGTCTTCTCGTCCAGCAGTTCAGCGGGGACCGTCGGTTTTATCACATATTCGATGATCTCCCGACGAAGCTGTTCCATCTCAATGGTGGGATCATGTTGCGATGATACGACAATGGTATCGATGCGAACAGGTTTATGTCCCTCATATTCCACTGTGACTTGCGTCTTTCCATCCGGTCGAAGATAGGGCAGCGTTCCATTCTTACGAACCTCTGTCAATCTCCGCGACAATTTATGTGCCATGGCAATGGGCATCGGCATCAATTCAGGGGTTTCATTACAGGCGAAGCCAAAGACCATTCCTTGGTCACCTGCACCGATCTTGTCCAACAGATCGCCTTGGGACTCTTCACGAGTCTCCCAAGCATCATTGACGCCCTGGGCAATATCGGGCGACTGCTCGTCCAACGTGGTAAGGACAGCACAGGTATCGCCATCAAAGCCATATTTGGCCCGAGTGTAACCGATCTCGCGAATGGTCTCTCGGACAATCTTTGGAATCTCCACGTAGCATTCGGTGGTGATCTCCCCCATCACCAAGACCAACCCAGTGGTCACTGAAGTCTCACAAGCCACCCGCGCATAGGGATCTTCGGCTAAAATAGCATCCAAAACCGCATCGGAGATCTGATCGCAGATTTTATCGGGATGTCCCTCCGTCACCGATTCCGATGTAAATAAGCGCCTCTCTTCCATTTACAACACACTCCTTTTCCTGCTCTCAAAACCACAGTTCATCCTCAAACCATAGGTTGCCCATCCATAGAAAAAACCCCTCCTCTGGAAGGAAGGGTCGTGACAGCTTTTCATACACCCTCTCATCTTCCAGAATTCTATTCTGGGGAATTGGCACCGTTTCGGAGTTTCCTCCAATGGTTGCCGGGCTTCATCGGGCCGTGTCCCTCCACCTCTCTGGATGAGAATATTCGGTTGTCGATTCAAATGGATTATACGTTATGATTTTGCAATTGTCAAGTTGGAATCTGCTATTTTCCGATCCGATTAACCTGCAACAGGTTTGTGCTCCCAACAACACCCGCCCGGACTCCTGCGGTTAGGATGATGAGATCACCTTCACTGACATATCCTGCACGAACCATACTATCGATGCTCACATCCAACATCTCATCGATGGTGTACGTCCGGGGAACCAACATCGGCGTCACACCCCAGGATAAGGTGAGCTGCCTTAAGACGCGAGGTGATGGTGTCGAAGCTAAAATCGGCGTTTGAGGACGATACTTCGAGACCATGCGGGCGGTTTGACCCGATTGCGTCGATGTAATGATGGCGGCCGCCGAAAGATCCGCCGCAGTCTGGCAGGTTGCATGGGATATGGCATCGCCGATGGAACCAAAGTGCCCCACCCGCTTTTTGCTCAAGATCTCTTCATAATTCAAGGAAGCCTCGGTCCGATCCGCCACCCGAGCCATCATCTGAACCGCAGCAACCGGATGCTTACCGACCGCTGTTTCGGCAGAAAGCATGATGGCATCGGTACCGTCGAGAATCGCATGGGCCACATCCGTAACTTCAGCGCGGGTCGGCCGCGGATTTCGTATCATGGATTCCAGCATCTCTGTAGCGGTTATCACTGGTTTGCCTGCGTGATTAGCAGATGAAATCAGCGAGGATTGAATCATAGGCACTTCTTCAGGAGGGACCTCGATCCCCAGATCACCACGGGCTACCATAATGCCATCTGCTTCTTCAAGAATGGAATGGATATTGTGGAATCCTTCTTCGTTTTCGATTTTGGCTATGATCAAACGTTCCTTGCCCTCTTCGCCCATGAGTTCCCTCACTTCCCGGATATGCTCCGGTCGACGGACAAAGGATAGGGCGAAAAGATCGACCCCTTCAGCCATGGCAAATCGGATATCTTCTATATCCTTGGGGGTAACAGCGGGTAAGCGCACCGAGATGCCCGGTAGCGTCACACCTTTACGGGATGTCAGTTCACCGCCTCGAACCACATGGCAGATGAGTTCATCGGAGGTCGCTGAATCAACTTTTAACTGGATAAGCCCGTCCGCAATAAAGATCGTCTTGCCAACTGGCACATCTTCGACCAAGTGGGGATAGTCCACAGGGATCTGTCCCGGCTTCGTCGCTTTATCCCCAGCCACCAATGAAACTTTTGCGCCTTCTTTGAGAGTAATTGGGTTATCAAATTTACTAAGGCGGATCTTTGGTCCTTGTATATCCACCAATATTCCAATCGGTCTTCCACAGGCCGAGGATGCTTGACGAACCGTCTCAATGGCATGATGGTGATCTTCATGCGTTCCATGGGAGAAGTTGATCCTCGCCACATCCATACCGGCGTTGACCATTTGCTCGATGACACCCGGTTCCAGGGACGCGGGACCGATTGTACAAACAATCTTCGTCTTCTTCACTTAACTGGCAACTCCCCTCAGACTACAGCGAGAATATTCGCCAGTTCCAACATATCTTGATCGATGGATTTCTTTGTTGCGATGGATTCATCCATGGAGTAAACCTGGATCTTCCCATCCACATATCCGATCATCTTCTCCGTCGCGCCTTCCCGCAAAAGCTCAACAGCTTTAGCCCCGGAGAGTGTGGCAATCAATCGATCCAGCGCTGTTGGCGAACCACCCCGCTGGATATGGCCTAGAATTGTAATTCGCGTATCTTTCTTCGTCTTCTCTTGGATCATCTGACCAATTCTCGCAGCGCTACTCTCCACGTATTCCAGTCCGGCAATGGGATCGCCGAAATATCCCTCGGCCACTACGATGATGGAATGGCTCTTTCCCCGAGAAATCCCTTCAACAACGCGACCAACCACTGCTTCTAAATCCTGCCGGTATTCGGGAATTAGAATAGCCTCCGCTCCACCGGTAATGCCGGCATGCAGCGCTAAGAAACCCGCATTGCGGCCCATGACCTCCACGACATAAACGCGATCATGGGATGAGGCCGTATCTCGAATCTTATTGATCGCATCAATAGACGTATTGACAGCGGTATCAAAGCCGACTGCAAAATCGGTACAACCAATATCGTTGTCAATGGAGCCCGGAATACCCACCGTCGTAAACCCCATTTTATTAAGGGCTTGTGCGCCACGAAAGGAACCATCACCGCCAATCACAATAAGGCCCTCAATCCCTTGCTTCTCCAATTGCTCAGCAGCCGCCTGTTGCCCTTCAGCCGTCCGAAACTCTGGACAACGCGCCGAATGTAGAATGGTACCGCCCCGGTGAAGAATATCGCTGACTTCCTTCGACGTCATGGGCAGAAAATCACCTTGGATAATACCGGCATAACCGCGTCGTACCCCAAAGACTTCATAGCCATGGTAGATGGCGTTACGCACGACTGACCGTATGGCGGCGTTCATCCCAGGGGCATCGCCCCCGCTTGTTAATACGGCTATCCGCTTCACATAAATCTCCTCCTAGAGCCTGAAACCGATGGTTTTGAAAATCTTAAAAACATACTATCATATGCGTATAAATAAAATAAGAACGAAATGATTAAAAAAGACAAACAAGCTATTTATCGTTGAAAAATCCCACTCTGCGAAACTTTTCATAGCGTTCTTGGAGGAGTTCTTCCTTACTCAGGGCCATTAAGGGACGAAGATTTCTTAAGATAGCTTCTTTCATGTTTTCCGCCATCTGTTGCGCATCCTTGTGCGCTCCTCCCAAAGGTTCAGGAATGACCTCTTCAACAATACCCAGATTTAATAGATCATCACCGGTTATTCGTAAAGTTTGGGCCGCCTCCGGTGCGCGAGAAGCATCTTTCCATAGAATGGATGCACATCCTTCCGGGGTGATAACCGAGTAGTACGCATTCTCCAGGATCATAACCCGATCGCCTACGCCGATGGCGAGGGCGCCACCACTCCCCCCCGCGCCGGTTACCACGACGATGATAGGAACTCCCAAGGCTCCCATGATCCGAATATTACGAGCCACAGCCTCGCCTTGTCCCCGTTCCTCTGCTTCCATCCCGGGATATGCGCCTTCCACATCAACCAAACTTATGATGGGCCTACCGAACTTTGCCGCCTGTTCCATAAGGCGAAGCGCTTTACGATACCCTTCAGGATGGGGCATGCCAAAGTTCCTGGCGATGTTTTCCTTAGTATCCCTGCCTTTTTGAGAACCAATGACAGTGACCGGAATCTCATCAAGAAATGCTAGACCTCCAATCATGGCCGGATCGTCGCGAAACAAACGATCTCCATGAACTTCCATGAAATCTTTGAAGATTATGTTGGCATAATCCAAGAATGTCGGGCGTTTTGGATGCCGAGCGATCTGAATGCGTTGCCATGGTGTGAGATTGGTATAGATATCACGACTGATCTGATCCGCTTTAGCCTGTAATCGATTGATCTCATCCGACATATCCAGATTTTTTTCGGTTGCAAACTGTCGGATCTCTTCGATCTGCCGTTCCAATTCCACTAGGGGTTTTTCAAAGTCCAGATTATAAATGGGACTACCCAACCGCATTCCCACCTTCCTTGGGTTTACCATGGAATCTCAATAAGTATACCAGCGTTGACCGCAGATCTTTACGGTGAACAATTTTATCGATCATTCCATGCTCCAAAACAAATTCGGAGGTCTGAAACCCTTCCGGCAGGGTCTGCCGGATCGTCTGTTGAATGACCCGAGGCCCGGCAAAGCCAATGAGAGCACCCGGCTCAGCAATGTTGACATCCCCTTGGGAGGCAAAACTGGCAAAAACACCGCCCATGGTGGGATCGGTCAACACGGAGACATAGAATCCTCCTTGTGCATTCAGTTGTTCCAAAGCCATACAGGTCTTGGCCATCTGCATCAAAGAAACGATCCCCTCATGCATCCGTGCGCCGCCGCCACCGGCTGAAATACAGACGAATGGTATTTGATCATGGTTGGCCTTCTCGATGGCTCGGGTAATCTTCTCACCCACCACCGAACCCATGGATCCCGCTAAGAAACCGAAGTCGATAATGGCGATGGAGAGCGGTTCGCCTTCAATAGTCCCCGTCCCCGTGATGACGCCTTCGGTCAACCCGGTCTTTTTCTGAGATTGCTTCACCTTATTTTCGTAATCCGGAAATCCCAAGGGATTCTTGGATTGCAATCCAGCATCGATCTCACGAAAACTCCCCTTATCCAAGATCTGGTCCAGGCGCGTCTTCGCATCAACCCGAAAATGATAGTCGCATTTGGGACAGACATTAAGATTGTTCTGCAGTTCTTTATGGTAAACAATTGTATTGCACCGATCGCATTTTACCCAAAGCCCATCGGGAATCTCTCTTTTTCCTGCCGGCTCCGGCCGTTCATTTGCGCTGACATCTTTAGGTGAACGAACCGTGATATATTTGGGTTTCGTTTTAAAGAGATCCTTGAACATTCTCTCCTCTAACACCTCTCATCTTGGCCAAAATGCTAAACTGGCCGATTAACTAGGAATACCCCTTGTCGTCCACGTCAACATAAATTTTCATTGCTTCGCTTGCGTCAACGGTTGTTGACGTGGCCGACTACTTGGCGATTATATCATTAAAACTGATCAAGCGAAATACCTTCTCCCGTTCCCACCCCTTGTGAAGCCTGATAAAGGCGGCTTTTTGACAATTCGTTTATTAAATCCAAAGGGAGAAATTCTTCACCTTTGTGGTTAATTCCTGCATCTTTTGGCAATCGTCTTCTATCGCTGTAATCCATGGGTTAGAACTTCCTGTGCCTCTTCTAGTTCTGACTCCGGTACCAATACTTCAATATTGGATGTATGCTCATTTAGCGTCAAACCAACCGGCCGCAGACGCACTAAGATACCCTCGGTTTCCATCAATTCTTTTAAGCGATTGGCCATCGACATGCTCGGCGCAATATACAAAACAGTCCACATAAAAGTTCCTCCTAAACGGCTATCGCCTCATAAAACCCAGGGTTTTTATTATAATGCGTTGACCAATTCTTTAAAGACTCTCCCGCGCTCTTCGAAGTTGCGAAACATATCATAGCTGGCACACGCCGGAGACAATAACACCACATCGCCAAAGGCTGCAGAATCTTTTGCTTTATTCACAGCGTCTTCCAGATCAAAGGCAGAAATGACATCGATACGTCTCCCGGTTTCTTCCATCGCTTGATCCAAGGCCTGTCGGATCATTGAGGCCGTCGCTCCAATAAGAATCACGGTTTTGCAGCGCGCCACGGCAACATGGGCAAAATCATCGAAAGGAAGATGTTTATCATAACCGCCGGCAATCAATGTGATGGGCGCTGGAATAGCCAATAACCCCGCCGTAGCCCGATCCGGACTTGTGGAGATTGAATCGTTATAATATGTAACACCATCCAAATCGCGCACCTTTTCCAAACGATGCTCTACACCGGTAAAACGGGTTACCACCTCATGAATATCCTCCAGCGATGCGCCAGATAATCGACAGGCTAGCGCAGCTGCTAATACATTCTCAACATTATGATCGCCAGGCAAAGGAATCTCGCTGCGATAACAGAGCAACTCTTCCTCACCGTTAAGTCGAAGAAAAAGACCATTATCCCATTGATAAGCGCCTTCCCGAAGACGTTCTTTCCGAGAAAAGTAATAAACCCTTCCTGGCGTTTCCTGAGCCATGCTGCGGGTTATCGCATTGTCCCAATTGAGAATCGCTCGATCTGCCGCGTTTTGAGAACGAAGGATGTGGGCTTTAGCATCGATATACTCATCCATGTCTTTATGAACATCCAAGTGATTGGGGGTAATGTTCGTAACGATTGCCAACTGTGGACTGGCTTCCATCGACTGAAGCTGAAAACTGCTGAGCTCAAGCACGACCAATGACTCGGTGTTTAATTCGGATAAAAAGCTGATCGGTGGGCGCCCAATATTTCCACCAACCCTCACTGCGGCACAGCGCTCCAAAATAAGCCCGATCAACGTTGTAGTCGTCGTTTTTCCATTACTACCCGTAATTCCGATAATTTGGCAAGGACATAATTCAAAGAACAACTGCATCTCGCTGCGAAAAACAATCCCCGCGGATTCAGCATCTTTGAACTCTGTTTGGTGCCGCGGAACTCCCGGCGACAGAAAGACTTCGTCATGTCCCCGAAGATGTTGAAGGTAGTCGGGCCCGAGATGGTAGGTAACGGGGAGATCCTGCAGTTGGTCCAGGTAGTTAACGAGTTCTTCCGGGCTTTTTCGATCTAAAGCCGTGACTTCAGCGCCTCGTGAGATTAATTCGCGGATGAGAGGAGTATTGTTGGCCGCCAAACCGACAACGGCTATCTTCTTCCCTTGATAGTCCACTTATAAAAGCCTCCTCTTTTCGCTCAACCGGGATGGGTTAACCGAGTAATATCAAAAAAGAAAACCACAATTCTATGTAACCCAAATGGCCACAATTCTCCATATCCTTGTCAACTCCTGCTTTGGATACGGTATACATTCCTGGAGGGTTCTAGCGAGAGATCGTCGCTATAAAGCTACAGGCAGGGTTATCATCCCAAGGCGTACGACTAAATATTGTCTGTTCCGAACGTAACGCTTCAAAGTAATTTCCAGCAATTACCGCCTTCACTTTTCCCCGAATCTGTCCACCTTCAACCCAAAGGCATTGATCCGCTGTTAATGAAAAATTGCCGGATGAATAGTCCTGAGTATGAAGACCTAGGATGGAATGAACGATCAAACAACGTTCGCTTTGCGCAATAAACTGTTCCAAACTATCTTGAGCTGATGTCTCCAGCATCACACCGTTACCTGCAGGAACAGGTGTCGGTTTCATATTGAGGCGTTTGCCATACTTCAATCCGAGTATAGGCGTTATCAATCTTCCATTTCGAACCAGTTCCACCGTACCGGCGGGAACGCCTTCGGCAGTACACCGGTACGAACCCGAACGGTAAGGACGGGTCCCATCGATCCGGATTGTGAGATCAGGCCGGAAAACCAAACGATTTTCATCGAAATCCCCACGATCGAAGGCGCTTTGTTTGTTGGCTACTAAGGAACCCTGTAAATTACTTAGGATAAAATGGTCCAAAAAGGCTTCATGAACCTTGGGAGGCAATAGAATCGGAACCTTACCTTCCATCGGCAGCGGCATCTCTGTCCGAAGTTGTTTCGAGACCTCTCCAATATATGAATTGATCCGTTGAATCTCCTCATGTGTAGGCAGACGTTTTTCCGCAAATGCATCACCAAAGAGATCGTCCACTTCTATGAAGAAACTCGCTGGTGTTTGCTCGTATTGAACATTCAAGCCCCGGGAATTTTGGATAAATCGCCGGTCCAGCGAGGCTTTAAAACGACCATCCACCTTCTGCGCTCCGTAAGTCTCCTGTTGCACTCGTAGGCAATGGGCTAGGAGTGCAAAGGGAAACCGATCTTCACCTTGCACCACGGATCGGATGGCTTCGTCGCAGAGGGGGATCTCCGGCGGGCTAAATGGCTCGACAAGGTCCGGTCCCATCGAATCGGCAAATGCCGTACGCTGCCATAACTCCCAGTTATCGGCAAACTCCTCCATAACCCGACGGTCGATCTTTCCTGAACTATAGCGCCCCCCTTCCCAGAGCAGAAAGACTTCACCCCCCACATCCTGCTTCATGGACGGAGAGGAGTATGGGCCGCCCATCTGACTATTCTTCAGACCGATCTCCAATTGATTAACATCATGGAGATCAAAACGCCATCCCTCAAGATTTAGTCCTGAATTCTGAGCAACGCCTATCTTTTCACTTAAGGCCTTAGCTAGAGAATTCGCTAATTGCTCCGTCATTTAAGCTTCGCCTCCAATGGTAATATCGTCATCTGCCGCCAATACCAACAAAGCATGGGAGCCTCCGCTGCTAGGGACGCCTTGCGCCATCTTGCCGCAAGTTCCCATTGCGTCGATCTGCAGAGGACCAACACCTGCAATGACAGCCTTTAATGCGGATAACACCTGACCGCTGAAGATGGCTCCTCGGTACAGTACGGGTTCGTCGCCGAGTTTATAAATGCCAGAACAATTAAAGACAAAATCGCCAAAGGCTGGGTTAACCTGACCACCTTGAAAGCCTGTCAGGTAAAGAACATCTTCGCCGGGCTGCATCAGCCCGTTCTTTATCAGCAGTTGATAGATGCTTTGCGGCGTAAGATCCTCAAAGCTCCCTTCCATCGGTAACGGTTGATCCACTTCGATCCGGATATTGCTCATTCGAGCCGGCGGCAAATGATGGCAACTCTCGATCCGACCTGCTCCCGTCAGGGGAACGCCGGCGGTCTCTGCTGAGAAAAGATCCGACAGGCCGGCCTTTAAGACTCCATGGTCAACAATGGCGACGGTCTCCCTCAGAATACCGTTGGCGCTAACGGGCTGAAAAGCATAGTCTCCTTCCAGGGGGCCATCGATAATGGAGACAATCGGCGACGCCACCGTCTCGCCGACCCGTACTTTTCCGTCCCGTCCCAGAATCGATGTCTCCATGCCATCCGTCTCCGCAGCATGACCAAAGGCTTCATGGGCGAGACCCTTTGCTAAACCATAGTCAATGACCATTTTGTAATGTCCGCCGCGAACCTTCCCTGCGCCAAGAAGAGCAACAGCTAGACGAGCCGAGTTCGTTGAGCGCTTCATGAGACGATCACGATACTCCGGTTCCAGCAGAACCGAGAGATCCGATGCGGGAACATTGGCAGTAGTCGTGGCGGTCTCTGTGCCTTCCTTCGCCGTAAAGCTATTATAGACAAACGCCCGAGGGGTGTTGAAGATCATGTCGGTTCCATCATGGCGAACGATGCGCCATTCCTCATCGACCACCCGGTGAACGGTTCGTACAGAGAGCCGGGAATCCAAAGCGGACAACGCTTGATTGATCTCCATCAACAGCCTCTCCGTTTCATCGAGGGAAAGACTTCCATAGGGGTGACGCACGGGCAGAATGATCCGACGTTGATCTGGAGACAGCTTAAAGATGGCTTGATTGGTTTCTCCAGCCGCCTCTGCGCTGTGATTGGCGAGACGATGCGCTCTGCGCAACAATTCCTCCAAACCATCCGAATCGATCCGATCGGAGGAGGCAAAACCGGAGTAGCCCTCAGGCGTAAAGACATGAATTCCAACCCCACGTAGGGAGCCAGTGGCGATTTCTTCGGTATGGCCATTATTTATGTGGAAGAATGTCTCTTTTTTATCCTGTACGCGTAAGATATAACCGACTTTTAATTCTTCGCCGATAGTACGTAGGCGTTCAATGGCTGGACTATAAGCATCTACGCGCAAACGTTCGTCCATTGTTCATCCCTCTTTCCGTCCCTGAATCGCGGGTCGAGATAGTCCCGTAATCCCATATCAAACTCCCGAATTCAAGGATGTTCCATTTAATATCTTATCTATTCTTTCCCAAAAGGGCTCTAATTTCTCATATTATCATGAGCCACTTAAGCAATCTTCCATAAAATGGTCTTTTTACGGTTATCTACTAGCAGGAAAAGAATGCCGTTCATCGAATACTATGGCATAGTTATTGAAAAGCTTTAAAAAAGGAGGTCGATAAAATGCGCTTGTCTACACCCTCTCCTTCGTTGATTCGAAAAGGCTTAACCGTTGCATTGAGCGCTAGCCTCCTGACCTTAGTCATTCTTTTCTTTGCATCCACATCGTCCCTGACCTGGCGTACCCTTTCATCCTTCAACCCCATGGCTATGCTCTTCCTCGGTCTGCTTGTTATCCTATCCTGGGTCGTCGAGGGTCTTCGTGTACAACTCATCGGTCGTGTGCTCGGAGAAAGGCTGTCGCTACGAAAAATTCTAGGAATAAATATGGCCACATTGTTCTCGGGAAACATCACCCCGTTTACCTCCGGAGGAGCGCCCACCCAAGTTTTTCTTCTCCACCGAAGCGGCGTATCTTTAGGGAAAGCCACCGCCATGGTCACATTGCGCATGGCCTTGTCAACGCTCTTCTTTACCATCGGAGGTCCAATCCTGATCTTCCTGTTTCAAAAAGAGATCCTGACCCGGTTAAATCTTATGGCCTTTGCCGTTCCCATCCGCATCGCACTCTTTCTCGCTCTGGGGGCCTCTATAGGCATCGTTTTTATCTTATGGCGGCCTTCACGTGGAAATACCTTTGCGGACTGGCTTTTCAGCTTAAAATGGGTGCAACACATCCTTAAAGAGCGTACCGAAAGTTGGCGCCAGGGCTTCCTTAGAGAAATGGCAGAGTTCAACGATGCCTTACAAGTCATTCGCAATAAACCCATCCATCTCTTCTGGATCATGGTATATACCTTTTGCTATTGGATCATTTTCTTCTCCATCGCGCCGGCCATCCTCCTCGGATTCGGCTTGTCCATCGGTTCGCAGCTTTCATGGATCATCTTTCTCCAGTTTGTTCTTCTCTTCTTACTTTCGTTTATTCCCATTCCTGGAGGAAGCGGTGTGGCGGAGTTAGGATTTTATTCGGTCTTTGCCTTCTTTGTGCCAAAGCATATTCTTGCTATTGTGGTCGCGCTTTGGCGATTATCGAGCTACCATCTCTCCACGTTGGTTGGAGGTGTTTTCTTCATCAAGTTAATCGGGGCAAAGACGCCATCGCAGGCGGATCTTCCAGGGTAAATCGGCCGAGTTTGCCGCTGCGAAACTCACCCCAAAGACGTTGAGCCGCCTTTAACAGATCAATTTCCCCGCCTCTTCGCAGGCAGCCTCTGCGTTTCCCTACGATCATCAAAAAGTCATGGGCATCCTTTTCCTCCATCGATTCAACTCCGAATACCTCGGCTAAACGGCCGGGGTATTTTTGATTTAAAAAGCCGATGAGCTCCAGAGCCAACTCTTCTTCGTTTAATATTTCGTGGCGAATGGCTCCTGTGAAAGCCAGGAGTAAGGCTGCGTGTTTATCATCAAATCGCGGCCAGAGTAAACCCGGGGTATCTAAAACCTCCCACTCACCCATCTTTGCCCATTGTTTACCCTTGGTCACTCCGGGGCGATCGCCGGCTTGCGCTGCTGCTCGACCCACTAAGCGATTTAGAACAGTGGACTTTCCTGCATTGGGTATCCCTACGACTCCAACTCGGCGCACCGACCTTCGAATCTTCAGGCTCTCCAATGAGAACGAATCCTTCAAAGCCTTTCGGAGCTCCGTCAACCCTTCACCGGTTCGGCTATTCATCGGAACAACCCTTACACCAACACTCTGATAATAATCGATCCAGCGTCGAACTCCATCGGGGTCCGCCATGTCGGTCTTTGTAAGCACTAAAACCCGAGGCTTTTTCATGATCATTCGATCCAGATCCGGGTTCCGACTGCTTTGCGGAATTCTCGCATCAGCCACCTCCACCACCACATCTAGAAGGGGAAGCATCTCCATCAACTGTCGCTTTGCTTTAGCCATATGGCCGGGATACCAATGGATCTCCAACTGAACGCCCCGCTTTCCGCGCCGATGAAGCGCATAAGATGCGCCTTTATTTTAACATTATCGGTTTATCATGCCAAGTTTTTATGGGAATTAGGCAAGGGCAGTCCATTTTAGCTCGATAAAAAACTCTTATATGTAATTTTCTCTATAAATTGCAGGATTTTATTTTAAATCGAAATTATAATGTTGAAATATTTCCGGAGGTGTTGATTTATGCTCCCTCGAAGAATCCCCTGGACAATCGAGATTGGGATGGTCCAGACGAGAAGGGATGGTATGTCCATACTGAGCATGAATCCAATGCGCATGAAACCTATACCATGATCTATTGCCTTCGTTATCTCACGAGCTCAGGAGCGCTCGCTCGAAGTTAAAAGAGATTATTCCCATAGCGATGGCTATCAAGAAAGCTTCAATGGACAGTTAAGCCGCTCTAGCAATGGCCTCTGGAGGGGTACGCTCTCTTTTTCCAATGATGAAGGAACATATGCAATGACAATAACAAGTTTTAATCCGAATAATTGGAGCGGTAATTATAAGGTATCTCATAACGGTTCTGAGATACTTGACTTAACGATGGAAAGAAATTTATCGAATGGATTTCATATTACGGGATGGGTCATGAGAAACAGTCAAAAAGTGAACACCAATCGTACTTTTTCTTTAGAACCATATTGATAAGACAATCCACCCCCTGCCCACCGATTAGGGTGGGCTTTTTTTGCTGCCATAATTTAAAGAAAGATCAAGTATAAGAGCCCACTTCATATCGGTCTAACCTGAGTTCAAGTGGAGATCAAGAGGGAAATAGTCACTTTTCATTGGTTACCCTCGATTATTTTACACCACATAAAAAGCCACCCGTCTTGGCAACGGATGGCTTTTCTTTGATACAAACGTCCGCACTATGCTCTTGGATGGGTCTTTTCATAAACCTCTTTCAATTTATTCCGGGTTAAGTGGGTATAGATCTGAGTCGTTGAGATATCCGCATGCCCCAGCATCTCTTGGACGGACCGGAGGTCGGCTCCGTTCTCCAAGAGGTGGGTAGCAAAGGAATGCCGCAGCGTATGTGGGGTAATCATACTGGATATTCCCAGTTGATCCGCGTACTTTTTGATGATCTTCCAGAAACCTTGACGGGTCAAGCCATTCCCATGATGGTTTAAGAACAGGGTGTCTTCCTTGGGATTGGCGGCCAGGAACTTACGGGCATGGTCCAAATAGAACGTGACATACTTGGTGGCAACGGATCCCAAAGGAACAATGCGCTCTTTGGAGCCTTTACCTAAGCACCGCAAATAACCCTCATCGATGTTAACGTCTTTGATCTTCAACGAGACCAATTCGGAGACGCGCAGACCTGTAGCGTACAAAACTTCGAGCATCGTTCGGTCTCGGATACCAGAAGGCGTCTTTAAATCGGGTTGCTCGAGAAGTTTGACGACTTCTTCGACGGACAAGACCCTCGGCAAACGTTTCTCCTGTTTTGGGGCGTCCAGATTAACGGTGGGATCTCTGGGGATCACCTGTTCCCTGGCGAGGAAATGAAAGAAAGACTTGATCGCCGCCAGGCTCCTGGAGAGTGTGGCCGTCGCCCGCCCCTTTGCCTGTAGATGAAGGAGATAGCCAATGACTGTAGCTTGGGTTGTCTCCGCTACGCCCACGTGCTTCTTCTCTTCTAAATAGACCAAGAATTGGCGAAGATCTCGACCATAAGACTCCAGGGTGTTCGGAGCTAGACCCCGCTCGACGGAGAGGTAGTTGAGAAAATCCTGTAACTGATGTTGCATCAAATTGGTCAACTCCTATACACACGTTTCATGGGGCTTTTTTTCGACATATTAGAGGCCAATTCCTCTTTTTCAGGCGAAAGCAAAGATTTCCATAACGTCTTCTCATAATTACATATTTCCTGCTATAAACCACAATCCCATATGCCATAAGGGTTTCCCAGCACAAATCCAGATGTGCAGTAAATTCCACATTTTCACTGCCTATCCATCTTTTTCACAATTTATCGTTGAGTCTTTCATGATTTATTATCCAAATGATGCTTCCCCCGTATATCGTTTCACAGTCCCGCGATCCAGCGAATCAGGATCGGTGTAAGTAAGCCTTCTATCAAACCGGCAATGGTCAGAAGAATTAAAGCGCCAAAGTTTATTCCCAAGCAACGTACGGCCTCCGTCGATAGCTGAATAGGCTTTTTACCGGCGCGGCTTCGAATGAGGGCGCCTGCAAAATCGATATTAGCAACACTTAAAACGATTAAGGCTGGAATAATAAGAAACTGATGGGGTAAAACTGCTGCCGCAGTAAAGACGATCCCCCGCCCAGCCAACTGGCGTGTGAGAAATGCAATGGTAAATCCCAGGATATAACCTCGTGTAAAGATCATCAGAAGAATCAGTGGCACCCCAATCACACTGACTCCAAGAACCACCAAGAACAAAATGGTCTTCAAATGTCCTGCAATTGCCTCTCGTGCATAAACCGGATCCGAGACCACCGCCGTCGGATCTTGGCGAAATCCTTGCAAAAACAACTTCAAGTACTGCGTGAGCTCCTGACGCTGACTATCCGCCAGCGAATTAACGCTCAATGAACCAAAAACGATCCCCATAACCAAAAGAATGATTACCAATAGAAAGAGGAAGAAGCGTTCATAAAAATAATTACGGCCCAGCTCCATCCAACGCGAAAACAACATGCGCATCCGCCCCCTTGTCCCTCATTCCATAACTATGTGGAAAAGGATGCGGATATGCTAAAAGTAGATTAATCACATAACAGAAGTTTTCCAAGATACTCCGCAGCAAGCACGTCCTCTAAAGAGTTGGCGCTGGCCGCTACAAATGTAATTGACGCTTGACGCTCCATAGCCAACTGCTTGGCGCGCAGCACCCCATCCAGCGCTGGCTGCTGACCCCGTTTCTTCTGCGTTCGAGCTACCGTTGCCGTCAGTACTGCAGCGGCTCCAGCCTGATAGGCTGCATCAAAAGCGGTCCCCCCCGTATCCGTTACAAGGATGGCTACTTTTCCTTGAACCTCTGTTATTTTGACGGTTTCCGCTCCAAGATTAGGTATGATCGCTGCGATCTTCGCTCCCGCTTTCGTCACACCATGAAGAACGGGTTGGCAGAGCCGATGTCGTTCGTCCTCCGATCCGACACGGGGTTCGGCCACCACGACAACCTCTGTTTCCTTTGACAATGCTTCTTTCCCAGCCAGCATCCCAATGCGTTCGGGGTTTACGCTGACGGGAGCCTTGCATTCGGCAGGAGCCGCTCCCCAAAGGCCGTCTATTCCGCCGTCTATTAATGCTTCTGCCGTGGTGGACATATCAATAACATCAATAACAACCACAACATCGCCACGTTGGCCCGCTAATGCCGCCCCGCTGGCATCCGCCGTTACCTGATAACGGATCATCGCTCTTGATCTCCAATAGCATCGAATCGCCCTTGCTCTTTTGCAAGCAATAACGCAATAATCGTTTTGGCATCCATGATCTCTCCACGGACAATTGCCCCGAGCACATCATCCACAGACACTTCAATGGCTGTTAAAAACTCGTCAGGATCCGTCGACGCATCTTCACGGGTTAACCCTTCGGCAAAATAGAGATGGATAATCTCATCTGTAAAAGCCGGTGTTGTGGCGAAAGCTCCAATCTTTCTTATCTTTTCGGCCACAAGTCCAGTCTCTTCCTTAAGTTCCCGTCGGGCACAAACTTCCAAAGGTTCGCCGGGATCGATCTTTCCTGCCGGCAACTCCAATGTCACACGTTGCAAGGGATAACGATACTGCTGTACCATAAATATCGTCCGTTTCTGCGTCATGGCAATCACAGCGGTTGCTCCTGGATGAGCGATCCATTCCCGCACACCATGGTTTCCATTGGGGAAAGCCACTTCATCGCAGTGCACCTTCAAGAGTTCACCATCGAATACAAGCTGGCTACTTAGTCTCTTCTCCTTCAATCCTTCGTCGCCCATCATTTCCCTTTCCTCTCCAATTCTAATTCCGCGGCCAGTATCCCAGCAGCTGTTGTCATCGTAAAGAACGCCGGATCTTGACGGAAGTTTCGTCCCATAGAGGTTACCTTCAAGTCCCAGCGCGACAAGATCTGTTCCACGCCGGGAACCTTTATCCGGTAAAGATTATGGCGTTCCATGATCCCCGCTGCTTGGAAATCCTTCTCAAGTTCTTCGGACCAGGATTCACCTGTTGCGAAGGGAATCCAGGCGCGGGCATAGGTGTGCTCCCCTAAAACGGTCCGGCTATGGTGGCTTAATCCCCGATGTCGCGTTCGTGGATCGGCCAGGCTAACCCTGGGCACTGCAATGGGTAAACCTCCCAATCGCTCCACATCTTCCAGAATATGGGCCTGTTCCATTCCGGTAAAACCATACTTTGTGTCACTACCTACGATACCGGGACCCATTGCCACAATGATAAGATCGGCTTCAGCGACGGCAACGGCTGCCGCCAATGCGGAGGGGATAGTAATCGTTTCCAGATCTCCGCCGAAGGCATGGCCTGCAGTGATGGTGAGATTTAATAATCCTTTACGTTTTAATTCCTCAACGGTTCGGCTAAAAGCAATGGGAAGCGCCGCACCATCTGTCATGATAAACACTGTTCGCGCCTGCCTGTCCCATCGGCTATGAAAACCCGCCAGCACCAACGGAAGCATACTATGGAGCGTCGCCACCACCACAGGAATGCCTTCGAGTGTCGAAAACTCCTGCATGGCCCTGTGGTAAGGGGAATCCTGCTCTTCGACGGTTAAACATTTAAGTTGCCATGGTGTATAACGCAGCTTCATAATATGCCCGGATCCACCCGCGTTATGGACTTCTTTTCCTTCAATGGCTTGAACAAAATGGACGCCTCCCGTGCCCAATCCCAAGTCGACAGCGGTGGTATTCACCCAAACTTCATCACCGGGCTGAGCCGTTCTCATCAACGACGGATAGAGAACCGCCTTGGCAATGCTTTGATCATCCATGAGCAGCTCGAGCTCTTGGAGATCTTCCCTCTCCTCAACTACACGATGAACCACTGCCTTCACTACGGTTATCATATCGAAATCCTCCCCAGAAACGGGATATCATCTTAATACTTCCCAAAACCACCTGGGCATTAACCGTAGTTTATTTCCCTTAACATTCGAGAGTTCCTGCCAGAAAAAATGACAATTAAAATATTTTCAACCATAAAAGAATACTTGATTATTAAGATTACTCAGGAGTCAGTAATCAGAAGAAATAAGTTAGAATTCGGAATTCAGAATTCAGAATTCAGAATTTAGGAGTCAGGAGACAGGAGTTGGAACGGTTGAGAATGCCTTTGGGGGAAGGGGACGGTGTTCTCTCGCAAAGGCGCGAAGAGCGCAAAGGTTGGGAGTGGGACTGGAAGAGGTTAATTTAATAATTATCTTCGCGATCTTGGCGAGAAAATAAGACCCAGAGGCTTGGGAGAAGGCCTTTGTGGGAGAATAAAAGGCGTCCTTGAATCGACGTATAACTTCCGGAGCATTCTGAATACTGGCTCCTGTCTTCTGACTCCTATCTTGGACGATTCGAATCGTTGTCTTCCCCAATAATTCCTTCAAAAACCACTCCCACCTTCATGTTCTTCATGTGCTTCGTGGTTTGAAATGTCCCCCAAATACCTACCTTTATGTCTTTTGAAAAATAAATTCCCAACCCCGAAAACTTAAAAATTCTATTGTGTTTAGAAAAACGCCTACGGCGTCCTTTGGATTTGAGATGGACAATTCAATCTTCTTGCCCCTATTTTTTATAACCATGAAGAGCATGAAGGGCATGAAGAATCCAAGTCTAAATGCAAGTTTATCTTAATTTCTATAAAGGCTTTGATTATTTAACCACGAAGAGCACGAAGTACACGAAGAAACCAAATTAATTACGTTATATGAGTTAGAAGCCGGAATTCAGAATTCAGAATTCAGGAGTCAGAACGATTGAGAAAGCCTTTGTGGGAGAATAAAAGGGGTCCTTGAATCCACGTATAACTTCCGGATCATTCTGAATACTGGCTCCTGTCTTCTGACTCCTATCTTGGACGATTCGAATCGTTGTCTTCCCCAATAATTCCTTCAAAAACCACTCCCACCTTCATGTTCTTCATGTACTTCGTGGTTTGAAATGTCCCCCAAATACCTACCTTTATGTCTTTGAAAAATAAATTCCTAACCCCAAAAACTTATAAATTCTACCTAGAAAATACCCCTTGTCGTCCCCGTCAACTTACAATTTTCATCCCTTCGCTTGCGTCAACGGTTGTTGACGTGGCCGACTACTTAGAAAATAACCTTCGCTTCGTTTGTCGATCTGTCCACCCAGGGTTTTCTTTCGACATCCATGTCTACGAAAACTTTGACCCCT
>OBJA01000986.1_pt1 | contig 21537 bp, 23 predicted proteins | sample 1519751 | NCBI WGS metagenome assembly OBJA01 (sample SAMEA3881238, study PRJEB22517) | soil metagenome | biome: lake sediment; feature: soda lake sediment; material: sediment, water from around vicinity | place: India | collected 2013-12-23 | depth 3 m
CCCATGCCTTGCGCAGCGCCGCGGTCACTGCGACCGTCGCCGCGACGGCGGCGTGCGGCGGGACGCGCGTATGGATCATCTGATAGAGGCCGACCAGGACCAGGCAGTGGACATCGGTATCGCGCTGCTGCAGGGGCTTGTGCATCAGCTCGCGGGCGACGGCCTCGAGCCGCGGCCACCAGCGCAGGACGCCGTAGCAGAGGTCCTGGGCGAGCGCGCGGTCGCGCGGATCGGCGACCGCCGGCAGCGTCTCCGCCCCGGCGAGGGTCAGGGAGCGGCCGGCGGAGAAAACGTCGGCGAGGATCCGTACCGCGGCGTGCCTCGGGTCGAGGCCTCCGCTCATGCCGGCGCCCCGCCGAGGTCCGCGGCGCGGACAGCGTTGAGGAAGTCGGCGGCCGGCAGCGGACGGCCGCCGGGACGCTGCACCTCCAGCAGGCACAGCACGCCTGTGCCGGCGGCCACATCGATACCGGCCTTGCCGGCGGCGAGCACGGCGCCGGGTCGCGCACCGGTCCCTGTGCCAGCCTCCTTATCAGCCTCGGAACCCTCCTCGGGGAGCGCCTCCGCGCGCCAGACCCGCAGCGGCCCATAGCCCGCCAGCTCGGCGCTGGCTACCGGCCAGGGGTTGAAGGCCCTCACCCTGCGCTCCAGCTCGACGGCCGGCCGCGTCCAGTCGAGCACGGCCTCGGACTTGTCGATCTTCGCGGCGTAGGTCGCCAGTGCATCGTCCTGGGGGACGGCCTCCAGCGTGCCCGCGGCGAGGCCCGCGAGCGCGGCGGCCAGCGCTTCGGCGCCCAGCTCGGCGAGCCGGTCGTGCAGCGTCCCGCCCGTATCTTCGGGCAGGATCGGGCAGGGCAGGCGATAGAGCATGGGGCCTGTGTCCAGCCCGGCGTCCATCTGGATGATGGTGACGCCGGTGCCGGTGTCGCCGGCGAGCAGGGCGCGCTGGATCGGCGCCGCGCCGCGCCAGCGGGGCAGCAGGGAGGCGTGGACGTTGATGCAGCCCAGGCGCGGGATGGCGAGCACTTCGGGCGGGAGGATGAGGCCGTAGGCCACGACCACCATGAGGTCCGGCGCAAGCGCCGCCAGCTCGGCCCATACCGCCGGATCCCTCAGCCGCGGCGGCTGGCGGACATCCAGCCCGTGCCGCAGCGCGAGCTCCTTGACCGGGCTGGGCCTCAGCCTGCGGCCGCGGCCTGCCGGGCGGTCCGGCTGCGTCAGCACGGCGACAGTCTCGCATGAAGGGGCGGACAGCACCGCCTGCAGCGACCTGGCGGCGAACTCCGGCGTGCCGGCGAAGACGATGCGCATCGCTACATGCTGCGCAGGCGCTGCTTTTCGAGCCTTTTCCTGATGCGCTGGCGCTTGAGCTCGGTCAGGTAGTCGACGAACAGCCGGCCGTCGAGGTGGTCTATCTCGTGCTGGATGCAGACCGCGAGCAGGCCCTCGGCCTCGCCCTCCAGTTCGCGTCCGTCGCGGTCCAGCGCCCGGAAGCGGATCCAGTCCGCCCGTTCGACCGGCTCCACCACGCCCGGCACCGAGAGGCAGCCCTCGTCCATCCTCCCAGTCCCGGACTGCTCCAGGATAACCGGGTTTATCAGACAGTGCGGATCTTGACCCTCTTCCGTAATGTCCAATACGATCAAGCGCTTGGCAACGCCAACCTGGATCGCGGCCAGGCCGATGCCGGCGGCGGCGTACATGGTCTCGAGCATGTCGTCGGCGAGCCTGCGGACGCCGTCGTCCACGCGCTCCACCGGCAGGGCACGGTTGCGCAGGCGCGGGTCGGGATAGCGAAGGATGTCGAGCAGGGCCATGGATGATGTCCGGTTTCTCTATAAATATCCGTCCGGCAGCGCCGATAACAAGCGGGTATGCGGAAAAAACCGCTGCCGCGGCCATTCACCCCTGGGATTCTAAGGCAAGTCCGATGTCAAAAAAACCCATGATTCTTAAAGTCTTACTGCTGGTTGCGCTGGCCCTGGGCACAGCACAGGCCGATACGCTCAGGCTTGCCCCCGATCACCCGGACCGTTACGTCGTCATCAGGGGGGATACGCTCTGGGACATCTCCGCGCGCTTCCTGGAGGATCCATGGATGTGGCCGGAGATCTGGCATATCAACCCGGAGATCGCCAATCCCCACCTGATATACCCGGGCGACATCATACGCCTGGAGTACGTGGACGGTAAACCGGTGCTGCGGCTCGAACGCCCGGGCGCGGACGCCCTGCGCACCGTGAAATTCTCGCCCACCGCGCGCGTGACGGTGCTCGATTCGGCCATTCCGACCATCCCCATGGACGCCATCGGGCAGTTCCTCAAGTATCCGCGGATCGTCACCGACGCCGAGCTGACCGACAGTCCTTATATAGTGGCGAGCAGCGAGGACCGGCTCATCAGCGGCACCGGCAACAAGGTGTACGCGCGCGGGATCTCGGACGACAGCGTCACCCGCTACACCATCGTCCGGCGCGGGGAGGTCTACCGCGACCCCGCCAACCGCCGTGTCGTGCTCGGCTACGAGGCGATCCACGTCGGTCTCGCCACCGTTATCCACAGCGGCGACCCGGCCAGCCTGGTGATCAGCCAGGCCGAGCGCGAGGTGCTGCCGGGCGACCGCCTGCTGCCGGTCGTCGAAGAGGAGATCAACCAGTACTTCCTGCCGCGCCCGCCGGGCGAGGCCGTGGAGGGCCAGATCCTCTCCGTGCTCGACGGCCTGGCCCGCATCGGCCAGTATCAGATGGTGGCCCTGAGCAAGGGCGCGCGCGACGGCCTGGAGGCCGGCCACGTGCTCGCCGTGCACCAGACCGGCGAAGTCGTCAGGGACAACTTTGCGCCGCGGCGCAAGGACCGCAAGGTCCAGCTGCCCAACGAGCGCAACGGCACGGTCATGGTGGTCCGCGTCTTCGACCGCGTCAGCTACGCCCTGGTCATGGAAGCGGCGCGCGACCTGCGCGTCTACGATACCGTCACCCAGCCCTGATCCCGATCCACCGAACGGGAATTCCCATCATGTCATGGACGACATCGGATACTGGCTCGCGCTGCAGCGCGTACCGGGCCTCGGCCCGGTCGCCTGCCGCGCGCTGCTGACCCGCTACCCTGAACCGCGCCTGCTGTTCGAGCGCGCCGGCGCCGATCCGGAACTGGCGGCCGCGCTCGCGCCCGCCGCGCTGCGCGCCCTGATCGCCCCCGACTGGGATGCGGTCGGGCGCGACCTCGCCTGGCTGGGGCATCCTGACCACCACGCGCTGACCCTGCTCGATCCACGCTACCCGCCGCTGCTGAAGCAGATCCACGGCGCGCCGCCCGTCCTCTACGTGCGCGGCGATCCGCTCGCGCTGCGCATGCATCAGCTCGCCGTGGTCGGCAGCCGCAATCCGAGCGCCGGCGGCTGCGAGACGGCGCACGATTTCGCCGCCGCCCTGGTACGCAGCGGGCTCACCGTGACCAGCGGCCTCGCCATCGGCATCGACGGCGCCGCGCACCGCGGCGCGCTCGCCGCCGGCGGCCCGACCATCGCCGTGGCGGCGACCGGCCTCGACATCGTCTACCCGGCGCGCCACCGCAGGCTGGCCGAGGAGATCGCCGCCGCCGGCGCGCTGGTCTCGGAGTTCGCGCCCGGACGCCCGCCCCGGCCGGAATCCTTTCCGCGCCGCAACCGGATCATCAGCGGGCTCAGCCTCGGCACGCTGGTGGTGGAGGCGGCGCTCGGGAGCGGCTCCCTGATCACGACGCGGGCGGCGCTGGAGCAGGGGCGGGAGGGCTTCGCCATCCCCGGCTCCATCCACGATCCGCGCGCACGGGGCTGCCACGCCCTGATCCGCCAGGGCGCGAAGCTGGTTGAATGCCTCGGGGACGTTCTGGAAGAATTGGGACCGCTGGCCGGCGCGGCGCGGGCGCTGGACGCCGGCGCCGCGCGCGAGGCCGGCTCACCCCACGCCGGGCTGGAGGAGACGGCCGCGTCCGTCCTGGCGCAGATCGACTACGCACCGGTCACCATCGACGCGCTCGTCGAGCGCACCGGCCATTGCGCCGAACGATTGCACCGCATTCTGCTAGACTTGGAGCTGAGGAACCATATCACTTCAGTCCCCGGAGGCGCCTGGGTGCGCCGCCGGCCGGAGGCCTGAACCCGAGATGCTGGACGTATTGCTCTATCTGTTCGAACACTACATGGAGGAAGGCCGCGACGTCCCCCATGACGAGACCATCCTGAAGACCATGCTGCAGGACGCAGGCTTCCCCCAATCCGAGATCAACAAGGCCTTCGTCTGGCTGGAGGATCTGGTGCGCCAGCGCGGCGCGGAGGACGATGGGGCGCCGGCCGCGCGCGGTTCGTTCCGCGTCTTCTCGCGTCAGGAAACCGCCAAGCTCAACCGCGACTGCCGCGGCTATCTCATCCTGCTCGAACGCAACGGCATCATCGGGCCGCTGTCGCGCGAGTTGATCATCGAGCGCGCCCTGGCGCTCGACCTCGACGAGCTCGACCTGGAGAAGTTCAAGCTCATCATCATGATGGTGCTGGCCAACCAGTCGGGCGACGAGCACATGCAGGACTGGATCGAGGCGCTGATCTTCGACAACGCCAGCGGCAAGCTGCACTGACGGCCGCGCCGGCTCACTTCTTCGCCGTTAACGGTTTGTCTCCGCTCGATTAAGCCGCCATCACGGCCGCCCGCCGCGCGATGCCGCCCGCCCCGCCGCACTGAACCAAGGGGCGAGCGCGGCAGTCGAAACGTTCATGGGAAGCGCAATCGCAACGCCGCGACGACCGGCCTTAAGCTTCGGACCCCGCGACCGAAACAGCTTTGACAAGCGCCGGATTAGTATTCAAGATAAGCCCGCTTCGCCAGACACGGACCCGAAACCCCTCGGCATCCCGGGAAATCTCACCGGTGTTTCCTATCTCGCCGGTCCGGATGCCGGACCAGTGCAGGACACATGAGCAAGAATCTCGTCATCGTCGAATCGCCGGCCAAGGCCAAGACGCTGGGCAAATACCTGGGCAAGGATTTCCAGGTGCTCGCCTCCTACGGCCACGTGCGCGACCTCCTGCCCAAGGAGGGCGCGGTCGATCCCGAGCACGACTTCGCGATGAAGTATCAGCTCATCGAGAAGAACCAGAAGCACATCGACCAGATCTGCAAGGCCTTCAAGGGCTCCGACGCCCTCTATCTCGCCACCGACCCGGATCGCGAGGGCGAGGCCATCTCCTGGCACCTGTACGAGATCCTCGCCGGCAAGAAGCTGCTCAAGGACAAGCCGGTGCGCCGTATCGTGTTCCACGAGATCACACGGCAGGCCGTGCAGGAGGCGCTCAAGCATCCGCGCGACGTCTCGATGAACCTGGTCAACGCGCAGCAGGCGCGGCGCGCGCTCGACTACCTGGTCGGCTTCAACCTCTCGCCGCTGCTGTGGAAAAAGATCCGCCGCGGGCTGTCGGCCGGCCGCGTGCAGAGCCCGGCGCTGCGCATGATCGTCGAGCGCGAGCTGGAGATCGAGGCCTTCAAGTCGCGCGAGTACTGGACCGTCGAGGCCGCCGTCGCCAAGGAAGAGGACCGCTTCCGCGCCCGGCTCACCGCCCACCAAGGCAAGAAGATCTCGCAGTTCAGCATCGGCGACGAGAAGCACGCCAAGCAGGTCGAGCGCGCGCTGACCGAAGCGGCGGGCGGCAGGCTGACCGTCGTCTCGGTCGAGAAGAAGCAGCGCAAGCGCAATCCCGCGGCGCCGTTCATCACCTCGACGCTGCAGCAGGAGGCCGCGCGCAAGCTCGGCTTCACCGCGCAGCGCACCATGCGCACCGCGCAGCAGCTCTATGAAGGCATAGACACCGGCCAGGGCGCGGCCGGTCTCATCACCTACATGCGTACCGACTCGGTCAACCTCGCCCAGGAGGCGCTCGACGAGATCCGCCGCCTGATCGCCGAGCGCTTCGGCGCCGACAAGGTGCCGAAGCAGCCGCAGGCCTACAAGACCAAGTCGAAGAACGCCCAGGAGGCGCACGAGGCCATACGCCCGACCTCCGTCTTCACCGACCCGGAGTCGGTGAAGGACCAGCTCAACGCCGACCAGTACAAGCTCTACCGCCTGATCTGGCAGCGCACCGTCGCCTGCCAGATGATGCACGCCACCATCGACACGGTCGGCGTCGACCTCGAAGGCGGCAAGGGGGATATCTTCCGCGCCACCGGCTCGACCATCGTCGACCCGGGCTTCATGGCGGTCTACCGCGAGGACGTGGACGACAGCAAGGACGCCGACGAGCAGCAGAGCGTCCTGCCCGAGCTGAACGAGGGCGAGACCGTCGCGCTGGAAGCCATACACATCGACCAGCACTTCACCGAGCCGCCGCCGCGCTACACCGAGGCGAGCCTGATCAAGGCGCTGGAGGAGCACGGCATCGGCCGTCCGTCGACCTACGCCTCGATCATCGCCACGCTGCAGCAGCGCGAGTACGTCACGCTCGACAAGAAGCGCTTCAGGCCGACCGACGTCGGGCGCATCGTCAACAAGTTCCTCACCGAACACTTCTCGCAGTACGTCGACTACGAGTTCACCGCGCACCTGGAGGACGGCCTCGACGCGGTCTCGCGCGGCGAGCAGGACTGGGTGCCGCTGATGCGCTCGTTCTGGGAACCGTTCAAGGGACTGGTGGAGGACAAGGAAAAGACCGTGCAGCGCAAGGATGTGACGCAGGAGGCGCTGGACGAGGCCTGCCCGAAGTGCGGCAAGCCGCTGTCGATCCGCCTCGGCCGCCGCGGCCGCTTCGTCGGCTGCACCGGCTTCCCTGAATGCGACTACACGCGCAACCTCGGCGATGACGGCGAGGAGCAGAGCGGCGTGGAACAGGTCGAGGGTCGTACCTGTCCGCAATGCGGCGGCGGCCTGATCGTGCGCAGCGGTCCCTACGGCAAGTTCATCGGCTGCAGCAACTATCCGAAGTGCAAGTTCATCGAGCCGCTGGTGAAACCCGCCGACACCGAGGTGACGTGCCCGCAGTGCGGCAAGGGCACCATGCTGCAGCGCCGCTCGCGCCGCGGCAAGGTGTTCTACTCATGCTCGACCTATCCGAGCTGCGACTACGCGGTCTGGAACGAGCCGGTGGCGACGCCCTGCCCCGAGTGCCACTGGCCGATCCTCACCATCAAGAGCAACAAGCGCGGCAGCGAGCTGGTGTGCCCGCAGAAGGAATGCGGCCACACCGAACCCTACGAGCAGGACGCGCAGCAGGAACAGAAGCGCCACGCGCACGGATAGACCCTCAGCGTGCTGGTACAGCGGCGAACGCCTCGTGTACCTCGTCTCTAAATTAGGGGCACCAGCTTTTTTCTTGGATAAAAAAGTTAGGAACGCCATCCGCCACGCCGCAGACGACCCGCCCTCAGCCCGCCATCGCCCGATCCACCGTCTGCCGGTCCAGGTGCGGCGCGAACATCTCGATGAAGGCGTACATGTAGCCGCGCAGCTGGCTGCCGCGGCGCACGCCGAGGCGCGTGGTGCAGGGCTCGAACAGGTGGCTGGCGTCGAGCATGCGCAGGTTGGTGTCGCGCTCCGGGTTGAAGGCCATGCTCGCCATCAGGCCGATGCCGATGCCGATCTCGACGTAGGTCTTGATCACGTCCGAGTCGATGGCGGAGAAGACCACGTTGGGACGCAGACCGGCGCGCTCGAAGGCCTCGTTGATCTTGATGCGCCCGGCGAAGGAGAAGTCGTAGGTGACGATCGGGTATTCCGCGATCTTCTCCAGCGTCAGCGGATGATCGCGCAGGATGGGCAGCCCCGGCGGCGCGATCACGCAGTGGTTCCATTCGTAGCCGGGCATCATCACCAGCTCCTCGAACTGGTCGATACCCTCGGTGGCGATGGCGATGTCGGCCACCCCCGAGGCGGCGAGCTGCGCGATCTGCATGGGGTCGCCCTGATGCAGGTGCAGACGCACGTTGGGGTAGCGCTCGGCGAAGGCCTTGATCACCGGCGGCAGGGCGTAGCGCGCCTGGGTATGGGTGGTGGCAATGGCGAGGCTGCCGCCGACCTCGTCGGTGTACTCGAAGCCGACCTGCTTGATGTGCTCGAGCTCCCGCAGCACCCGCTCGGCCATGGCGAGCACGGCGCGGCCGGGCTGGGTGATGCCGACCAAGCGCTTGCCGTTGCGCTCGAAGATCTGGATCTTGAGTTCCTCCTCGAGCTGCCGAATCTGGTTGCTGATGCCCGGCTGCGCCGTGTTGAGCACCTGGGCGGCCGCCGAGATGTTGAGCCCGCAGCGGGCGACCTCGCGGATGTAGCGGAGCTGCTGGAAGTTCATATGCCGGCAATATACCGATGAGTTATATGGATATAAGATACCATTATTATTTCTAATATAGGAACACTGTTATATTATGTGCTCCCATCGTGCGCGCAGCCCCTTCCGGGGAGGTACGGCGACGTCAGAAAACGCGGAGAAAGTGTGATGAGCGAGGTCCGGTCATTGGTTGATCACGAGGAGCTGGAGCGCTTCGAAGAGAGCGTGCAGTCCTTCCTGCGCAACGAGATCGACGCAGAGCGCTTCCAGTCCATCCGGCTGCAGCAGGGCGTCTACGGCCAGCGCCAGGAGGGCGTCAACATGGTCCGCGTCAAGATCCCGGGCGGACACATGACGCCGGCGCAGCTCGAATCCATGGCCGACGTGCTGGAGACCTACTCGCAGCACGACGTCGCGCACATCACCACGCGCCAGGACATCCAGATCCACTACGTGCCGCTGGAAAAGACGCCGCTCGCGCTCAAGGACCTGGCGCGCGCCGGCCTGACCTCGCGCGAGGCCTGCAACAACACCGTGCGCAACGTGAGCTGCTGCCCGCTCGCGGGCGTGTGCCCGAGCGAACGCGTCGACATCCGCGTGCATCAGGACTACGCCATGCGCTACTTCCTGCGCCACCCGCTGACGCAGCACCTGCCGCGCAAGTTCAAGATCAGCTTCTCCGGCTGCGAGGCCGACTGCGCCCAGGGCATGATCCACGACCTCGCCGTGGTCGCGGTGAAGAAGGACGGGCGCTTCGGCTTCAAGATCCTCGCCGGCGGCGGCCTCGGCCACAAGCCGCGCAAGGCCGTCACCGTCGAGGAATTCGTCCCCGAGAAGGAGCTGATCCCCTGCATGGAGGCCGTGATCTCCCTGCACAACCGCTACTCCGACCGCAAGCGCCGCGCCAAGTCGCGCATCAAGTTCCTGGTCGACCGCTTCGGCGCCGAGGGCTTCGTCGAGAAGTACCGCGAGGAACTGGAGCGCACGCGCACCGCGCTGGCGGGCCGCGCCTACGCCGAAGGCCAGTGGACCGACGGCACGCCCTCCGAGGACCATGACAACCCCGGCGCGCCGCGCAAGGTCATCTCGCAGAAGCAGCCCGGGCTGAAGATATTCCCGATCAGCGTACCAATCGGCGACATGACCGCCCCGCAGATGCGCGGCATCGCGGCCGTGATGTACCGCGAGCGCCTGTCCGACGTGCGCGCCACGCAGGACCAGAACCTGATCTTCACCGGCGTGCCCGAAGACCGCGTCGCCGCCGTCCGCGAAGGGCTGGCGGAGATCGGCCTGGGCGAGCCGAAGACCGGCGACGACGTCGTCGCCTGCCCGGGCACCTCGACCTGCCGCCTCGGCATCACCTCGTCCAAGGTCATCGGCGGCAAGGTCAGCGGCGGCGCCATGGACCTGCGCATCCGCGCCAGCGGCTGCCACAACGGCTGCGCCCAGCCCGAGACCGGCGACATCGGCATCTACGGCGAGGGCAAGCGCCTGCACGGCAAGCTGGTGCCGCACTACCAGATGTACATCGGCGGCGACGGCCGCAACGGCGGCAACATCGCGGTCAAGGGACCGTCCGTCCCCGCCGCGCGCGTGCAGCTGGCGATCGCGCGCATCCAGGACGCCTACGCCGGCGAGCGCCGCGACGGCGAGACCTTCTTCGCCTGGGCGCACCGCCAGGCGCCGGACTACTTCTCCACCCTGCTCGCCGACATCAGCGCGGTCGCGCCGGAAGAAGTGGCCTCCGTGCTCAACGACCACGGCGACGAGCAGGCCTTCAAGGTCACGCAGTTCGGCGGTGGCGAGTGCGCCGGCGCCGCGCAGGAGACGGTCGCGGCGAACTTCGCCGAGGCCGCCAACGAGCGCAACTACCGCAACGGCTTCCTGCTGCAGCGCAAGTACGTCGAGTCGATCGAGTGCGCCCAGGCCATCGGCCGCCTGGTCGGCCAGTCCCTGCTCTTCCTCGCCGGACAGAAGCCGGAAGACGACCTGCGCGAGATCGGCCGCCAACTCACCGCCTCGCTGACCGCCAACCCGGCGCTCGGCGAGCGCCTCGTCCACTTCGCCGGCCAGTTCGACCAGCTGCGCGAGGAATTCGACGAGCCGGTCTACAAGCAGCTCAACGAAGAACTGGACGCCTGGACCATCACCGCCGGCGCACTGTGCCAGGACATCGACCGCCAGCTCGATCTCAGCGCCTCGCTGCAGAGCATCAAGGGCGCGGCGGCGGAAAAAAAAAGGGCGAACCTGTCGATCTGAGCTCCTACGGCTGCCCCCTGCACTACATCAAGGCGCGCCATGAGCTGCGCGGGCGCGCCGACGGGGACGTGGTCGAATTCGTCTTCCACTCGGAGGACGCGGCCAGGCAGGCGTCCTCCAGCCTGAGCAACGACGGCCACGAGGTCCTGTCGCTGCAGGCGTCCAGGGCCACCATCCGCAAACGCTCCTGATCGACCGCGGGGCCGGAGTCATCCTCCGGCCCCTTTGCACAATCGAACACCATGACCGGCTCGAAGACCAGCTATCGGGAGATTCCCTCCTTCGTCACCAAGGACGGCTCGATCATCCGCGAGCTGATGCACCCGGCCGTGCACGACAACCGGAACCAGAGCCTGGCCGAGGCCATCGTGCCGGCCGGACAGCGCACGGTCCGCCACCGCCATCGGCTGAGCGAGGAGCTCTATCATTTCACCGCCGGCAGCGGCGTGATGGAGCTGGGCGACGACAGCTTCCGCGTGCAGGCCGGCGACACCGTGCACATCGCGCCCGGGACGCCCCATGCCCTGCGCAATACCGGCGACGGGGAGCTCCGGCTGCTGTGCTGCTCCGCGCCGCCCTACGCGGACGACGACACCGAGCTGCTGGAGGCGGCGGGCGACGGACCGCGCCCGTGAGCAGCCGGTCCGCACCGGCGACGCTTTGCTTTTTCACGCGGGCCGGGCGATAGTTGGCAATCACCGACACGACCCTGAGTTTGAGGATGCATCGAGGATTCATGTAATGGAAAACCAACCCCCAATCGTCGTTTCCAGCCTGGACCTGGAGCGGCTGGAACGCCTGCTGGATTCGGAATCGTACCGGCGCCTGCCGGGCATAGAGGCGCTGCGCAAGGAACTCGACCGCGCCACGATCGTCGAGCCGGCGGACGTGCCGCCGGGGGTGATCACCATGAACTCCAAGGCGCGCTTCATCGACGATGCGACCGGCGCGACGTTCGAGCTCACCCTGGTCTATCCCGGCGCGGGCGCCGGCGCATCGGACACCGTATCCGTCCTCGCCCCGGTCGGCAGCGCCCTGCTCGGCCTGTCGGTCGGACAATCGATCTCCTGGCAGGTGCCCGGCGGCCGCCGGCTGCAGCTCCGCATCCTGGAGGTCGTCTATCAGCCCGAGGCGATGGGAGAGTATCACCGCTGACGGCGCCCCCTTTCCCGAGACGGCACACCCGCATCAACGACAGCCGGCGCCGCCCGCGGCGCCGATCGCAAGGAGCACGACACGATCATGATGTCAGCGCGTGAAGCACTCGAACGCCTGCGCGAAGGCAACCGCCGGTTCGTCGCCGGCGCCTGCGAGGACACACCGATCGACCAGCGTCGCCGGCGCGAGCTGGCCGCGGGCCAGGAACCGTTCGCCATCGTGCTCGGCTGCTCCGATTCGCGCGTGCCCGCGGAGCTCGTCTTCGACCAGGGGCTCGGCGACCTGTTCGTCATCCGCGTCGCCGGCAACATCGTCGCGCCCTCGCAGATCGGCAGCGTCGAGTTCGCCGCCGAGCGCTACGGCAGCCGGCTGGTGGTGGTGCTGGGGCATTCGAGCTGCGGCGCCGTCCTCGCCACGCTGGACGAGCTGCGCCGTCCCTCGGAAGACCAGTCGCGCAACCTGCGCTCGATCGTCGACCGCATCCGTCCCTCCGTGGAAGGCCTGCTGACGACCGACCTCGCGAACCGCCCCGATGCGCTGATACGCAAGGCCGTCCGCACCAACATCCGCGTCTCGGCGAACCAGCTGCGGCACGGTTCGGAGGTGCTCGAACAGCTCATCCAGAAGGACGGCCTGCTGGTCGTCGGCGCGGAGTACTCCCTGGAGACGGGGGTGGTGGACTTCTTCGACGGCGTACCCTAGCCGTCGAATCGTGGCCGCCCTCCTCGCGGGCGGGCCGCCATGCTCCATCGTGACGAGACCGCATGGCGGCCATGGAGCGAAGGTTCTCCGCATAAAGGAGGCCGTTCCGCCTCGAGGGCGAAGGGTTCGGAGAAATGGGGACAGACCACGTGCAACGTCATCCACCTGGTCACCGCGCCGGACCCGGCCTAGCGCAAGCCGGCGTTCCCGCCCCGGCCGACTTGTGCTAAAACCTGCCTGAACCAGCCGCGACCGAGGGGAACATGGCCCTGGAATTCGACATCGACGGTACGCCGCCCACCACCGCGGAGCTCGAGGCCGAGCGGGAACGCGCCGCGCAGGAGCGCGCCGTGCTGCGGCAGAAGGACAGGCGCTTCCTCGCCATCGCAGTGGTCACCGTGATCTCGCTCCTCGGCTTCGCGGCGTACGCCGTCCTGCCCACGCTGAAGGACCCCGGCGTGGAGCCGACCTTCGTCGCCATCATCGGATACTTCATCCCCTATTTCGTCTTCATCATGTTCTTCGTCGGCAACAGCCTGCACCGCAAGCAGATCGAGCGGCCGCGCGAGGCGCTGGTCGACATGCTCGCCGGATTCCGCGAGGCCGAGGCCGATGAGCTGGCGGAGATCGCGGACGCCGGACGGCACCCCGAGGTCGCGTCGTACCGGCAGAAGGTCGCCGCGCTGGGGCGGCCGCTGCTGATCGGCGAGGTCAAGGCGATCCAGCTGTGGGCGCAGAAGCGCGAGCGCCTGCAGGCCAACGCCAGGCGAGACGCCGCCGCCGGCTGAGCCGCACGCCCGACCGCGTCGATACGCACGCGTCTCCGGACGCCGGCCCGCCCGGTTTGACCGCGCATGCCCCTCGCATACAATCGCCCTGAAGCAATAGAGCAATAGAGCAATAGAGTCAGACCCTATTGATAGAGACGCCAGAAGCAAATAAGGGCTGACCCTTTCGAAAGACGCCGGGACACTTCAAGGAGGAAGCGTTCATGACGAACGAAGCGCACGACGCCTGGCCGCGCCTGCCGCCGCTGCCGGACTGGCAGGACACCTGCACCACCGTCCACATGTGGACGCAGATCGCGGGCAAGATCCGCCTGGTCTCGGGGCCCTGGATCAATCACTCCTGGGGCTCCACCCTCTATCTCACCACGCGCGGACTGACGACCTCCCCGCTCCCGCATGGGACGCGCACCTTCGCCATCGACTTCGATTTCGTCGGACATGCCCTGCGCATCACCACCGGGGAAGGCGCGGAACGCTCGTTCGCGCTGCGGCCGATGAGCGTGGCGGCCTTCTATCGCCGCGTGATGGAGGAGCTGCGCGCGCTCGACATACGGGTCGCCATCTACCCCAAACCCGTCGAAGTGGTGGAGGCGATCCCCTTCGGAGAAGACGAGCAACACGCCAGCTACGACGCCGCAGCGATCCATCGCTACTGGCGCGCGCTGCTGCAGGTGAACCGGGTCTTCAACGAGTTCCGCGCCCGCTTCGTCGGCAAGGTGAGCCCGGCGCACTTCTTCTGGGGCGCGTTCGACCTGGCAGTGACGCGCTTCTCCGGACGCACCGCGCCCAGGCATCCGGGCGGCGCGCCCAACTGCGCCGACTGGGTGATGGTGGAGGCCTATTCGCACGAGGTATCGAGCGCGGGCTTCTGGCCCGGGACCGGCATCGGCGAGGCGGCCTTCTATGCCTATGCCTATCCCGAGCCGGAGGGCTTCCGCGGCTATCCGGTCAAACCGCAGGCGGCATACTTCCTGAACGAACTGGGCGAATACATCCTGCCCTACGAGGCCGTGCGCACGGCGGGCGACCCCGACCGCACGCTGCTCGACTTCCTGCAGACCACCTACGAGGCCGCGGCGGAACTGGCGCGCTGGGACCGCGCGGCGCTGGAGCGCAGGGAAGGCGTGCCTCCCTTCATATGAACGCTCCGGTCGCGGATCAGCCGAACAGGACGACCGCCCACACCACCGCCGCCAGGACCAGCGCGAGCATCACGGCGGCCGACCCGATGTCCTTGGCGCGCGCCGACAGGGGATGCTCGTCATCGCCCACGCGGTCGACCGTCGCCTCCACCGCAGAGTTGAGCAGCTCGACCGGGAGGACGAGGAGCAGGCTGCCGATCAGCAGCGCGCGCTCCACAGGGCCCTCCCCCAGCCACAGCGCAAGCGGTACGCCGGCCAGCACCAGCGCGACCTCCTGCCGGAACGCCGCCTCCCGCGTCCACGCCGCCTTCAGGCCTGCGGCGGAATACCGAGCGGCGAAGACGATGCGCCTCAGGCCGACATGACCGCGCTTTCCCATGGATCACTCTCCTTGCCGATGACACGCGGCGGTCATGTATCTCACGCCTTCATGACCATTGTACGACGGCTCGATGACGGGAACGTTTTCCGGGCGCGCGGTAACCGAAGCTTCACGCCGCTGTCTCCGATCCGTCATGCACGCGCGCTAGAGTCCGTCGTGCATGCGCATCCTGATGGTCTCCGACGTCTACCTGCCGCGGATCAACGGCGTATCGACCTCCATCGCGACCTACCGGGACTCGCTGCACGCTCTCGGGCATGAGGTCAGCCTGATCGCGCCCGCCTATCCCGCAGGCCAGGTCCCCGAGGACCACGTGGTGCGCGTGCCTTCGCGCACGGTCTGGTTCGACCCCGAGGACCGGATCATGAGCTGGCGCGCGCTCGCGGCGATGACCGACGGGCTGCGCGGCGACCGGTTCGACATCGTCCACGTGCAGACGCCGTTTGTCGCCCACTACGCCGGGCTGCGGCTCGCGCGCCGGCTCGGGATCCCCGTGATCGAGTCCTATCACACCTACTTCGAGGAATACCTCGGCTGCTACCTGCCGCTGATGCCCGGGCCGCTGGCGCGCTTCGTCGCCCGCTCCATCTCGCGGGCGCAGGGCAATGCGGTGGACGCGCTGGTGACGCCTTCCCGCGCGATGCACGGCAGGCTGGCCAGCTACGGCGTCACCACGCCGATCGACGTCATCCCCACCGGGCTCGACCTGCGGCAGTTCGCCGGCGGCGACGGACCGCGCTTCCGGCGCGAGATGGGCATCCCCGCGGACCGGCCGCTGCTGCTGTACGTGGGGCGCGTCGCGCACGAGAAGAACATCGGTTTCCTGCTGGAGGCACTGCCCGCGATCCTCCGTACGCAGCCGCGCGCGATGCTCCTCATCACCGGAGAGGGGCCGGCCGAATCCCACCTGCACCGTCTCGCCGCGCGCCTCGGCGTCGCGGGGCACGTGATTTTCACCGGCTATCTCGACCGCAAGGGCAGCCTGCTCGACTGCTACGCCGCGGCGGACGTCTTCGTGTTCGCATCCCACACCGAGACCCAGGGCCTGGTGCTGCTCGAAGCGATGGCGATGGGCCTGCCGGTGGTCGCGCACGCGGTCATGGGGACGCGCGAGGTCCTGCGCGACGGCGAGGGCGCGCTGATCGCCGCCGCCGGCGACCACGCAGACTTCGCGGCCAAGGTCCTGCGCCTGCTCGGCGACGACGCGCTGTGCCGGCGGCAGCAGCGGCGCGCCCGCGATCACGCGGCCCGCTGGTCGAACGATGCCTGCGCGCTGCGCATGGTCGCGCTGTACCAGCAAACGATCTCCCATCGGGAGGACGAAAGCGCGCGGCGCCGTCGTGGCAGCGGATCGCCCGCGCGCTGAGGCCGGCGGCGACGGGCGCCGCCGGCTGACCGTGTGCCTTGTCACCGAGACCTTCCCGCCCGAGGTCAACGGCGTCGCCATGTCGCTGTCGCGCTTCGCCGCCGGACTGCGGGACCTCGGACACGAGATCCAGCTGGTCATGCCGCACCGGGAGGACCGCGGCGCCGAGCACCTGCGCGCGGGCGGCGATGTCCTCGCGGTGCGTGGCCTGCCGCTGCCGCGCTATCGCGACCTGCGCTTCGGACTGCCGGCCGGGCGCGCGCTGCGCCGCCTGTGGGACCGCCATCCGCCCGACGTGATCTACGTGGCGACGCAGGGACCGCTGGGATGGTCGGCGGCGCGCGAGGCGCGCCGGCGCTCGATACCGGGGCTGAGCGGCTTCCACACCAACTTTCACGTCTACTGCCGTCACTACGGCCTGCGGACGCTGGAGACGCTGGTGCTCGCCTGGCTGCGCCGCTTCCATCGCCTGACCGACTGCACCCTGGCGCCGACCCGCGACCTGCGCGGGCTGCTGGAGGCGATGGGCGTCGGCCGGGTCCGCACCCTGGGCAGGGGCGTCGACATCGAGCACTTCTCTCCGCGGCGGCGCGACGAGGCGCTGCGCGCCGCATGGGGCCTGGCGCCAGGCGACGTCGCCGTCATCTACGTGGGCAGGCTGGCCGCGGAGAAGAACCTGCAGCTCGCCGTCCGCGCGTTCCGGACGATAGAAGGCGTCCGCGAAGGGGCGCGCTTCGTGCTGGTGGGGGACGGGCCGCTCGCCGCGGACCTGCGGCGCGAGAACCCCGACTTCGTCTTCTGCGGCATGCAGACCGGCGAGGCCCTGGCGCGGCACTACGCCAGCGGCGACCTGTTCCTGTTCCCGAGCGTGACCGAGACCTTCGGCAACGTCCTGCTCGAAGCCATGGCGAGCGGCCTGTCGGTCCTCGCCTATGACTGCGCCGCGGCGAAGGAGCATATCCGCAGCTACTGCAACGGGGTCGCCGTCGAGACCGGCTGCGAGTCCGCGTTCCTGCACGCGGCGCTGGCCCTCGCCACGGACCCGGTGCTGGCGCGCGTGACGCGCGAGCACGCGCGGCGGCACGCGCTGTCGCTGGGCTGGGACCGCGTGGCGCTGGAGCTGGAGGGTCTGCTCCTGGAATACGTCGCGGACCGCGATGACGCGCGCGGTAACCGTGGTCATATCCAGGGATGATCGATGTTCGGCATCGCATCAACATCGCCGGCACCCCGGGCGCGACGCGGACCGACAGTACCGCCGTGAACCGCCGTCACGAAGAATTCACGCCGCCGTAGCCGGACCGTCACGTTCGCGGCCGACACTCTCATCGTCATGGCAAGGTTCGGAAACCTCGTGTCAGGCAAGCCGGCGATGCTCGCACACCGCCTGTGGGAGATCGACACGGCGCTTTGCCGCCGGCTCAACCGCACCAGCCGCGTGCGCGCGGTGCGCGCCCTCTTCTCCGCCGCCAGCCGCCTCGGCGACGGCGTCGTCTGGTACGCGCTCATCGCGTCGATCGCGCTGCTCGACCCGGGACCGGGATACGCGCACGCCGTGCAGATGGGCGTCACCGGCGCCGTCGGCCTGCTGATCTACAAGCTGCTCAAGTCCGCCACCGTCCGTCCGCGGCCGTACGCCGGCGGCGGCGACATCGACCTGTGCGGGAAACCGCTCGACCAGTACAGCTTCCCTTCCGGCCATACCCTGCACGCCGTCTCCTTCAGCATCGTCGCCTGCGCGCACTATCCCTTCCTGTACGCGCCGCTGTGCGCGCTCGCGACGCTGATCGCGCTGTCCAGGATGGTGCTGGGCCTGCACTACCCCACGGACGTGATCGCAGGCGCGGCGCTCGGCGCCACGCTCGCCACCCTCAGCCTTACGCTCTTTTCCTGAAGGCGACCGCTCAGCCGCGCGACCGGCCTTCCCTGACGGCCTCTTCGAGATCACGATCCGACAGCACACGGGCATCCGGATCCGCGGCCCCGTCTGCCTGCGGACGGAAGCGCAGGCCCTGCATATAAGGCGTGGGCTTCTTGCGACGGTAGTCGGCGAACTCCTTGGCGTAGTAGTCCCGCGCCTCCTGCACGCTGCGCGCGCCGGTGACGATGTCGTGCATGAGGTTGAGGGCGAGGAAATTGGCCTGCTCGTCGTGGCAGCGCGCCGACACCTCGCCCGCGGTGCGCTCGACGATGACGCTGCCGTCGAACCGCGCTAGGTCCGAGGCCTTGTCCGGCGGCACGCGGTAGTCGATCACGCACTCGACCGAATCGGTGTGCGGGGCGGGGAAATCATGGCGGTGGAACGCCTTCGAGGCGACGATCCGCTTCCATGGCCCGCGTCCGTGCCACAGGAGCTGCGTCTCGCCCGTCTCGTCGGGCTCGCCGTACTCGTCGATCACCAGCTGCGCGGCCTCGCGGGCGTCCTCGGGCCAGTCCCTGATACGTTGCGATCCCTGCGTCGTCGCCATGACTTTCTCCCTTGCGATGTCGAGGCATTCGAACCCTTCCACCGCGACGGCGGACGGACCCGCGCCGCCGCGGTCGTACGCGACTGATCTCCCTATCCATTCTCACGCTAGGTTTGCAGGCGAATGCTGTCAAGCAAGCGGCGAACAGGCGGACACCCGCCCGTCCGCTTGGAGCGGATGCGCCGGATGCGTTAGCGTGTGAGTAGCGGAACGTCCACAAGGAGGTGCGACATGGCCAAATGCGAAGTCTGCGGCAACGATTATCACCTGGCGTTCGAGGTGCTGGCGGCCGGCGAGCGGCACGTCTTCGACAGCTTGGAGTGCGCCATCCACCGGCTCGCGCCGCGCTGCGAGCATTGCGGGTGCCGGATCGTCGGCCACGGCGTGGAGGCGAGCGGCGCGTTCTACTGCTGCGCCAACTGCGCCCGCGCGAGCGGCGTGGAGGCGATAGTGGATCACGCCTGACCGGCGGCCGGCCGCGTGATCCTGGACGGCAACGCCGGCCGTCAGGGCTGATCGACCGGCCGCGGCCGCCGCCCCTCGTCGATGGCGACGTAGGTGAGGGTCGCCTCGGTGACCTTGATGCACTCCTCGCGTACGCGCTTGCGCTCGGCGTAGACCTCGACGCGCACGGTGAGTGAGGTGCGCCCGACCCGCTCGACCTCGGCGTAGCAGCTGACCAGGTCGCCGACGAAGACCGGCTTGTGGAACTGGAACGAGTTGACGGCGACGGTGACCACGCGGCCGCGCGCGCGCCGAAAGGCCTCGATGCTGCCGGCGATGTCCACCTGCGACATGATCCAGCCGCCGAAGATGTCGCCCGCGGCATTGGTGTCGGTGGGTATGGCGAGCACGCGGGTGGTGGGCTGGCGCTCGGGCAGGGTGTCGCTCGGCGTATGCTCGTCCATCATGCCGCCTCCGTCTCGTTCAGTGCCCGGCGTAGAGCCGCCCCAGCGGCTCACGCATGTGCTCCATCACCTGCGCGCGGCGCAGCTTGAGCGTCGGCGTGAGCATCCCGTTCTCCACCGTCCACGGCTCCAGCGTGAGCGCCACGCGGTGGACCTGCGCATAGCCGGGGAACTCGCGCAGCAGGCCGGCCACGCGCCGGCACGCCTCCTCCAGCGCGCGCGCGTCCTCCAGCGCGGCGGGATCGTCTGCTGAGAGACCGAGTCCCGCGGCCGCCTTCGACCACTGCTCGCGGTTCAGCACCAGCAGCGCGGAGAGGAAGGGGCGCCCTTCGCCCACCACCATCGACTGCTCGAACAGCGGATCGCGCGCGATCGCCATCTCCATGTCGGCGGGAGAGACCTTCTCGCCGGTCGAGAGCACGATGATGTCCTTGATGCGCCCGGTGATATAGAGCCGGCCGCCGCGGATCTCCGCCTTGTCGCCGGTGTGCAGCCAGCCCTCGGCGTCGATGGCCTGCGCCGTGGCCTCGGCGTCGCCCAGGTAGCCGCGCATCATGCCGGGGCTGCGCACCAGCAGCTCGCCCTCGGCGCCGAGGCGCAGGTCGACGTCGCGCAGCGGCCTGCCGACGCTGGCGGGCTCGTTGTCGCGCAGCGTGTTGCCGCTCACCACCGGGCCGAGCTCGGTCATGCCGTAGCCCTGCACCAGCGGCAGACCGAGCCCGATGAACAGCCGCGCCACCTCGGTCGGGATCGGCGCGCCGCCGCAGACCGCGATGCGGATGCGCCCGCCGAGGCGCGCCAGCACCTTGTCGGCGACCAGGCGCTTCATCACCGGCCAGGCGGCGAAGTCGGGCCGCCACGGGCCGCGGCCCTGCTCGCGCTCGAACCGCCCCCAGCCGATCTCCACCGCGCGCCGGAACAGCAGGCGCGCGAAGCCCGAGCGCCCCGCCATCTGCTCGTTGATGCGCGCGTGGACGCGCTCGTAGATGCGCGGCACCGAGATCAGCACCGTCGGCCTGATCACCGGCAGGTCTTCCGCCAGCAGCGGTACCGAGCGCGCGTAGGCCACCGTCGCGCCGGCCATCATCGGCAGGTAGTAGCCCACGGTGCGCTCCAGCATGTGCGACAGCGGCAGGAAGGACAGGAACAGGTCGTCCGCGTAGACCGTGTTGCAGCAGTGCGAGGCCCAGGCGTTCCACAGGATGTTGCCGTGGGTGAGCATCACGCCCTTGGGCCGGCCGACCGTGCCCGAGGTGTAGACGATGGTGGCGAGGCCGTCGCGCCCGCACTCGGCGACGCGGAAATCATGCGCCAGCCCGGCCGGCAGCCAGTCGCGCAGCGCCGCCAGCTCCCCGTCAGCGGCGGCATCCGCCCCGCCTTCGCGCAGCACGACGCGCAACTGCGTGAACGAGCGCAGCGCCGGCGCGAGCGCCGCCCACTGCGTCGGCCCGTCGATGAACAGCAGGCGCGTCTGCGTGCGTTCGAGGATGTAGGCGACGTTGTCGGGCCGGTCGTTGAAGAACAGCGGCACCACCACCAGGCCGAGACCGAGCGCCGCCAGGTCGAAGCACACCCAGTCCGGACCGTTCGCCAGCATCACCGCCACGCGGTCGCCCGGCCGCAGCCCCTCGGCGTCCAGCGCCGCCTGCCAGCGGCGCACGCGCGTCTCGACGTCGCGCCAGCTCAGGTCGCGCCATTCCTCGCGCGCCGGGTCGAACCAGCGATAGGCCACGGCATCCGGCGTGCGCCGCACGCGCTCGCGGAACAGCGCGCACAGGCTGTCCAGGCTGGCGGGTTCGATGAAGTCGTCGATCACTGGTCCGCCGGCTCCTGCGGCTGGCGGAGCTGGAGCCAGCCCTCGTCGGGCACGAAGCGCGGCCCGTGGCTGTGCGCGAGGGCCTGCAGGCGCTCGTGCAGGGTCGCAGCGCCGACGCTGCGGATGTAGTGCATGGGACCGCCGCGGAAGGGCGCGAAGCCGGTGCCGAAGACGATGCCGGCGTCGAGCGCGTCCGCGTCCTCGACGATGCCCTCGCGCAGGCAGGCCACGGCCTCGTTGAGCATCGCCAGGACGAGGCGG
>OBJA01000987.1_pt1 | contig 21525 bp, 15 predicted proteins | sample 1519751 | NCBI WGS metagenome assembly OBJA01 (sample SAMEA3881238, study PRJEB22517) | soil metagenome | biome: lake sediment; feature: soda lake sediment; material: sediment, water from around vicinity | place: India | collected 2013-12-23 | depth 3 m
TATTGTTGTAAATGCTGAAGACGATATGTTCGACTGGACAGAAGGCTGGACAGGTGGTGGTTCTTACTGGTTTGGAAAAAACGACGCAGGATTTGGTAACAGAGGAATGGAATGCGACAGCTGGTCACAAGATTTTGGAGCCACACCAATAGCAAATCCAACATTATCAAATGTTACGTTAATTGGTAGCGGTGATCAAGGACCCGAGCCACAAGCTTTAATGTTAAGAGCTGGTACAGCAGGAAGTATTGACAATATTGTGGTCAAAAACTGGAAAACCGGTATTGAAGTTAGAAGCGACGAGTCTATAGCTAATATTGCTAACAATACATTAAAAGTTACAAATATAAAGTTCATTGATACTCCAACTCTACTAGTTGTTAAGAATACAAATGGAGATGATGTTACGGAAGGGAACGAGAATATTTATACTGTAAACGAAAGCGCAACAGGCGCAGGTTCAGGAGTAAATGTTCCTTCTTGGGCACAGGGTTGGACAATAGGTTTGTAGTAATATAAAACTGCCAATAATAAAAAAACTCACCTGATTATGGTGAGTTTTTTTTTATTTCTTTATTATATTTGAAAAATAGGAAAAATAATGAATTAAAGATGAAAATAATTTTTCTGAAAATATGTATTTTAATATTTTTAAATAATGAAGCAGATGATATTTTCACATATAAATCATTAGATCATGATAGTCCAAGCCTGATCTGCGCGAAAGCAAAATACGATGCAGCAAGCTACCACGGAAAATCAGATCTATTCTTTGCTTTAGGATTTTTTACAGGTCCAACAGGTATTATATTTAGTATTATTTATAAACCTGAATTATCCGCAAATCTGAACTATTTGTCAAAGAATAAAATCCTACTAAGCAACGACTTGTATAACAAATGCTATTCTGAGACTATAAGACAATCAAACATAATAAACTCTATATATGGTTTTTTATGTTCCAGTTTACTTATTATAATTATCGTACTTGCCCTGCGATATATATTCTAAATTGGCATCACTTCAAGCCTGGGTAAGCAGCTTTTTCGAGATCTTTTACCGAATCAAATTTTGTTGAAGGCTTAAGATATTCTTCAATAAATTTGTATGTTTTAAATCTTATTTCCCGTGCAAGTCTTGTATCAATTCGGTCAAAACCGTGTCCCCCCGGCATGTCTTCGTAAATATCATATTCAAATTGCTTGTTTTCAGCCTTTAAAGCGTTTATAAGTTCCATAACTTCAATAGCATACACATCATCATCATTTGTGTTAGTATGAATTAGTACGGGGGTTTTAAGTTTATGTGCATTAAAAGCGGGCGATCTGCGTTTATATTCTTCGGGATTTTCGTGAATGGTTTGACCTATATGGTAATCTGCCGAGAAATATTCCTGATAGCTATCTCCATGATAATCAATTCTCATTAATAAATCTGAAACTGGCACTCCTGCAAATCCCACTTTATAATCCTCTGGGTATTCATATAAGCACATCATTGCAATAAGTCCGCCATGACTCCAACCAAAAATGCCAACTCTGTTTTTATCAACAAAAGAATAGTTTTCAATCATATATTTTCTACTTGCATCTGCATCTCCAATTTCTCTTCCTCCGTAATCTATAAGTTCAAAAAACTTTTTACCATAACCAGTACTGCCTCGAAACTCGGGAGCAACCACAATGTATTCTTGTGCCATTAGTTCACGCACTATATGTGTATAGTATGTATTAAAATCGGAATGAACTCCACCGTGAGGAAAAACTATAAGAGGATATTTTTTGTTAACATCTATTGTTTTTGGAATAAAGACATAAGACCAAAATCTAACAGGATTATTCGCTCCAACAGCATCAGAATCTTTAACATTTGTAGGAGGAGGTCCATAGATAAATACCTTATCAACAATAGCCATATCTTCTAAACGTTTATACCATAGCACATCATCAATCATCTTTTCAAGTTTGTCAAAACGATGTCGGTAATCAGAAAGTTTTTCTTCAATAATCATAATTCTTTGTTCCAATATGGAATCTATCTGAGCATGCATTTGAAATACAAAAAATAAAAGAACAATACTTAATGAGAGTAAATATTTCATATATCAGGTTTTAAATAATGGCTAAATATATAAAATCTCTGAAATATGAGGGCATAAATCTTTTTTAAAATAATTTTGAAATTCATATTAACTTACTAATTTTAATTATTTATTTTTCTGATGCAAAAACAAACAAAAGCATACCTATTTGCTCTCATCGCAATATTTTTTTGGTCAACAGTAGGGACAGCCTTTAAGCTGAGTCTGGAGTATGTCGATTTTTTAAACCTCTTATTTTATTCATGCCTTACATCACTAGTTATTTTTGCAGTCATATTAACTATTCAAAAAAAGTGGTTGTTGATTAAAAAAGTTTCGCGAAGAGAGATTATTGTTTCTGCTATTAATGGCTTATTGAATCCTTTTCTTTACTATTATATTTTGTTTCAGGCTTATGATATTCTACTAGCACAGGAGGCACTTACGCTGAATTATTTGTGGCCTGTAGCATTAGTTCTGCTTTCAATTCCAATTTTAAAACAAAAGATTGGATTAATAAGTATTATTGCAATAACAATTAGTTTCTTTGGCAGCTACATAATTGCCACAGGAGGAGATATTTTTGGCATGAGGTTTACTAGCACAAAAGGAGTAATATTGGCATTGTCTTCTACAATTATTTGGGCTCTGTTCTGGATTTTAAATATTAGAGACAAACGAGAAGAAGTGAGTAAGATGTTTTTGAATTTTTCTTTCGGTTTTTTGTACATAACTGGTTTGATTTTAATTTCCGGCAAGTTGGTTCTTCCGAATATTTATGGCATTGTCGGTGTTGCTTATGTAGGAACATTCGAGATGGGAATTACATTTATCTTCTGGCTTAAGGCTCTAAACAACTCGAAAACCACAGCAAAAGTTAGTAATCTTATTTATATAGCACCTTTTATCTCCCTGATTTTCATAAATATCATCCTTGGCGAGAGCCTGAAAACCTCGACATTCATTGGCTTAATATTTATTATAGCTGGTATTTTTACTGAACAATATTTCGCAAAAAAAACTATAACCCATTAATACATATATATTAGCAAAATATTAACATCAAAACTTGATAAATCGCTTGTTTTTATCTATCTTTGTAATTATCGAACTCTGTTGTTTTTAAGTATAACGGCATCCGTTTGAACAAAATAAACGGAAAAACATTTTTATGATAATTGAATTAAGAGATTCGTAAATGATAATATTTTTTTAACCTCATCAGTTTTAATAACTGCGAAATACTATATATTTTTGGAAAAATGAATTGCATGGATTATATTAAATTTGACAAAAAGCAACTGGTTAATCTTGAGTTTTCTTTGAGCAGAGAAATAATCAGAACAAGCAGAACAGGTACCTATGCCAGTACAACTCTTGTAGGATGTAATACAAGAAAATATCATGGATTGCTTGTCACCCCTATGCCACATATAGATCAAGACAATCATGTACTGCTCTCCAGTTTGGATGTTTCAGTAACTCAAAACAATGCTTGTTTTAATCTTGGCATTCATAAATATCCGTTTATTTATGAACCAAGAGGTCACAAATACATTGAGGAGCTTACTCTAAAGACTACTCCAGAAATCATATATCGTGTTGGCGGAGTGGTTCTAAAAATGGAAAGAATATTATGTGAGGACGATAGGATACTTATAAAATATACTTTACTAGAGGCACATTCACATACGACATTAAGCTTTAAGCCATTTTTAGCTTTCAGAAATGTTCATAAACTTAGTAAAGCTAATCTTTATGTGGACAAGAAATACACATCCATAGAAAACGGTGTTACAATAAAAATGTACGAAGCATACAAACCTCTTTTCCTTCAATTTTCCAAGAAAGTTGAATATGTTCACGTTCCAGAATGGTATTATAATATTGAGTACGAACAAGAACTTATTCGAGGTTATGATTATAAGGAGGATTTATATGTCCCCGGATATTTTGAGACTCCCATAAAGAAAGGTGAAAGTATAATTTTTTCCGCGGGACTTTCAGAGATATCACCCAGAAGTTTCTCAAAACGTTTTTCACATGAAGTAGAAAAAAGAAATGACCGTAAAACCTATCAGGATTGCTTAGAAAATGCAGCAAGACAGTTTATTGTTAAGACTAATGGTAAAACAGAAATAATTGCGGGTTTTCCATGGTTTGGAAGATGGGGAAGAGACACATTTATTGCTTTGCCAGGCTTAAGTCTGAGTATGAACGACACCAAAACATGTAAAGATGTTTTAGTTACTATGACTAAAGATTTGCGAGATGGATTATTTCCAAATATAGGATATGGACCATATTCTGCAATGAATTCAGTTGATGCTCCACTTTGGTTCTTCTGGGCATTACAGCAATATGCAAATCATATAAATGATAAGTTCTCTGTTTGGAACGAATTTAAAACTAAAATGAAAAATATTTTAGACGCTTTCAGAAATGGGACACATTTTAATATTAAAATGCATGACAACGGTTTAATATATTCTGGAGAAGAGGGGAAAGCACTAACATGGATGGATGCAGTCGTAAACGGAAGACCGGTTACTCCTAGAATAGGATATAATGTTGAAATAAATGCTTTATGGTACAATGCAGTTGTTTTTTCAATTGAATGTGCTAAACTCGCCGATGATAAAGATTTTATTAATAACTGGCAGAACATCCCAGAATTGACAAAAAAGTCATTTGTTGAATTATTTTGGTCTGATGACAAAAAGTATTTGGCTGATTATATTCAAAATGACTATAAAGATATGGCTATCCGTCCAAATCAGGTTTTTGCCTGCTCACTGGAGCATATTATGATTACAGAAGAAATGTCGGCACACATTCTAGAGCTACTCAGAAAAGTTTTACTTACGAAGAAAGGACTAAGGTCTTTAAATCCGAATCATCCTGATTATAAAAGTACTTGCGAGGGCAATCAGGAAGAGCGAGATTCGGCGTATCATCAAGGCACAGTGTGGCCTTGGTTGCTCGGACACTTTTGTGAGGCATATCTGAAAATTCATGGTCAGTCTGAAGTCAGTTTTGTTGAGAATATTTATACCAGTTTTAAAGAAGATATGACAAAACACGGACTGGGAACAGTTTCAGAAATATATGACGGAGATCCTCCTCATACGCCTCGCGGAGCAATATCTCAGGCTTGGAGTGTATCAGAACTTCTGAGAATTAATCAACTTATAAAAAAATACAAGTAGGAATAAAACAAAAGTATAGGAGGAAAATTATGAAGGTTTTAATGTTTGGATGGGAATTCCCGCCACATATCACCGGAGGACTTGGGACAGCATGTTACGGACTTACCAAAGGATTGTCTAAACACAATGTTGAGATTATTTTTGTTGTGCCAAAAGCCTACGGTGACGAAGACCAGTCATTTCTGAAATTACAGGATGCAGGAGAAGTATTGATAAAAAAAACAAAACTTGATTATGATGAAATATGGAAAAATATAAGTTTTATTGAAGTTGGTTCTACTCTGATTCCATATATGTCTCCTGAAGAATTTAAGAACACTTTTGAAGAAAAAATTCTAAGCCATCAAGAAATAAAGGAGTCGGTATTTAGTCAAAAGCTAAAATTTTCAGGCACCTACGGCAAAGACCTTTACGAAGAGGTTTCGAGATACGCTCTGATAGCAGCATACATTGCTGCAAATAATGAATTCGATGTTATACACTCCCATGATTGGTTAACTTATGCAGCCGGAATTGCAGCTAAGGAGGTATCCGGCAAACCTCTTGTTGTTCACATGCATGCAACTGAATTCGACAGGAGCGGTGATAATGTAAATCAAAGAGTTTACGATATTGAAAGAGCAGGAATGCATGCTGCTGACAAAGTTATTGCTGTAAGCAATCTTACTCGCCGGACAGTAATTGAAAAATACGGAATTAATCCTGACAAAGTAGTTACAGTACATAATTCAGTTGAGCCAATTACCATGCCGGATGAATTCACAGTCAATAAAGGTTTCGACGAAAAAATTGTAACTTTTTTAGGAAGGGTAACATTTCAGAAAGGTCCTGATTATTTTATTGAAGCAGCAAAAAAAGTTATTGACAAAGATCCAAATGTGAGATTCGTAATGGCAGGAAGTGGCGACATGTTGAATAAAATGATAAGAAGAGTTGCTGAATTGAAAATTGCCACTAAATTTCATTTTGCAGGTTTTCTTAAAGGAATAGAAGTTAATGAAATGTTCAGTATGAGTGATGTATATGTAATGCCGTCTGTATCAGAACCATTTGGAATTTCACCATTAGAAGCAATGATGTCGGATGTACCTGTAATTATATCCAAGCAGTCTGGAGTTTCTGAAATTCTAAAACATGCACTTAAAGTTGACTTTTGGGATGTTGACGATTTAGCAGATGCAATTTATGGTATGTTGCACTATCCCGGCTTATCAAAAATGTTTAAAAAATACGGAAAACAGGAAGTAGATAATCTCAGATGGGAGAATTCCGCTTTTAAAGTAAAAGAAGTATACAAATCAGTTCTGTAGATTAAATAATATTAAAAATCAAAATATATAATATGCGAAATATTTGTTTTTATTTTCAAGTTCACCAACCTTTCAGGTTAAAAAGGTACAGATTTTTTGATATCGGTAATGACAGTAGGTATTTTAATGAATTTTCAAATCGTTCAATCATGAAGAAAGTTGCAGAAAAATGCTACTTACCTATGAATAGTTTGCTGTTAGAACTCATCGAAAAATATGGTGCAAATTTTAAAGTATCTTTTTCTATATCTGGGACTGCAATAGATCAGTTCGAACTTTATGCTCCTGAGGTTTTAGACAGTTATAAAAAACTTGTTGCAACCGGAAATGTCGAAATTCTTTCAGAGACTTATGCTCATTCATTGGCAGCCCTAACTAATAAAGAGGAATTTGAAAGACAAGTGAATATGCATAAAGCGAAGTTGATGGAGTGTTTTGGCGTTGTCCCTCAAGTATTTAGAAACACCGAGCTTATTTATTCAGATGAAATCGGAGACTATGTTTACGGCATGGGTTACAAAGCAATGCTTACGGAAGGGGCTAAACATATTTTGGGATGGAAAAGTCCAAATTACTTATATGTAAATGCAGTAAATCCAAAACTAAACCTATTGCTAAAAAATTTCAAACTCAGTGATGATATAGCATTTAGATTCTCGAACCGAGAATGGGATCAGTGGCCTTTAACTACAGACAAATTCGTTGGATGGATAAATGAACTTGACCCAAAAGAAGAACTAATAAACCTATTTATGGATTATGAAACTTTTGGAGAACATCAATGGGAAGAGACAGGTATCTTTGATTTTATGAGAGCTCTGCCTGATGCTGTTTTTAAAAATACTGGATTTGGATTTGCTACACCCTCAGAAATAATCAGCAAACACGACCCTGTGGGATCAATAAGTATACCTCATCCAATTTCATGGGCTGATGAAGAAAGAGACCTAACAGCATGGCTCGGCAATGAATTGCAGGATGAAGCTTTTGAGAAAACCTATGAACTTTACGAGCTTGTTAAGAGAACTGATGACCCCAAAATATGGAAAGACTGGCTATATTTACAAACCAGCGACCATTTCTATTATATGTGTACTAAATGGTTTTCAGACGGAGATGTTCACAAGTATTTTAATCCTTATGAATCTCCCTATGAAGCCTTTGTTAACTATATGAATATATTAAGCGATTTTATAATCAGACTGAAAAAAATCTAAGTATTTCAGTTTAGCAAAAATCAAAATTATTAAATAAAATAAATATTTAAGATGACAAACTCATTATTAAGACCAGACTATATTTTTGAAGTAAGTTGGGAAATATGCAATAAAGTGGGAGGAATTCATACAGTAATTTCAACCAAAAGTATTGAATTAAAAAACAAGTGTAATAAAAAATTAGTTCTAATTGGACCAGATACATGGAGAGAAACTAAAGAACATCCAGAGTTTATCGAAGATAAAAACCTTTTCAATGATTGGAAAAATCAGGCTTTCTCTGAAGGTTTACGACTTAGAACAGGTTACTGGGACATTCCCGGCAAACCATTCGTTATTTTAGTGGATTTTACAAGTTTTATAAATCAAAAGGATGAAATTCTGTTCAATTTCTGGGAGGATTATAAACTCGACAGTCTGAACGGTCAGTGGGATTATATTGAGCCGGCATTGTTTGGTTACGCCTCGGCAAAATTGATTGAAAGTTTTGTAAACTTTTACATTTCAGTTCATGATAAAGTGATTGCACATTTCAATGAATGGATGACAGGGACAGGCATTCTTTACCTTAAAAAGGCAATGCCTCAAATTGCAACAGCTTTTACTACTCATGCAACAACTGTTGGTCGATCACTTGCAGGGAATTCTTGGCCTCTGTACAATCGATTAAGCGAATACAATGGCGATTTACTTGCTAAAGAATTCAATATTGCATCAAAACAATCGCTTGAAAAACTTAGCGCATTACATGCAGATGTTTTTACAACAGTTAGCGAAATAACCGCTGCCGAATGTTATCAGTTACTTGGCAAATCTGTAGATATTGTTACTCCCAACGGATTTGAAAATGATTTTGTCCCTAAAGGAGACTTGTTTTTTGAAAAAAGAAATAAAGCAAAAGACAAACTTATTGAAGTAGCAGAAAACTTGCTTGCATACAAATTCGAGAATAAACCATTTATTGTTGCTACATCGGGAAGGTACGAGTTTCTCAATAAAGGATATGATTTGTTTATTGATGCACTTGGTGAACTAAATAGAAATCCGGAATCGCGAGACGAAATATTGGCTTATGTGCTGGTTCCTGCAAACAATTACGGTTACAAAACTTCATTATTTAACAGACTGAACAATATTAACGAGAATATTGAGATTGACGACAATCATCTGACTCACAATTTGCATGAGGCAGAACACGATCCTATCTTAGGCAGGATTATTCAGAATAAATTATTTAATAAACCTGAAGACAAAGTAAAAATAATATTTGTTCCCTCCTATCTTAATGGCGATGATGGAATTTTCAATATGAAATATTATGATTTATTAATAGGTTTGGATTTGAGTGTTTTTGTATCTTACTATGAACCATGGGGTTATACTCCACTTGAAAGTGTAGCATTTGGAATTCCAACAATTACAACTAGCCTTGCAGGTTTCGGCAGATGGATGGAATCAGTTTTAGATAAAGATGATGATTCGGTTATAGTAATAAAAAGAGACGATTACAATTCTGATTACGTAGTGAATCAACTAATACTTAACCTAAATAACTTTATATCAAAAAGTCAAGAAGAAAGGGATGCACTAATAGTAAAATCTTTGAAAGCTGCAGAGCATGCACTTTGGAAAAACTTGGTGGAGCACTATGAAGAGGCATTTAGTATTGCGTTGGAAAAGCGTGAGAAACGTGAAGATCAAATTATTAAACTCAGCCCCACAAAATCTAAAGCAGATTTTAGTGCTAGAATAGACCAAAAACCTATTTGGCGAAAAATTGAAGTAAAAACAATCCTTCCGGAAAGCCTTAAAGGACTAGAAGAACTTTCGCTCAATTTATGGTGGACATGGAACTACAAAGCAATAGAGTTATTTAAATACATTGATAGGGATTTATGGAGGGCAAAATCTTATAATCCAATAACACTATTAGAAGATGTAACTCTTGATAAACTTTCAGAGCTTGAAAATGATTCGGTATTTATGAAAAAATACAATGATGTATATTCAAGTTTTAAAAAGTACATGAGTGAGAATAAAGACAAGAAAACTCCAAAAATTGCATATTTTAGTATGGAGTATGGCATTAGCGATGGGCTAAAAATTTTCTCCGGAGGACTAGGTGTTTTGGCTGGTGATTATTTGAAAGAGGCGAGTGAAACTAATTCAGATATTATCGGGATAGGATTACTCTACCGCTATGGTTACTTTAAGCAGAAATTATCAGTTTTTGGAGAGCAACAGGCAGAATACATTCCACAGGATTTTGATAAAATGCCAATTATTCCTGTTAGAAATGAGGATGATTCACTTAAAAAAATTATGGTAAGATTTCCGGGGAGAGATGTTTTTGCAAAAATATGGCGTGTTGATGTTGGTCGGACTCCATTATATTTACTAGATACCGACACAGATGAAAACCAAGATCATGATAAATTGATAACCTCTCAGCTATATGGAGGAGATCTGGAATTCAGATTTAAACAGGAAATGATTCTTGGCATTGGAGGTATACGTGCTCTTAGTGAACTAGACATAAAGCCAGATGTTTATCATTGCAATGAAGGTCACTCGGCTTTCATTGGTTTGGAACGCTTAAGAGTTCTAAGAACAAAACGGAACTTAAATTTCAATCAGGCTCTTGAAATCATTAAAGCTTCAACTTTGTTTACTACACACACTCCGGTACCGGCAGGACACGATAAATTTGATGAAGATTTAATGCGTGTTTACATGTCTCACTATCCGGATAGATTAAAAATAACTTGGGAAGAAATGATGCAGCTTGGGAAACTTCATTCGGATGAAAAGTTCTCAATGAGTTATCTTGCAGCTAATATGTCGCAAGAAATTAATGGTGTTTCTGAACTGCATGGAGATGTTTCTCGCAAAATGTTTCAGGAATTATGGCCTGGCTATTATTCTGAAGAAAACCATATAGGTTTTGTTACAAATGGGGTACATTATCAAACATGGACAGCCAAGGATTGGAAGAAATTGTATGAGCTTGAATTTGGAGATGAATTCTGCAAAGACATGTCGAATCCAAAAATCTGGGCAAAGATTCATCATGTTGACAATGATCGAATTTGGGCTATCAGACAAAAACAGCGATGTAAACTCATTGAATATGTGAAGGGTAGAGTAAAAAAGAACTGGGTAATGAGATACGAAAATCCAAAAAATTATGTTGAAATAATAAATAAATTGAATCAAGATGTACTCACGATTGGATTTGCAAGAAGATTTGCTACCTATAAAAGGGCAGATTTACTTTTTAAGAACCCAGAAAGACTTGCTGAAATCTTGAATAATCCCGAAATGCCTATACAAATACTATTTGCAGGCAAAGCTCATCCAAATGATAAAGCGGGACAGGATTTAATAAAGAGCATAGTGGACATGTCGAAGAGAAAAGAATTTCTCGGACGAATAATATTTATCGATGATTATGATATGGAACTTGCGAAAAAACTTGTTCAAGGAGTAGATATTTGGTTAAATACTCCTACCCGACCACAGGAAGCTAGTGGAACAAGTGGGATGAAAGCTGTAATGAACGGAGTTCTTAATTTTAGTGTACTAGATGGGTGGTGGGTTGAAGGATACAGAGAAAATGCAGGTTGGTCATTACCTTTGGAACGTCAGTATGAAGATCAGGAGTTCCAAAATGAATTGGATGCGGGGACTATGTACACAATGATTGAGAATGAAATAGCTCCTCTGTTTTATAAAAGAGATAGAAACAATACACCGGTTGAATGGATTCAATTCATAAAAAATTGTATCGCACAGATTGCACCTCAGTTCACTACCAAAAGAATGATAGATGATTATTATGAACGATTCTACAACAAACTCTATCAAAGGTCAATGTCGCTAAAAGAAAATAACTATGAAACAGCTCTGAAACTAGCCGAATGGAAAAGAAATGTCAAAAAGGCATGGAATGAGCTTGAGATTATTAGAGTTGACTTTCCTGATTATGAGAATAATCCTGTAGATTTAAGTCAATCATTTCTTGGCGAAGTAGAGATTAACCTTAAAAGCCTGAGTCCTGATGATATCGGACTAGAAGTTCTTGTTACCGCGAATAATTCTAAAGGTGAAACGATTATTTATGACAAATACAATGCACAGCTTATTAGTATCTCTAATAAAAATGCGGTGTATCATATTAAAGGGTCTCCTAAAAAACCCGGCTTTTACAATTACGCAGTTAGAGTATTTGCAAAAAATGAATTACTACAATATCCTCAAGATTCAGGTCTGGTAAAATGGATATAAAAAAATTACTGTAAAATAATAAAAGGCTGGTCAATAGCCTTTTATTATTTTAAATTTTGAATTTCGGTTCGAAGCCAGACTATTAATTCAGGACTCATACATTCGGCAAACAGCTCAACTCCCTTGCTATTCCAGTGTCCGTCTCCTTCGATAAATATTCTATTATTTAATAATTCAGACTTTGTCATGAAAACACTGTCATCAATAAAACTACTATTAATATATTTGGCAAATTCTTTATTACTGTTATGGTCAGAATAAAAAGACAAGGTAAGTACCGGAATATTAAGTTCTTTTGTATATGATGCAATTCTTTCAGTTAAAACTAATCTGTCCTCATTGTCACTAAAAGTATAATGAAAGGTTTTCGAATTTTTATCTTTACTAAAACATTTGCTAAAACTTATTCCTTTAAAGAATTCGAAAGCCTTATAGAACAGATATGGTTTTATTTCTCTTTTCTCAGGTTCAAATAAGCCTTTCTCAAGTAGATTAACTTCTTCAGAGCTCAATATCTTGTAATTTGATGGAAATACAGGAATGAGCATTTCTCGGAGTAGCCCATCGATATCTTCCTCTAGGCTATTGACATAATTAAAAGCGAACTTAAATTCCCCAGTCACTGAAAGTGCATCATCTTTCCATACAAATTTCCGTTCGAGGTTATCTCCCAAAACCGCGAATATTACTCCATCGAGTTCAAATTTATTCTTAATAAGAATATACTTAACAATGCGTTCCCAATTAGAAATTCCTCCTCCATCAACGGAAAAGTTCAATAAGACTATTGAATCCGCAAAGTATTTATTAATATTTTCTTCAGCGATTTGAACCCAGGATTCAGGTGTAAACTGTGAGGCGGTAAAAGAATCTCCAAACACTGCAATACGAATAATGTCAGGATTGTCCTTTTGGGGATAAAAATCTCTGTTATCAGGAAATCCAAGATTATTTCCCTTAAGTGTACCAATAGATTGCAATCTTCCGTCGGACGTGTATGCTCCAAATCTAGAATTATATGGGGCTATTTTATAACCTAAAACCGGATCAAAAACATGAATAGGTTTATTCTCAACAGCCTCGTGGAACCATATAGTTTCTATTGAGTCAAAATAATAATTTATAAAAAAATAAGAGTATATAATTTCGGCAAAAATATAAGTAAAACTGCAAGATGCTAAAATCAACAAGATGTTTGAAATATTTCTCTTCAAGGTAGTATTTATTAGTATAAAAGTAAAAGTAATTAAATGCAATTTAACAATTAATTTAATAAACCAAAAATTCTATATTGTTAGCTTTCAGGTTAAATAATTCCATTCTCATATGATTTGTATAATTAACAAATTAGAATATATTTGCATTTGTTATGTTTCGAATCTGATTTTAGACTTTGGATACTATCAAGAGTAAAATAGTTTTATTCGTGCTGCTACTTATATTTGGGGCATTTACTACTATTCTAACACTTTACTATTATCAGATAAGATTTAGTGGAAACTTCAGTATAGAAATATATGAAAATTCAGAAAATATCTCAAATAAGTTTGATATAATCGGAGAAACTGTACTTGGCAAAGAAGAGGGACTTAGGTTTTTTGAAAATGCGTGGCATAACTATAAGAATCAAAACTACAAGATTCTGCATATCAAAACCGACCAATACTACGTTGACACTGAGAACTTAAAAATTGTGATAGTATTTGATTCTAACTCTATAGAAGTCCCTCCTAATAGAATTTTACTTAAAGAAAACGTTTTACTAATAGAAGGAGATAAAAAAAATGGACTAAAAAATACAATGAAGGCATCTGGATTTTGGCTTATAACATTTATTATATTGCTCATTTTTTTTGGTAAAATAAGAGAAGAAAAAAATAGTATTAGTAAGCGATGGCATTTTATATTCATCAAGTATTTCTTTTATACATGGTTTGCCCTGCTGTTTTTGAATATTATATATCTGTCGCAGTTTGCTTTCCCAAATGCTGAGGACATTGAAATAACCTATGAACTTTTAAATATTGACAATCCTCTTTTCTATTTATATACAACAATGGATGGCAGATATTTTTCCAATTTGTTATATATGCTTATTAATCCACTTTATTATGGACTACCTTTTCAGTACTATAAGATTATACCGTCAACATTATTCATTATTACCTGTCTATCATTTTTTTATCTAATAAGTAGTATTAACCAGAAATCGGAGAACAATTTATTCTTAACTGCGATATTAACTGTTTCTTACTATAGTTTTATACCCGATTTACCCGCAGCCATGTTCTTTATGGCAGCAGCGTACCATTATGCAATACTTCCTGTGTTACTGAGTTTGCTAATCGCTGAAATCATAAGGTATATCAAGAATAACAGCACCGGAACTGCAATAAAAATAATTGTTCTCATAATTGCATTCAATGGGATTAATGAATTTGCTCCGATTGTCTCGGCTATATTAGTTGTTTTACTCTGGATTATAAAGTATAATAAGGGAGAAAAAGCGGATTATACAACATTAAGTTTTACGATTATTATGATTATTACAGGACTTATTATTATTTTAAGTCCTGGCAATTTCACAAGAATACAATCGCAATCAAATCCTGCAATTGGAGAGAGTTCAATAATTTTCAAAGCAGGTTTTATGATTCTTTCGTCTGCCTATAATACTATAATAATAATAATTGAAAAGTTTATCCGCAGCCCACATTTGATTATACTTACTGTGTTTTTATTTATCGGATTAACGGACATAGCTAATATACAACTTCCAAAAAATATCAGCAGAAAGAGAATAATTAAACTTTTTCTAGTTTTAAATTTTCTGATTTTTGTCATTATACCATTGCCCTACTTTACAGTAAATACAGGTGAAGGACTTGGACAAATAGGACATGGATTCTATATGAATTTAATCTGGTTTTTGTTTATACTTATAAATTCATCTTTGATTTTCCTTTTTGTTAAAAAGTTTAAGTTTTTAAATAAAGGTATTTATAATCAATTTTTTCAAAGTAAGCTAATCCATTACATTTTTGTATTCTCATTGCCTTTAAGTTTAGTCTTTTCTGAATCAATCTTTTCAAGAACACTAGTTGATACTAGAACAGATTTACTACATAAACACTATGAAGAAATTAAATCCAGGCACAATTATATTTACGCAGAAAATGGGAATTGCAACATATATATTCGAGAAATAAAAAACAAACCTATAAGTCTGCACCATCCTATTGATCATTACAATCACGGTTCTCACATTATTGGTCTAAAAACAATAGAAAACTTTAAATATAGAAATTTCTACGAAATCTCTGAATTTGGAGATACAAGCCTTGTTATATCAGCAGGAGAAGTTATTTTTCATACGAATTATTTAAATGGGTTTAGAACGAAAAGAAGTTTCTTTAGTCTTAATGAAGCAAAATCAATTTTAAAGAGACTGTGTTTGTATAAGGCAAACGGGATTCCTGCTTATTACGAAAGAGTTGATAAAAATATCTATATTGATAAACTTAATATATGTTTTTGCAGCGAAAATGGCAAACTAAATATTTTTACTGAGACATATTCTTATCTTCCTGCGAAGAAGTTAATTATTAATTTCGAAATAGAGTTTAACGCGCAAACCCTTCATTTTTACGATAGTTTATATCTTATTTCAGTATTACCATATAGCGATAGATATCTATACAAATATGAGTCTGAAACGGAATATTGTTTAGATAATTATAAATTTTCGCAGCAGGACCTCCGCATAAAAGACAGATTACTATTCCAATAATGTTGATAACGATAACATAAACATAGCTTCGCAGCATTTCTAATAATATCGTAGAACCGGGCATGCTTTTGTCATGATTTTTGCTGACTTCGTTTCACTCAGTCTAAGCAAAAATGCACGCCAAAACCCTCCTTCAAAACATTATAATCAAATATTTGCAGAAAGTTCATGTAATAATTTCACACATTTATTCAAATAATCTATATTTGCTTAATATAGTATTGTCATGTCCATAAAATCTAAAGCATATCTTGCAATTGTAATAGTAATTTTTATAATTGGCATCATAATTCCGACATTAATATACATCAATAAAATCAATTATTTCGGAGATTTCAGCCTTGAAGTTTTTGCTGAAAATGAGAATATTTCTAATAAAATTGAAGTACAAGGAATTAGTTTTTCGGGACATGAACAAACTCTGAAATACAAAAACGAAAAGTGGACTAATGAGAAAAGACCCTATAACGAACTACGAATTAAAGGGCTGAAAAATATTGAATCTGAGCATAATTTCATAATAAAAATAACAAATCATAAACCTAAACCCGAAGTAGAGTATATTTTTGAGTACAATCAAAGCGGTAAAATTATTGATAATCAGCATCAACTACTTAAATTTTCCGATAAGCTTTCAATATTTTTCTCAAATTTCCAGTACTTTTACAAAATGATTACAGGAGACATTTTCAATAAACTGTACAATATATATTTAATTATTTTTTTGATAATTTTTCTCGTTATAATCGGACTTCTTATAATTTCATATCCAAAAAAAGAATTGACAATAGCTTCAAAAAAGATTACGATTAATTCGAAAAAGATTCTTTTTTCAATTTTTCTAGTTCTTATTGTTTATATGCCGCTTGAGATTATGTCCTATCTTTATATCAAATATTCTCGACCTGAGATAAAGAAGATAGTTTCTCTTCTTCGTTCAGAAACTGACCACAATACATATCAAAACTGCGTATCCGTAACCTATCTAAACTATATCCCCAATCCCGGGCATAGCGAAAACGGAATAATTCAGCATAATGAATTTGGATATAGAGGCAATCCTGTTGATCTTGAAAAAAACGAAGCGGTAAGAATTCTTTTTATGGGAGGTTCTACTACTTATGGCAGCGGAGTATTAGATCCTGCTCATACTTATCCAGCTCAAACCGAATTTATCTTAAATAAACATTACGACCATGCAAAAATTGAGGTAATTAATGCAGGAATACCTTGGGGAACCTCTGCAGAAATCCTTACTCATTATCTGATGAAATTCCGCTATTTCAAACCAGACATATTAATAATTAATACCGGAGGAAACGACGCACAAGGAAATTTAAACAGAGATTATCAGCCCGACTATAGCAATTGGAGAAGAAATCTCCCCGAAATCAGTCCGGTAAATAAATTTACAAGAATTCTGCTTGGCTCAAAGTTTTTTTCAGTAATAAGTTTTCACTTGTTTTATTCTGAATTTGTATATCAAGATATATTCATTCACTCGGGTGAGAAACTTCATGCGAAATGGTACAATAATGACCTTGACTATGCAATTAAAAATATTGATGAATATGCATTTTATCGAAATATATCAAGTGTGGTTCATGATGCTGTCAATTCCGAAATAATAGTAATAATTATGCCCTTTGGAACAAATCCATTTTATGCAGACAATCTACCTGAGAAGGAATACATTGAGATTAACACAGAAGTGTTAAAGAAAATTGCTAAAGAAAATAATGTTTTTTATGTCGATTTTCCTTACAATCATATTCCTGACAATACTTGGGTTGACGATTGCCACCTGAATATTGAAGGAGAGAATATAAAAGCTAGGTATGTTGCCAATTTCATTATCGAAAATAATCTAATAAACCTACTGAAACATCAGCAATGAAATTAACCATAAAACAAAAGACTAAACTAATTTTTTTGCAGAATAAACATTTTATTTATATAAATTATTAAATTTGTACTATAACTAAACCTATGTTTTACCTATAAAATTATTATTATGAAAAAAATCTTAGGCATTCTTCTATCGGTCAGCATTTTTATAAGTTTTATCTCTTGCGATACAAAATGTGACTGTGAAAATCAGCAAACAGTTGAAAAAGAGTATGTAACAAAAAAGATCCTTTATGATGTAAACATTGTTAATGAAAGAATCAGTCCGGATAGATATAATGATGATTGGTTTTGGGAGAATATCCCAGTTAATGATTTGGAATTATTCCTGACTAAAGTTTACGATGATGTTAAAAGTGGTAAGATAAAGGCATACGTTCACGATGCATTTGATGATTATGAAGAATTTGAAGAAATTAAAAAAGAGAATCTCGAAGAATACTTTGCAAATACAGTAGTCTTGTACGAAACGTATGCGATAGAAGATAACGGAATGATAATAGATGAGACAGTTAAAACTGCTGTTAAAAAATCAGATATTAAAATGCTCAGGTTTCTAGAAGAATGGTACTTCTCGAATGGTGAGTTTAAAAAAGAAGTAATTGCAGTCGCTCCTGTTTTTGTAAAGCACAATGGTGGTGGTTTAAATATAAACCCCGGTTATTGGGTATTTGTAAAAGACTTAAATTAATCGAAAAAACTGAATTATCTTCTTAAATATTTTTTGACAAACATATTTACCTAATTATATAAATACAAATAACTATTATTCTATTCAAAATAGTTAAAAATACAAAGTCATTTTCATAGTTTCGTATAGGAATAAAATCTATAATTCAGCAAAATCAGATTTATTTTACAAAAACATTTCGTATTTCTTCTTGTTTTTTCTAAATATTTATATATTTGTCCAATTAATCGTATAAATATATGGAGCAGCAACCATTTAAACGGGAGTAAATCGAAAAGCCTTAAGAGTAGATATTCTAAAAGTTGTTAGTTATGAAAAAAGTATTGTTAGTTTTATTTGTAGGAGCAGTATTAGCTCTTGCCGGATGTAAAAAAGAAAGAACCTGCGAATGTACTACTTCATACACAGGAGAAGGTACAGAGATGATGCAAGATGTAGTTGTTGAAGTTACAATTGAAGGTGAAAAATGCGAAACTATGGATGTTTCAACTACAGTAGGAGAAATCACAACTTCGGTTGTTTGTGTAGAAAAATAAAGTTTGTAAACTTTAATTAAAAGAAAAAGGGGTTTCATAATTTTTGAAAAACTCCTTTTCTTTTTTTACTAGTATTTATGAATAAGATAATATTAGCCTCTGGAAGAATCATAATAGGTCTTGTTTTTCTGTTTTCTGCAGTAACAAAGATTCTCAGTATTGATGAATTTGAACTATACATTTTCAGTCTACAATACTTTGGGTTTAATCTATCCACAGTTATTGCCCGATTACTTATAAGCCTGGAATTGATATTAGGTGTTTTATTAATTCTGAATCTCAAATTCCGAATTGTTTACAAGTTAAGTCTTGGAGTAATGATATTGTTTTCCTTATTTTTAATAATCCAATTTATTCTTAATAACAATGAAAACTGCAATTGCTTTGGAGATTTAATCAAGATGAATCCTCTTGAATCATTGATAAAAAATATTTTAATAATTGTTCTACTATTCTTAATCAGAAATAATAAATCTTGGAAAACAAAGGCTGAAAATAAGTTTATAATCATAATTGCCGGTGTCTTATTTTTTATTCCTCCGATTTTGTCGCCTCCTGATTTTATTGTTGGTTACAGATATAAAAATCCTTATTCTATTTCGGGAGAAGACGCTGTTTATTTAAGCAATTCGAATCTTGGCTATAATGAAGGACGAAAAGTCTTAGTTTTTGTTCTTACCGGCTGCAAATCTTGTAATCATTCAGCAAAGAAACTTACGACCTTAGCACTTAAGTCTGGGAATGTAGATAATGTTTTTTTATATTTTACCGGCAGCGAAAATTCGGAAACTCACAAGAAGATATCTGAGTTCTACGACAATAATAGCATCGCAGAATTTCCTTACGAGATTGTATCTATTGACGAATCCATGCGAATTACCGGCGGGCGTTTCCCAACTATCATATTTACAGAAGATGCGGTAATAATTAACAAATTTGGTTATCGAAATATCCCTGAAAAGGGATTTTATGAGTTTTTGCAAAAGTAAAAACACTTAATACAGTAAGTTAACTAACTGTATTAGAAAGCTGTGGTTGATTATTCATCCTCATAATTATTGATTATCGATTTGAAGGTATCTACAACCGATAGCCAAGCCCAATCTGTATCCAAAAATTTTTATACCTTGGCGTTATTAGATTTTTATCGCCTATGTTATCTTGTAAGTCAAACCCGAACCGACCTGTTATTAATATATTCGATATGTTAACATCAGCACCGGTAACGAATCCTATTATATTTCTTCTTGCTATTTCTTTGTCAAATTCTGCCTGTTGAGCAGCACTATTAGAGCCAAACTCAAATTTATTTTTTTCATTTAGCAAGTATGAGTATTGTGGTCCAATGAGGAAAGTTAGAAATTCAATCGGTTTAATCTGAACCAGCACAGGGATATCTATAAATGTAGCCGTTCTTTTAACTGTATAGGCATTGCCTAATAGGGTTCCTGATCCAACAAAGCCTTTTTGCGAAATGCTGATTTCAGGTTGAAACCCTATATATTTACTTATCGGAATCGCTCCATATACTCCTATCATAACACCAATTTTTGAGTTTGAAACAAAATCCTGTCCATGACTAGCATAAATATTTGAACTATTTATCCCAACTTTCCCCCCAAATGAAAAATCTTCACGTCGGTCTATATCAGATTTTTGGGCAACCAGTATAGTGTTGAATAATAACACTCCAAATATTAATGCAATTGTTTTCATTTTCATAATTACTTTTTAGATTACTTTCTGTATTTACTTTTTATTACTTTTCAACTTATCTTTTCTTTTATTTTCTCTGCTAGGATTATCATATGTCTTTTTATATATATCGCGTGGAATCCTTTTTTCTTTATACCAACCCTTATGTAGTCCATTGTCATGAGTGTGTGTTTTATTTACTAAAGCTACACATGATGATACACTATATATTAGAGCAGTCATCAGAATTAAAACCATTAGTTTTTTTAAGTTTTTCATATCTCAAGCATTTTGTGTACAAAGATGATTATTCTATTATACTATTATATTATATAATAATGATAAAGATTTACATAATTAGTTATGTAGGTAACAACGACACATAATCATCAAAGGAGGAAGAATATAATTTTATAATCAACAACTTTATTTAAACCAAAATTAAATAATTTTATAATAATAGTTAACAATATTCTATAAATAGAAAAATTTTACTATCTTTGTTATTATGATTCTTACTTTTATAGTACCGCACTTTTAATAAAGTTCGTTTTTCCTTTTTTTGTTTGCAATTGTTTTTTAATAGCTTGACATGAATTTGTTCATCAAAAATATGGTATCTGTACGCTGCAAAATGGTAGTTATTTCTGAGTTGGATAAACTTGGATTGCACTATCGAAGAGTGGATTTGGGTGTTGTTGATGTTATAGATGAATGTACTAAAGAACAGCTGGAAAGTTTAAAAAAGGCACTTTTACTTACCGGCTTGGAGCTGATGGATGACAAAAAAACGATAATAGTT
>OBJA01000988.1_pt1 | contig 21514 bp, 12 predicted proteins | sample 1519751 | NCBI WGS metagenome assembly OBJA01 (sample SAMEA3881238, study PRJEB22517) | soil metagenome | biome: lake sediment; feature: soda lake sediment; material: sediment, water from around vicinity | place: India | collected 2013-12-23 | depth 3 m
CCATTTCCTTCATCTGCTCGGCCTGGCCGTTGAGTTCTTCGGCGGCGCTGGCCGCTTCCTCGGCAGTAGCGGCATTTGTCTGAGTCACTGAATCCATTTCGGCAACCCCATTATTGATCTGATCCACCCCGGCAGCTTGTTCTCGGGAGGCGGCGGCGATTTCGCTCATCAGGCCGGCAACCTTGACGATGCTTTCCGCCACCTGATTGAAGGAAGTCTCGGTGGAGCCCACCAGATCCGAGCCGGTATGAACCTTGGTCACCGTGCTTTCAATGAGGTTGGCGGTGTTGCCGGCCGCCTCCGAGGCCCTCATGGCCAGGTTACGCACCTCATCGGCCACCACCGCGAACCCGGCCCCGGCCTCGCCGGCTCGGGCCGCCTCCACCGCCGCGTTCAAGGCCAACAGGTTGGTCTGGAAGGCGATCTCATCAATGGTCTTGATGATCTTGCTGGTCTCTTCGCTGGCCTGGGAAATTTCGGCCATGGATTGGGTCAACTGACGCATGGACTGGTTAGCGCTTTCCACCACCTGCCGAGCTTCGCTGACCAGGGCGTCGGCTTGGCCCACATTGTCGGCGTTTTTCTTGGTCATTGAGGAAATTTCTTCCAGCGAGGCGGAAGTCTGCTCAATGGCGGCGGCCTGGTTGCTGGCCCCGTCGGCCAAGGAGTTGCTGGCGGCGGCCACCTGTCCGGAGGCGGCCGAGACCTGATCGGCCCCGTCGGCCAGGTGATCGGAAACCTCCTCCAGGGATTTGACCAGGATCAGGGAGAAGAAGCGGGACAGGTAGAGCAAAGCCCCAACTACCCCCAAGCCCAACACGGCGCCAATCTGCAGAGCCCGACGGGCACCGCGCATTCGATCCCTGGCCAGCTCTCCAATAGCGGCCGCCAGGTAATTCTCCACCTCCTTCATCAGATCTATCTTGGTGGTCATGGTGTCGAACCAGGTGGTGGCGGCGATGTTGAAGCCTCCGGTTTGGTGACGGTCCAAGGCGGTCTTCTCCATGGCGGCCACCCGGGCCACCGCCTGATCACGCATCTTGCCCTGGTAAAAATCGCGGGCTTGGGCTTCGGCAAACGCCTGAAAATTACTCAAAAAAACCTCGCGGGCCGAAAGCAGTTCGGCAAAACGCTTGAACATGTTTTCCGGAAAACCATCTTGGGCGAAAACATTGCTCAGGACCGCCCGGGTTACCCCCATCCGCTCCTTGGCCTCAACAAAGTTGTAATAAGCGGTCAGGGAGCGCATGATTTCCTGATCGGGGCTGGTGCCGGCAATCAGGGGAATGGCGCTAAGGAATTCGCCGATGGCCGTGGTATAGAAAGCGATGGCTTGAGGACCGGCAATGGCCAGGCTGTCCACCTGACTACGAACGGGGCCGATCTTTTCTATATTGTCCAGGGCTCCTCTGATTTTGTTGCTCAACTCCCGCTCCCGTTCCAAAATGGCGGAGTTGCCGGCATAGCTGCGCAGGCGGGCAACGGCCTGGTTGGTTTCTTGCCGCTGGCCGGCCAGCCGGTCGCCGAATTGCCGCCCGCCGCTGCCCAGGAAACCGGCGGTCATCCCCCGTTCCAACTGGGCCTGGTGGGCCACTTCGGCTACCAGAGTGGCGACTTCCGCCAACTCCAGCAAGGCTTCCGCCTCTTTGAGCAACCGGTAACGCTCCAGGCCGTTGAACAGCAGCAGCAGAACCAGAAAGCAAACCGGAATGACCACCAGTAGCCGCAGCATGTCGGCTATTTTCAAGTTATTTAGAAAAAGCATAATGTTCCTATTTAGCTGTGGTTGGTCGGCAGCTTGCTCACCTTGAACCAGTACTCCTGGGCCAGTTTGATGTGGTGGAGAAAATGGTCCAGTTCCATCGGTTTGGTGATAAATCCCCGGCAGCCCAGGGCGAAAGCGGTGTCGATATCGACTCCGGCGTCGGAGGTGGTCAACACCACCACCGGGATTGTTTTGAGATGTGGCCGTTTTTCGATCTCACGCAGCAAGTCAAGGCCGTTGAGCCGGGGCATATTAAGGTCGAGAAACACCAGATCCGGGCGGGGGGCCTGGTGGTAAGGGGGGTGGCGCTCCAGAAAGTTCAGAGCCTCAAGCCCGTCCCTTAAATGGTATAGTTGGCAAGAAATATCGCATTCCTTGCAAGCCAGCTCCACCAGATGGGCATCGGCCGGGTCGTCTTCCACCAGCAGCAAGATGTTGGCGGTTATGTCTTTGAAGTAATTAGTCATTTTTCACCTGTTTGCTGTCGGATTAAGGTTGGCGTTTAAGTTTATCGGGCGGGGGCGGCGCAGGGGGATGATGAACTGGAAAGTGGAGCCCTGGCCCGGCCCCAATGATTCCACCCAGAGCTCCCCGTGGTGCTGCTCGACGATTTTGCGGCAGATGGCCAGGCCGATCCCGCTGCCTTCATAATCCGCCCGGCTCTGCAGACGGGAGAAGACCTTGAACAGCCGGTACTGTTGGCTCGGATCGATCCCGATCCCGTTGTCCTTGATGGCAACCTGCCACTGGTGGGGCAAAACCGAGGAATGGATGCGGATTTCCGGCCGCGTTGCATGCGGGACGTACTTCAAGGCGTTGCCGATGAGGTTCTGAAACAACCTGGTCAGTTCGTCCGGACTGGCCATCACCTGGGGCCAGTCGCCGGAAATCTGCAGCCGGGCGCCGCTCTCCTCGCTGGCCGGTTGGAGAAAAGCCAGGGCTTGCTCCAGGGCATCACGGCTGTTGAACAGGGCCGGCTGCTCCCTAACCCGCCCCACCCGCGAGTATTCCAGCAGACCGACGATCATCCGGTCCAGGCGCTTGGCCCCACCGACTGCCTGGTTCATAAACTCCAGCTCTTTCACGCCCAGATTGCTGCCCATTCGGCTTTCCAGCAGTTGCAGGTAGCTGGAGATCATCCGCAGGGGTTGGCGCAGATCGTGGGATACGGCATAGGCAAACTGTTCCAGCTCGTTGTTGGAGCTGGTCAGTTCCGCTTTTTTTTGCTCCAGGTCCCTGGTTTTTCTTTGCAGTTCAAGATGGTTGCGCACCCGAGCCCGGACAATGGCGGGGTTGAAAGGCTTACTGATATAATCCATCGCCCCGACGGCAAAGCCGGCCTCCTCATCCTCGGCCGAATCCCGGGCGGTGACGAAGATTACCGGGATCCCGGCGGTGGCCCCGTCGGCCTTGAGCCGACGGCAGACCTCATAGCCGTCCAGCTCGGGCATCACCACGTCCAGCAGCACCAGATCCGGCGGCTGGGGGCTGCGACAGATGGCCAGGGCCTCGGCACCGCCGGTGGCGGCCAGCACCTGATGACCGTCGGCCAGCACTTTGGCCAGCAAATGAATATTGGGCGGCTGGTCGTCAACCACCAGCACTCGGGGCACCGGCCCTGGAACCGATTTTTTTTCCTGCTCGTCGTTCATTGCTCAACTCCAGCGATCTTGATCAGTTTTTCAAGAATTTCCAGCGCTTCCCGATAGGCGAAACGCTCTGCCTGTTCCAGCAGGGGGGTGACCTGCTCCCAGCCGTTGCTGGCGGCCAGAAAAGTTGTAACCTGATTCAGCAAACCCTGGTCGATGATCTGACGCTCCGCCAGGAGCTGTCGCAGTTGAGCGATGGCAGCGGCGGCCTCGTCGGGGGTAAGCTTGGTTGCTTTTTTCAATAAAACGGGTAGCCGGTGTAACTGTTCCGCCGCCGCGGCCCGGGCTCGCTCCAGCTCCGCCAGTAATTCCGGGGCGGCGGTTTGGCCCCGGCATACGGTTTCGTGGAGCTGGGCGGTAATCTTTGCCAGTTGCCTGGCCCCCACCAGGGCCGAGGTGCCCTTGAGGCTGTGGAGATCCCGGCAGCTTTTTTCGTCGTGGGCGCTGGCCAGGCGCTGGGCCAGGTCGGCCAAATCTTCGTTGAGCTCCCGGGCAAAGTGGTGGAGGGTTTGCAGGTAGAGTTCATCGTCACCGGCATAGCGTTTCAGGCTGCCCCGGAGATCGAAACCATCCAGGGGCGGCAGAATGTTGCTCAGCGCAGCCTCTGGCTCCGGCTCCCGGGCCATTGCCGTGGTTGCGGGTTTTGGTGGCGGCACCGGAATCTCGGCGTTTTTTGGCCTCCGGCGGGGCGGGGCGGCAAAGAGTTCGGTCAGGGTCCGGTAGAGCAGGCCGGAATCGATGGGTTTGGCCAGATGGTCATTCATTCCCGCCGCCAGGGCCTGTTGGCGGTCTTCCTCCATGGCGGCGGCGGAGAGGGCGAAGATGGGCAGATCGGGGGATTTCTGGCGGATCAGCCGGGCGGCGGTAAAGCCGTCCATCACCGGCATCTGGAGGTCCATCAGGATCAGGTCGCAATCGTGGTCATTGGCCAGTTCCAGGGCCTGGGCACCATGTTCGGCCAGCAGGACTTGGGCCCCGGTTCTGGCCAGCAGCCGTTGGGCCACCTCCCGGTTGAGCTGGTTGTCCTCCGCCACCAGGATGACCTTGCCGTTAAGATCGGGCACCACTGGGTCGGCAGCGGGGTCAGCCGGGAAGTGCCGGCCGTCCTGAGCCAAGTCGGCGCTGGCCCGAGACAGGATGATGGTGAAAAAGAAGGTGCTGCCCCGGCCGGGTTCGCTTTTAAGTTGGAGCCGGCCGCCCATCTGTTCCACCAGCCGGGCGCAGATGGCCAGGCCCAGGCCGGTGCCGCCGTATTTACGGGTGGTGGAGTCGTCGGCCTGGGCAAAAGGCTTGAATAGCCGCTCCTGCTGGGCCGGGCTGATGCCGATACCGGTATCGCTGACCGCACAGCGCAGGCCGACTCCGGCGGCATCGGCGGCCAGCCGTTCAAGCCGCAGTTCCACCTGGCCTTTGCGGGTGAACTTAAGGGCATTGGCCAGCAGGTTGGTGAAAATCTGGCCCAGGCGCAGCTCATCGCCCAACAGGATCGGCGGAATCTCCGGGTCCAGGTGATAGTGCAGTTCCAGCCCCTTGGCGGCGGCGGTTTGCCGGAAAAGGTGATCAAGCCGTTCAAGCAGCTTGGCCGGACGGAAGGGATGGGGGGCCAGCTGCAGGCGACCGGCCTCGATTTTGGAGTAATCCAGGGTATCGTTGATAATCCCCAGCAGCATTTTTGAGGAATGATGAATCTTTTCCAGGCTGTCCCGCTGTTCCGCCGCCAGCTCCCCCTGCAGGGTCAGTTCGCTGAGGCCGATGATGGCGTTCATCGGGGTCCGGATTTCATGGCTCATATTGGCCAAAAAGGCGCTTTTGGCCTGGTTGGCGGCCTCGGCCGCTCGCTGGGCTTCCTTAAGTTCGCTGATATCGGTGGCAGTGCCGGCGGAGAGAGTTTGACCTTTTACGCTGGCAACCGGACGGCTTATCACCTTGAGCCAGCGCATTTGACCATCAGGTCGCCTGATACGGTATTCCATATCGAAAATACCCTGCCGGCCGAATTCGTTTTCCAGGGCCTTTAATACGGCCGGGAGGTCTTCAGGAATAATGGCTTTCAGAAAGTCGTTTGGATTGGCTGCCAAACTCTGCCGGCTGCGGCCGAAGATTTTCTCGTAGGCCGGGTTGATATACAGCATTTCATCGGTGGTTCTAATCCAGAAAGCTACCTCCACGGTTTCAGCCAGCTGCTGAAAGCGCTGTTCGCTCTGCCGCAGAGCCTCTTCAATGTTCTTGCGATCCGAAATATCGCGGGCCACCGCGTAAATGGTGGAATCTACCGGGGTGGAACGCCACTCGATCCAGCGGTAGGAGCCATCCCGGCGGCGGTAACGATTGACGAAATTGTTGACCTGCCGGTGGTCCTCCAGTTGAGCGACGGCCGCCAGGGTGGCCTCCTGGTCATCGGGATGGACAAAATCCATGAAATTGCGGCCCACCAGTTCATCAACCGGGTAACCCAGGACCTCCTCCCATTGGGGGTTCAGGCGGATAAAGCGGCCGTCGGTGGCGGCAATGCAAAGCAGGTCCAGGCTGTTGGTGAAATAGCGTTCCAGCTCCTCGCTTTTTTGTTGCAGGGCCTCTTCCGCTGCAACGCTGTCGCTGATATCAACATGACTGCCCACGATTTCCTGAATCCGTCCATCGGGATCGCGCAGGGCCTTGGCCCGATCCTCAACCCAAACCAGGGTGCCGTCGCGTCTGATTATCCGGTAGCGGTGGGTTTTGGTGCCAGGGCAGTCGGCGGCCAGCCAGGTGGCGGTTTTTTCACTGGCTGCCGCCAGATCCTCGGGGTGAATTCGCTGGCTCCACCAGTCGGGGGTGGCCATTATTTCCGCCGCGCTCTCACCGTAAAGTTCCTCGGTGTTACCGCTGGTAAAGATAGGTTGCCGGGTGGGAAAGCTGAGGGCGTAGGTGACGCCGGGGCTGCCACTGAGTAATTGGTCCAGTCGGGTTTTGTCGGTGAAGTTTATCTCCAGTTGTTCCAGGGTCTGGTTGATGGCGGCGGTAAGGTTGCGCACCTCTTGGGGGCCGGCCTCGGACAGTCGGGTTCTCAGGTCGGGAGCGGCGGCGATGGCCTTGAAACCCTGGCCGAGCTGCTCCAGGGGACGGGCGGTGAGGCGGGTGGCCAGGATGATGGCCACGATTACGGTCAGCAAAGCGCCGACCAGGTTAATCAGCAGCCGGTTACGCAGCTCGTTGAATCCGGCCATGACCTTCTCGCGGGCAATGATCACCTCCAGTCGATACTCTTCCAGGCCGGTCACGTTTGCCGGAATATTGATGACGGCAAGCTTTTCGGGCTCATCGGCGAAGGCGGTCTGCTGTTTTCGGCGGTATAGGGTGTCGGCGTAAATCACCTCGCCCTGGTAATCGAGCAGGGCGAGGGCATGATCGTCATACTCCCAGCCGCGCAGAAGTTGGGACGCTTTAGCGGGGGAGAGGGAGACCTCCACCCAACCCTCGACAAAGCCGTGAATCAGCACCGGGGTCAGGAAAATAATCCCGTGCCGGTCGTAAAGCAGCAACTCCCGGTCGCCGGTCAGAATATTATGTTGGGCCATGGCCGCTCGACCTTCCGCTTCGGGATAACCGGGCAGGTTGTTGCTGAAAATTTCCCGGCCCTGGAAATCCAGCAGGGCAAAACGGCCCGGAGTTTCGGCCCAGGCAATGTTATGCAGGGAACGAAAGAGAATGGGCAGGTAGCGGTAGCGGTCCTCGGTGTCGATCAGTCCGTTTTTCACCAGATCGTTGGCGGCCAGGAAGCGCCCCTGGCTGCGGAGAGCCTCCAGGGCTTCGTGGAGCAGATTGCCGCCGGCCTCCGCCGCCTGCTCCAGGCGCAATTTTACTTCCTGCTCCAGGCCGCGTTGCTGCAGGAAAAGCGAGGCGGCGTTGAGGGCCAGCAGCAGTAGCAGGGTTGGCGGCAGCACCCACAACAAAACCCGGCTGGTCAGTTGGTAGGGGGCGGTAAAAAATGACCTCATCTCAATTATCCTGCGGTGACTGGACCGCCAGAGGGATAATGACTCCATCGACAAAACGGGCCATCTGAAAATCATCCGGTCCCAGGGCTTCATGCCATTTCGGGCTGAAAGGCGGGGAATAATCGCGGACCAGACCGGGGTGAAATTTTATTTTTTCCAGCTCATCCCGAACCTGGCGGCGATCGGTCGCCTCGGCCTGTTCAACGGCACGGGCCAGTAGATGAACCAGGTCGTAAGCGTGGGCCACCCCGGTGGGCGCGGCAATTTCGGCAATCTCCCGTTCCGGAAAAATTTTGCGATAGCTCCGCAAAAAGGCTTCAGCACGCTGGGGGTGTGACGGGGTGAAGAAGGAAAAGGTTTGGAGAAAGACGAGGTCGATCTGCTTGAGAATTCCCTCCAGTGGTTCGACGAAATCGCCACCGGCAATGCCCCAATGGGAAATAACCGGCAATTGCCGATGTTGGTCGGCGGCGGCCAGGGACTTGATAAAACCGGCCCCGTCGGGGGCGTTGCCGACAAAGATAATCGCTTCGGCTCCGGATTCCTGCATGCGCTGGATGGCCGGGGAAAAATCTCTTTCTCCCCAGTTGAACCACTCGGTCCGGGCCGGGGCCAAGCCACGCTCCCGGAGGGCCAGGTTAAGGGCAAATTCATTGGAACGCCCCCAGCCGGTCTGTTCCAGCAACACCCCCAGGCGACGAAACCCTCGTTTGCTGGCATGGTCAACCAGGAAGCCGGCGGCCAGTTCGTCGCGGACTGAAAGCCGGAAGACGAAATTGGGCTGATAGCCGTTATCCACCAGTTGGGTGCCGGCGGCCCAGGGGATCAGGTAGGGGATGGCCTGCTGGTGAATGGTTTCCAGTTCGGCCATAATCACCGGGGTGTGCTTGCCCCCCAGGATGGCCACCACCTCGGGGTCGGCCGCCAACTCCTTGGTGTTGATTACCCCCCTGGCGGGGTTGCGGCGGTGGTCGCGGACAATCAGCTCCAAGGGGCGCCCCAGAACCCCGCCCGCGGCGTTGATCTCGTGGATGGCCACCAGGGCGCCCCGACGGATGGCCTCGCCCGATTCGGCATCGGCCGCCGACATGTCGGCGTTGAGGCCGATTAAAATGGGGCGCTGCTCCGCGGCCAGGCTCGGAAGCGGCCAGACCAGAAACAAAATACCGATTAGCAGGTGGTTAATCTTCATTGTTGTCCTCCCGGTTAAGGTTCGGCACCAGGCAGGGAATGGTGAACCAGAAGCGGGAGCCTTCCCCCTCTCGGCTTTCCACCCCGATTTCACCCCCCAGCAACTCCACCAGCCGGCGGCAGATGGCCAGACCCAGGCCGGTACCGCCGTAGCGGCGGCAGGTGGAGCCGTCCACTTGCTGAAAGCGCCGGAAAAGCAGGTTGAGTTTGTCGGCCGGAATGCCGATGCCGCTGTCTTGGACGGTAACATGAAGGTGGCCCTGGTCGGCGGTAGTCGCCTGCCAGCTTAACGCCAAATCCACCTTGCCCTGTTCGGTAAATTTTATGGCGTTACCCACCAGGTTGAGCAGGATCTGGCGCAGGCGCACGGAGTCACTCTCAAGAATGGCCGGCAGCTCGGCCGGCAGGCTGGTGTTCAGGTTAAGTTCCTTGGCGGCGGCCTGGGGCTGAAGAATGCACATTACTTCCCTTACCATCTCGGCGGGAGCAAAGGGGCGCAACTCCGGCTCCAGCCGCCCGGCTTCCAGCTTGGAGAAATCCAGGATCTGATTGATCAGCTCCAGCAGCGACTCGGCGCTGGTTTTGATCACCTCGGCGTAACTGCGTTGTTCCGGGGAAAGCTCTTCGGCCAGCAACAGGCTGACCATGCCGATCACCCCGTTCATCGGGGTGCGGATTTCATGGCTCATGTTGGCGAGAAACTCGCTTTTGGCGACATTGGCCGCCTGGGCCTGGCAGGCCAGCTCCCGAGCCTCACGCGCGGTTTCTTCCAGGCGGCGGTTGCTTTCCAGCAGGCGCATTTCCAGTTGAAAACGGGTGCGGGCGTGGCGGATAACCCGGGCCATGGAGTCGCCGCCGATCACCCCCTTGATCAGATAATCCTGGGCGCCGGCCTCGATGGTGGCCTGGGCCATTTCCTGGTCGTCATGGCCGGTTAAGACCACCAGGGGGACGGCAAAAGCCATTTGACGCATGGTCTGGACGGTGGCGATCCCCTCCGAGTCCGGCAGGTTGAGATCCAGCAGAATGATGTCCGGCTGTTCCCGGTCCAGGATTTGGCGGGCTTCGGCCAGGGAAACGGCGTGGGTCAGGGCAAGGTGACCGGCTTCCCGCAGGGCCAGCCGGGTCAGCTTGGCGTCTTCGGGGTCGTCCTCCACCAGCAGAATGCGGAGGGGGGCGCGGGGATCGGCTTGCATGGTTATCATGGGTAAAGCTCCGGTTTAATAATCACTTGCCTTGCAGGGCAAGCATGGTCAGGTCATCCAGCAGAGGGGTTTTCCGGCGGAAGTCGGTCACCATCTCGTCACAGGCCCTCACCAGTTCCTCGGCGGCGGTAAGCGCACTCAGCTCCGCCCGGCGCCGGGGCCAAACATCCTCACCGAAACGGCTGCCGTCGGGCGCCATGGCGTCGGTGAAGCCGTCGGAGTAAAACAGGATTCGCTCCTGGTCGGTCAAGGCCAATTGCTGTTGTTTGATCTCCCGGTTCAACCCCACTCCGATCACCGAGCCGTTGCCGCCGCCCAAGTTGCGGGGAGCTTGGGCGGCGGTCAGCAGCAGGGGGGCCGGCAGACCGGCGTTGCAAAAAGTCAGCCGCCGGCTGGGATGGTGCAGCACCCCGTAGATAATGGTCAAAAAGGCGGCGAAGCGTTCCAGCGGGAAAGCTGCTTCCAGTTCCTGAATCATGGCCGCCGGCCGCAGAAAGGGCAGGGTGGCGCGGTTGTGGGGCAAGGGCAGCAGGAACTGGGCGGCGGCAAAGGTGATCATGGCGGCCTTGGGCCCGTGGCCGGCCACGTCCAGCAGATAAAAGATGGTGTGGTCCCGGTCCCAGGGGAAAACCGAGACCAGATCGCCCCCCACCTGTTCGCAGGGGGTGCAGGACCAGCAGAGGTCGGCGCTCTCGCCCGTTACCACTTTTTGCGGAGGCAACAGGGTGCGCTGGATGGTGGCCGCCGCCTCCAGATCCTGCCGGGCCTGGCGGCGGGCCGCTTCCAGAGCGTTCTGATAAAGCCTGAGCCTGATGTGGTTACGGACCCTGATCCGCAGAATTTCCGGCTTGATGGGCTTGCTGATATAGTCGATGGCCCCCAGCTCCAGGCCCCGGGTTTCGCTGAGGTCGTCACCCATGGCGGTGACGAAAATCACCGGAATGTCGCTGGTGGCGGGATCCGCCTTGAGCCGGCGGCAGACTTCGTAGCCATCCAGACCCGGCATCATCACATCCAGCAGGAGCAGGTCGGGTTTGGGGCTGGCGGCAGCCAGAGCCAGAGCCTGCTCGCCACCGGTTGCGGTCAGCAGATGCCACTCATCTTTCAACGCCCCCTTGATGATCATCAGGTTAACGGGGGCGTCATCAACCGCCAGGATTACCGGGGGCCTGGCGGCGCCGTTGGGGGTGATAGGCTCTTGGATGCTGATGTCGGTACGGGGCCTGGGTTTCATGGCTCCGGCAGCGCCTGCGGTCGGGATCGGTGCTGGGATGCGCCGTCGTCGGTGCCGTTGATCACCGAGTCCAGGTTGTCTATCATGGAGGCGAGTTGAGCCGCCATGATGTTCAGTTCCTTAGCGAAGGCCGCCGTCTCCTCGGCGGTGGCCGCATTGGCCTGAACAACCTTGTCCATTTCATGCATGGTGGTATTGATCTGCTGCACACCGGTACTCTGCTCTCTGGATGAGCCGGCGATTTCGCTGACCAGATTGCCAACCTGCTGGATTTTTTCGTTGACCCGGGCAAAAGCCTGGTCGGTGCCCTCTACCACCGTGGCACCGTCACGCACCTTAATGATGGTGGTGTCGATCAAGGCCGAGGTGTTGCGGGCCGCTTCCGCCGCCCGCATGGCCAGGTTGCGGACCTCATCGGCCACCACCGCGAAGCCGGCCCCGGCCTCGCCGGCCCGGGCGGCTTCCACCGCCGCGTTTAAGGCCAGCAAGTTGGTCTGAAAAGCGATTTCATCTATGGTTTTAACAATCTGGGAAGTTTCCTCGCTGGCTCGGGTGATGGCCTGCATGGAAAGGGTCAGTTGCTCCATGCTGTGCTGGGCCTGTTCAACATCCAGGCAAGCCTCCCTCATCAAGCCGTCGGCTTGGGCGGAGTAGTCGGAAGTCTGGCTGATTATGGAGTCAACCTGCTCCAGAGAGGCCGAGGTTTCCTCCAGGGAAGCAGCCTGCTGGGAGGCGCCTTCCGCCACCGATTCGCTGTTGGCCGAGGCCACTTTGGCGTTGCCGTCCACCTCGCCGGCGACTTCGCCCAGCTCGCCGACAATGCCCTTGATTCGCTTGCTGATCTTATTAGCGACCGCTGAAGCCATCAGGGCCACAGCAACAAAAATCAAACCTACCACCACCATGCCCCACCTTTTGGCGGTTTGCAGTCTGCTTTCAACCAACAGGAGATTACCGATCATTTCCTCGTCGTAGCTGCCGGCCCCGATTACCCAGTCCCACGGTTCGTAATAGGTAACACCGGTTATTTTGCTTCGAGGAACTTGTTCTCCGGGGTTTTGCCAATCGTAGGAAATAAACCTGCTCACACCGTTGCTGGTGGTTGTGGCCATGGCCACCATTTCCTGGATAAACAGATTGCCGTCGGAGTCCACGGCGCTTCCCAGGTCGCGCCCCGGTCCCAGTGGGCCGTGGACAATGGTATGGTGCTGGTGGGCACCGCTGCCGCCAAGGACAAAGGCATAGCCGGTTTCGCCAATTAAATAATCTTCAATGGCCTGCCGCATCAGGGGGTTGGCCTCCTGGGGAACCCCCACGTAAAGCATGCCAATCAAGTTACCCTGTCGGTCGGCGATTGGCTCATAGATCGTGATGTACCAGGCGTTGACCACAAAGGCTCGTCCGATATAGGTCTCTCCTTTGAGTACCGAGGCAACCACCGGGTTGGGGGCTCCGTCCGGATTGAGCGCTGGAATGTAAGTACCTATGGCTCTTCGTCCTTCGGCTGTTTCCACGTTGGTAACCACCCGCAGCATGTCACCCTGTTCGTTCAGGCGCTGGAAAACGGTGGCGGTGGAGCCCACCATGTTTTTGACTGCGTCCACCACCGGTGAAAAATCACGGATATCATAATTTTGTCCCAGCCACTGTCCGCCGGCGGTCAATGCCGGCAGCTTGACCGTGCTGGTCTGACGGGTGAATTGATTGGTAACCCGCCATTCCACCAGGAACTCTTCATCCAGGGCAATCGAACCCAGGCGGTTGATCTGGTCGCGGGCTACGACCAGATCGCCCTGAAGCTTGATCCGTAAAAGCTGATCCTGGGTGGCCACCATGTCGTAGATACCTTTGTTGACGGCGGCAATATTCTGTTCTATTTCCTGATAGATAGCCTGCCTGATGCTGGTTGATATCTGCCTCTCCAGAATCTCAACGATTATTCCCATTGTGATTGCCAAAGCGATTGGGCCGGCAATGGCCAGCACAATCATTTTGCCTCGTAATGAATTGGTGAAACCCATCTCCCTCCTCCTTGTGACAAAAAAATAACTATTCAGCGACGTTAGCCTTGTCGCGGGTAAATGCCCGGCTGAGGCAGCCCGCTATTCATCCTGCATAACCACACTGTGGCAATACGATATCAATTATTAATGACAATATACCTTTGGCCAGGTTGGGCGGCAATGTGTTTTTTAATTTTTTTTTTGTAAATTCAAAGGTTTAATAGCGAAAAAATATAAACCTGGTATTAACCGGCATCCGGTGTCTCGCCGGCTGGCTGGGGGGTTACTGCCGGTTCTTCGGCAATAATTTATTACCGGAACGCTGTCGGCATTCCGGGTCTATAAATTAACAGGAGATAAACAGAGAGGTGGCGGTGGTAAAAATGCGGGTAAATGGGGAGGTCCGGGGCTGAGGGGTCGGTACGGACCGGTCAGGACTTGAGTTGGTCAAGCAGGGTGGCTGCGGCGGCGAAATCCAGTTTTTTGAGCAGGCGTTCCAGCTCCAGCCAACGTGGGTCGAGAGCCTGGTTGCCCTGGGTCGTTTTAATGAGGTTGAATTGATCGAGGGCGCCCAGGTCGCGCTGGCTCAGCAAGGCGGCCAGTTTTTCCAGCATCAGGGCTTGCTTTGCCGCGGAAGGTCCGGACGGTGGGGTGTTCTCCTCGGCCGAGGCTAAAGCTAAGAAGGCGTTCTCGTCCAGCGGTCGGGTGCCGGGCAGGCGGTCCAGAGCTTGCAGGATGGGGCCGGCCTTTTCTTCCAGATCATGGAGGAGAAGCGCCAGTGCGGCCTGATCCGCCCTTGCCTTGGCTTGCGCCTCAAGTTGAGCAGCAGTGGCGGCCAGGTTGTCGGCCCCCAAGGTGGCCGCTTCCCCTTTCAGGCTGTGGGCCAGCAGGACCAGCCGGGGGTAATTGGCGGCGGCAATGGCCGCTGCCAATTCCTGGAATCCTCGGCCCCGGCGGTAATGGTCGTGAAACTCCCGCAAAAGCCGCGAATAGAGGCCGAAGTTGCGGTTCAGCCGCAGCAGGGCGGCGCGGCTGTCGATGCCGGGCAGCCTTGGCCAGCGTGCCTCATCCACCCCTTGAGCGCTGACCTCTCCCCCCTGACTATTTGTCTGGGCGGGGTCTGAAGAGGGGATTACGGGAGCGGTAACTTTGGCCTTTGGGGCACCCTGTTCCAGGGGACGGGGAGCCAGCAAGCTGAGCAAGGTTTGGTAAAGCAGATTGGCATCCACCGGCTTGGGGATATGCTCATCCATCCCGGCGGCCAGGCATTTTTCCCTCTCCCCGCTCAAGGCGTGGGCGGTCATGGCCATGATCGGAACTTTTTCCCCCTCGGGAAGGGTTCGGATAATGCGGGTGGCCTCATAGCCGTCCATTTCCGGCATCTGGATATCCATCAGGACTCCGTCGTAGGGGCGTTGCTGGAACTGTTCTACTCCCTGCCGCCCGTCCGCCGCCAGGTCGCAGCCGATTCCCACCGTGGCCAGCAGTTCCGCCGCCACCTGCTGATTCAAGGTGTTATCCTCCACCACCAGCAAGTGGGAGCCCCCCAGCTTGTCCCGAACTTCCTGTTCCAACCGGTCGCTGTTTGCGGCCCGCTGGCTTGGTCGGGCCAAGCCAGCCTGGCCAAAGCTTTCAAGAATGGTGTCGTAAAGGGTGGATGGCAGCACCGGTTTGGTCAGGAAGCTGGCGATGCCATGGCGGGCCGCCTGCTCTTTGACCTCTTCACGGCCGTAGGCGGTGAGCAGGATGATAATTGGCTTGGGTTCGATCAGGGGATCGGCGCTGATGGCGGCGGCGCAGGCCAGTCCGTCCAGATCAGGCATCAACCAGTCGAGGATCACCAATTCGTAGGGGCGGTTTTCTTCGGCGGCTCGGGCCAGCAGTTTGATGGCCTCCCGACCCGAGGTAACGCTGGCGACTTGGAAGGAGAATGAGGCCAAGGTTTCTGCCAGCACCTGGCGGGCGGTGGCGTTGTCGTCCGCCAGCAGCACCCGCAGACCCCGGAGATCGCCGGGGGGCAGCAGGCAGTGGGCCTTTCCCGGCTCCTGGCGCCCCATGGTGCAGTAAAAGGTAAAGGCGCTGCCCTGGCCGGGGGTACTCTTTACCACGACCTCTCCGCCCATCAGTCCGACCAGGCGGCTGACGATGCTCAAGCCCAGGCCGGTGCCGCCGTATTTGCGGGTGGTGGCGCCGTCGGCCTGGGTAAAGGGCTGAAAGATGCGAGCCACTTCCTCATCGCTCATCCCGATCCCGGTATCCTGGACCGTGACCACCAGATCAAGGGGGTCGGCGGTGGGATCGCCGACCGCAAAGCGCAGGCAGATTTCGCCCTTGTCGGTAAACTTGATGGCGTTGGCGGTGAGGTTGACCAGCACCTGGCCCAGACGGTTGGGATCGCCCACCAGCAGCCGGGGAACCCGGGGGTCGACCGCAAAGAGCAGCTCCAGCCCCTTCTCCGCCGCCTTGCCGGCCATCAGGCGTTCGACATGGCTCAAAACCTCGCTGAGATCAAAGGGGATTTGCTCGATTTCCAGCTTGTTGGCCTCGATCTTGGAAAAATCGAGAACGTCGTTGATCACCCCCAGCAGGGCCGAGGCCGAGGTGGTGATTTTTTCCAGGTAATCACGGAGCTTGGCCGGCGGTGGCGGCTCACTTTTCAGGGCCAGTTGCCCCAGGCCGATGATGGCGTTCATCGGGGTGCGGATCTCATGGCTCATGTTGGCCAGAAACTCGCTCTTGCTGCGGTTGGCGGCCTCGGCTTCCTCCTTGGCTTTTTGCAGAAACTCTTCCTGGCGCTTGCGTTCGGTGATATCCTGAATACCACCGACAAAGATTCGCTCTTCGCCGATTATTGTTTCGCTGACGGAAAGTGCTATAGGGAATATTTCGCCGGATTTGCGCCGGCCCATTACTTCGCGCCCCAGGCCGATTATCTTGCGGACATTAGTGGCAAGATAATCGGCCACAAACTTGTCATGCCGGGAGCGGTAAGGTTCGGGCATAAGCAACTTGACGTTGCGGCCCAGCACTTCCTCGGCACTGTAGCCGAATATCCGTTCCGCCGCCTTGTTGAATGAAAGAATCAGGCGCCTTTTGTCAATGGTGATAAACCCGTCAACCGTGTTGTCCAGAATCAGGGCCAGCCTTTTTTCCCTTTCCTGCAAATCAAGCCGGCTCTTTTTTTCGTCGGTTATATCCAGGGCCACTCCCCGATAGCCGGTTAACTCGCCGTCGGCGTCGAATATCGGGCGACCGCTGACCCTTTGCCAGATCAGACTGCCTTCGGCGTTCAGCGAAACGTGTTCCAGGCCGCGGAATGGTTCCCGCTTCTCTACCAGTTTGGCAAACCAGGGCCCCACCCATTCGGCCTCCTCCGGCGGCATAAAATCGAAGGGGGTCCGGCCCAGGGCCTGCTCAGCCGGCACTCCCAGGGAGTCCTCGATGGGCCTGGTGACGAAGGTGTAAACCCCGTTGACGTCAACCTCCCAGATGTACTCGCCGGCGGCCTCGGCCACATCACGGAACCGCTGTTCGGCTTCGACGATTTCCGCTGCCTGGCGGCGGGCTTCCACCAACTGGCTTACCACGCTTAGTAGCGGTTGCAGGGCGGTGAGCAGTTCCTGATTGTAGCCGCCCGGGCGGTTGGCCATGCCCACCGTGGCCACCAGGCGTTGGCCGCTGCCCCTGATTGGTATTCCCATAAAGGCCAGCAGGGGGGGGTGGCCGGGGGGCAAGCCTCCCCGACGGGGGTCGTGGGCCGGATCGTTGGCAAATACCGGCTCGCCGCTGACGATGGTGGCCCCAAACAGGGTTTTGAGATTGGTAAACTCCATTCCCTTGGGGGCGTGTTCGGCGTAAAAGGCGCGGGTGGCCTCATCCCAGGCGATATTGGTGATGGCTCGGGTTTTGAGGTAGGGGGTTCCGTCCGGGCGGTGCAGCACCTCGCCGATAAAGCCGTATTCGCTGGCGGTAAGCCGCAAGAGGGCGGCCAGCAGGCTGTCGAAGGCGGCGGTGGTGGAAGGAGCGGCGATAAAGGTCTGTTGGGCCTTGTTGATGGCGTCCAGTAACGCGCCGGGATCGATCAGGCTCACGCTGCCTCCACCCGGTTGCGGCCACCTTGCTTAGCCCGGTAGAGGGCCTGGTCGGCCGCTTCCAACAGTTGGGCCGGACTTCCTTCTTCGTCGGGAATCAGGCAGGCGACCCCGAGGCTGATCGTAACATGATCGGCGACTTGGGAGTCGGCGTGACCAATGGCCAAATCCGCCACCGCCTGCCGCACCTTCTCCGCTGTTTTAGCGGCCCCTTTCCGGTCGGTCTCCGGCAACAGCCCGACAAACTCTTCGCCGCCGTAGCGGGCGGCCAGGTCGGCGGGGCGACTCAGGCAGCGCTGGAGGGTGGCTGCCACCCGGCGCAGGCAGTCGTCACCGGCGCCGTGGCCGTAGCGGTCGTTGTAGAGCTTGAAAAAATCCACATCGAGAATCAGCACTGCCAGGGGCTGGGCGTTGCGGTGGGCCCGTTTCCACTCCTGCTCCAGGGTCTGGTCGAAGTGGCGGCGGTTGGCGATTCCGGTGAGGCCGTCGAGCAGGGCCAGGTTTTTCAGAAAATCCTGATACTTCTTCAATTCGAGATGGTTTCTGACCCGGGCTTTGACCACCGCCTGGTTGACCGGTTTGGTCAGGTAGTCGATGGCTCCCAGCTCCAAGCCCTTGGCTTCGTCGTCCTGGTCGGCCAGGGCGGTAACGAAGATCACCGGAATCCGCTGGGTGCGGGGGTCCGCCTTGAGCCGGCGGCACACCTCGTAACCGTCCATTTCCGGCATCATGATATCCAGCAGGATCAGGTCGGGCAGGGATTGAGCCGCAGTATCCAGGGCATCCTTGCCGTTGGTGGCGAAGACGATCCGGTAGTCATGCTGGAGGATTTCATGGAGAATCTTAATGTTCATCGGGGAGTCGTCCACCACCAGGATGGTGGCCCGATCATTGGGCGCAGCCGGATCAGGTTGTTCAGTCATCTTAACTCCTTGGCCGGATCAGCCTTGGTGATGGTGCCGGTTGGCCTTTTGGTGCCCGGAGGCCGGCAAACGGAAAACCATTATTTACTTTTTTAAAAAAGTCCACGGAAAATCTATCCAGGGAGCCACTTCTTGACTATGGTGCCGAGCTTTTCAAGGTCGAACGGTTTGGCGAGAAAGTCGTTCATTCCTGCCCGGCGGCATTTTTCGGCGTCTTGGCTGCCGGCATGGGCGGTGAGAGCGATGATGGGAATAGTAGGATTTGGGGTCGGGCCGGCTGGGCCGCGAATAATTCGGGTGACCTCCAGGCCGTCCATTCCCGGCATTTCGATATCCATCAGGATCAGGTCGAATGACTGGCGGCCCAGAGCGGCCAGGGCCTGCTGGCCATTGGTCGCCAACTCAACCTTATGGCCCATCTTGCGGAGCATGGCCATGGCCACAAACTGGTTGGTGGGGGTGTCTTCCACCAGAAGGATTTGATATTTTTCAGTCATGTTCCTCATCCTACACTTCCAGGGCGGCAGCGTAAAGAATTCCGGCAAGGCTGCCGGTGACTCTCCTTCTCGCTTAAAACTCTTCTCAAACATTGCCATATCCTTTTGACTGGTTTATCATGGCCGGCCGGCGCAGTTTTGCAACTGTTCAGCGCTGTCGCCGAGCAGTTTTGGGGAAATAAATCGTGACAAGGGCTTGGCCGATAAGGTGGTCGATCCCTTGTTTTGCTTTTGCCGGGAGAAAAAATATGGCTGCCGATGTTAACGAAATTTCCATCAATTACGAAGAGGACGGGGTTCTGCTGGTTAAAGAGCTGGCCAAGGAGATCCTGAGCAAGGGGGCCTGGGCCACCATCATTTTCCGCTACCGGCAGTGGGATAAAAAGAAAGAGGATTACGGTCCGGAGATGTACACCATTCGCCGCTACCGCAAGGTTGGCGGCCAGTATATGCCCCAGTCCAAGTTCAATATTTCCAGCCGGGACCAGGCCGCGCGTATCGTTGAGATCCTTTCCGGCTGGCTGAAATGAGCATTCAGTGGCATTGACGCCGCGACAGCGGCGCGATATAACTTAAGCTTCATTCTTTTTCAATGGGTTAAGCGGAATCGGCGGATTTATGCGCAAGGGCCAGAAGCGAGAACTGATCGGCAATGAAGGTAAGATGATCCTGGATACCATCCGGCGCCTGAACCGCCGGCATGCCGTCGATCATCTGCTGAAGATGCTCAAGAAGACCCATCCAGCCGATATCGCCTGGACCTTCCGCCACCTCACCCCCACCGAACGCCGCAGCATCTTCAATATCATCGCCCAGACCGAGATGGTGGGCGATTTTTTAAGCGAACTTGACGAATCGCTGATGCTGGAGCTGGTCAGCGAGCTGACCCCCCAGTATATGTCGGCCATCGTCAAGGAGATGGACCGGGATGACGCCGCCGACCTCCTTGAGGCTCTGCCCGAGGAGATGGCCAACGAAATCCGTAAGGTGATGGGCAAGGCCGATCGTGAAGAGGTCGACGCCCTGCTCAAGTACGACCCGGAGACCGCCGGCGGCCTGATGTCGCCGGACTTCATGGCCCTGGATGAAGGGATGACGGTGGCCGAGGCCATCAAAAACATCCAGGAGCGCAGCGAAGAGGCGGAAACCTCCTTTTATCTCTACATCACCCACGGTGAAGAAGAGCAGTTGGCCGGCATTCTCTCCCTGCGCGAGCTGCTGCTCCATCCCCCCTATCGCCAGCTCAAAAGCGTGATGAACCCCAAGGTGATCGCCGTTTCCACCATCACCCCCCAGGCCGAGGTGGCCCATATCGTCTCCCAGTACAATTTCCTGGCGGTGCCGGTGGTTGATCAATCCTACAAGCTGGTGGGGATTGTCACCGTGGATGACGTGATCGACGTAATCCGTGAGGAGGCCACCGAGGATTTCCTGCGGATGGCCGGGGCCGGCAAGGACCAGGAGATTTTGCTGAAACCGGTGGTGGAAAACGCCAAGACCCGAGCCCCCTGGCTCTTCGCCACCCTGCTGGGCGGGGTGGCCGCCGCCTTTATCATCACCATGTTTGAAGAGGAGCTGGCCCAGGTGCTGGCCCTGGCTGCCTTTATGCCGGTGGTGGCCGGGATGGGCGGCAATATCGGCACCCAGTCCAGCACCATCGTGGTGCGGGGGATCGCCACCGGCCGGGTCAATATGGATGCCCTGTTCAAGGTTATTTTCAAAGAGCTGCGGGTTGGCTTGATCCTGGGTTCGGTATACGGCGCCTTCCTGGGAGTGCTGGCCTGGCTGGGCTATGCCGAGCCAGCCCTGCTGGGGGTGGTGGTGGGTCTTTCCATTCTGATGGTGATGACCCTGGCCGCCAGCATCGGCGCCGCCATCCCTCTGCTTTTGCGGCGGCTCAATGTGGATGCCGCCGTGGCCACCGGCCCTTTTATCACCACCACCATGGATATCGTGGGAGTTACCGGCTACTTCGTAATCGCCAAGATCCTCCTGGGACTTTAACGGATGGCGGCCTCTCCCCTTACCCGCCCCTCGGCCCGCCGGGTGCCGATCCTGCTGTTGCTGGCGGTGATTTTTGCCGGCTGGTGGTGGTTTTTTCAGGCCGAGGAGCGGCAGCCGTCCCCGCCGGCGGCGGAACCCAGGGCGGTAACCGCCCGCGGCGATTTGGCCGCCGCCGAAAAAACCGCCATCGAAGTCTTTCAGGCCTCCTCTCCGGCGGTGGTTTTTATCACCACCATCGAACTGCGCCGCAGTCTGTTCACCCTCAACGTTTACGAGCTGCCGCGGGGCACCGGTTCCGGTTTCATCTGGGATGAACACGGCCATATCGTTACCAATTTCCACGTCATTGAAAACGTCAGCCGGCTGGAGGTGACCCTGGCCGATCAGAGCACCTGGCCGGCCCGGGTGGTGGGAGTGGCCCCCGACAAGGATCTGGCGGTACTGCGGATCGAGGCTGCCGCCCACCGGCTGGTGCCGTTGCCGGTGGGTGAGTCGGATAATCTGCTGGTGGGCCAGCAGGTTTTTGCCATCGGCAATCCCTTCGGCCTGGATCAGACCATGACCTCGGGGATTGTTTCCGCCCTGGGTCGTGAGATTCGAGCGGTGACCGGCCGGACCATTCAAGGGGTGATCCAGACCGATGCCGCCATCAACCCCGGCAACTCCGGCGGTCCGCTGCTGGACAGCGCCGGCCGCCTGATCGGGGTCAATACCGCCATTTACAGCCCCTCCGGGGGCAGCGCCGGGATCGGCTTTGCGGTGCCGGTGGATGTGGTCAACCGGGTGGTGCCGGAGATTATCCGTTACGGTCGGGTGATCCAACCCGGCCTGGGAATCACGGTGGCCCACCAGCAGTTGGCTGGCCGGTTGGGGGTGGAAGGGGTACTGATTGTCAATCTGCGGCCCGGGGGGGCGGCGGAACAGAGCGGGCTCAGGGGAACCCGCCAGGTGGGTAGTGAGTTGATTTTGGGGGAT
>OBJA01000989.1_pt1 | contig 21507 bp, 17 predicted proteins | sample 1519751 | NCBI WGS metagenome assembly OBJA01 (sample SAMEA3881238, study PRJEB22517) | soil metagenome | biome: lake sediment; feature: soda lake sediment; material: sediment, water from around vicinity | place: India | collected 2013-12-23 | depth 3 m
ATATCTGATTTCTCATCTTTTACAGAAGGAAAAGAATCGCCCAAAATTATTCTAATTCGTTCTAATCGTCTAGATATTTGTGATTTGTTTTGTAAGATTTTATACTCATTATCAAACATATCAATTAAATAATCTATAGCTGAATATATAACATTGTCTTCCTCAAAAATACTCAGTTGATTTTCATAGCGATAAATGTTTCTAAAAGAATTTCTAATTTTTAAATAATCATCCTTTTCAATAAAGTATGAAAGTTCTCTTGATAATTGATCCAAAGTTCTATAAATCCTTCTTAACTCATCTTGTAGCTTTTCATCAACTATTTTGTCAAACTCAATTGAAGTATGAAAAAGATTATATGTAAGCTTTGAAATTGTACTTTTTCCACTTCCATTTTCTCCTGTGATTACTGTAATCCCATCAAGAATAATATTAGCATCTCTAATTGATCTAATATTTTTGAGTTTTATATTTATTTGATACTTATCCATTCAAAAATGTCTTTGAACAAATATAATTCGTTTTTTTTATTTTATCCTTATATATAGTTTGATTAGATGATGCACGGTCTTTTTTTTGCTTGTTGGTAACGATTGTGTATGTTCTATCATTGAATTTACTTCGCATATATCCTTCTGAATAGTTGAACTTCCACCTCCATTACGGAGATATATGATCACTTCAGTTTGAAATAGGATTTATCAACGGGTGCTGTCCCCGGCATGGCGCAGGGGCTATCAGAAGCGGGTGTTCCGCGGCAGGGCATACTTTCTGGTTCTGTCATGGTTTCAGTATCTTGATTTGGCGATCTAAAGCTAAAAAAGATTTTGTTCATAAACAAGATATTTTAAAACAGCATTATGGAGGCCAAGCCAGATGCACCGGGAGGAGCCGGAACAGAACTACGCAGGCTCCTGGAAAATGCCTGAACCAGTTTAAATTCGTCATTAATTCGTGATAAACTCGTGATAAATTCGTAAATAATTGAATTTACTGCGAATTTGTCACGAGTTTGTCCTGAGTTTGTTGTGAGTTTGTATCGGTTCAATGCAGACCGTGCCAGTGTCTGGTGGCTGGGCTATATGCTTAAATCCTGGCATAGCCTGAATAGCTGGTTCATAGGGTTTATATTGTTCATAGGATTTGTATTGTTAATGTGGTTTATGTGGTTCATGTGGTTTATTTTGTTTTTGGAGCCATTGTAGAAGGATTATCGTTTTTTGGTAAACGCTGTCCGGAATGTAGTGCTTTTGGTGCGGACCCGTCCGGATGGTAGCATTCCAATCTGGGAGGCTAGAGGTAGATAATTCTTCTGCCACGAAGGCACCAAGGCACGAAGGGTCACGAAGAATTTAATCTGCCACACATTGCAAGCGCCCAATAGCGGTGGCTGTTCAAATGGTTCATATGGTTTATATGGTATATGTAGTTTTTGGAGCCGTTACAGAAGTTTTTTGCCACGAAGGCATGAAGGATCACGTAGGATTTAATTTATCAGGCAATGCAAGCACCTGACAGCGGCGGCGGTTCACAGGGTTCATGTGGTTTATATTGTTTATGTGGTTTATGTTGTTTTGGAGGGTTTATTTTGTTGATGATCACTTGTACAATCGGGATTTATTTAGGAAATTAGTTCCTTCGCTTATCAATCCGAAGGCATCAAAGATCACGGATGTCATCTGCGGAAACAGGTGGAAGGGATAGAAGACAAGGTTGTACAACAGGAAGGCTACCTGATACAAACTGTTGGATGAACCTGACAAAGGAATGGCTATGAAGAAGATTATAAGAAAGTGATGTGTTTAAAATGGATCATATGGCAGAACTGAAAACAAAACAACATGACGCTGATGTGACTGAATTTATAAATTCATTTGCAGACAGTGACCAGAAGAAGTCGGACAGCTTTGCAATCATTAAGCTGATGCAGGAGGAGACAGGCTATGGGCCTAAGATGTGGGGTGGTTCGATCATTGGTTTTGGAAGTTACCACTATAAATCGGAAAGGAGCCGCCAGGAGGGCGACTGGCCACTTGTCGGATTCTCCCCGAGAAAGGCAGCCATTTCATTGTATGTCTATACCCAGGGTGCAGGCCAGGATGATTTACTGAAGGATCTGGGTAAATTCAAAATGGGGAAAGCCTGTATCTATATTAAGAAATTGCAGGACATCAACCAGGATGCACTCAGGAAACTGATAAGGACTTCAGTTGAATTCCTGCAGAAAAAATATGGTGCAGTTTAGGAATGACTGCCTGACCTGCGGCTTGACAGAAGAATAACAGAAAAGCTGGGAGCGGATTGAAAATTAAAATGGTTCAGGCACCACCTGTTTATGAATGGAAAGTTAAAGTTTACAGTTAGCATTGGTAACAGTTGACTATCTAAAAATTATCATATGAGAGCCTTACAGATTCTTTTACTGATTGGCAGCCTTGCAGTGTTGACCTGCTGCAGCAAAGATGAAACCGGGAACGATGATGTGGATACCTTTATCGCCATGGTAAAAGCAGGTGAGTACGGATCCATATACCTGCCTGAATTTACTCCGGTGGATATCCCTGCCCTCCTCACTTATACTGATGACAAGAGCATCATCAGCAGGTTCCCTTCAATCCTGTGTCGTCATTTGCCAGTCCTGACAGTGAATACAGGCTTGGAGTACTTGTATTATGGACAATTGAATCAATAAGGGTTGTCTCAGCCGGTGAAAGGCATGTGATGCGGTTTCCATCCATGAATCCCTTTGTTCAGACTAAAACCGATCCTTCAGTCTGGATAACAAACCATGATGACGAGGCTTATGATAAAGTACGGCAGGCTTATCTGCAATGGTGGTCTATCAACCAACGTAAAAATTTCAGCAGTTTTTGTAACATTGATCCGCTGGGAAACACCAGTTACAAGTGGCACTGAAAAAATAACAGATCATGTATCCGGATAATTTTGCCAGGTTTTATGACATCATCTACAATCAGCTCAGGAACAAGGATGACCATGATTTCTTTCTGGAGCAGATAAGGGGCTCAAAAGGGAAGGTCCTTGAAATTGGAGTCGGCACCGGCAGGTTTTTCATTGATGCACTGCATGGGGGAGCCGACATCTATGGAATTGACATCAGTCCGCCAATGATTGGAATTCTCAGGAAAAAGCTTGAGGAGAGCCAGCAATTCAGGGTTAGCCTGCAGGACATACTTAATTTCAGCTTCGATTTTCAGTTCGATCTGATTACTGCCCCATTCCGGGTTATGATGCATGTAACAGAGAAGGCAGACCAGCTGAAAGCGCTCAACAATGTATACCGGCACCTGAAGCCCGGGGGTAAGTTTATCTTCGATACTTTTGTGCCTGATCTGAGACAACTGATCGAAGGGCTTGACAATAAAACTGATTTTGAAGGTGAGTACAAGCCGGGCAAATCGTTAAAGCGCAGCGTTTCGACCACTTCCGACCTTATCAACCAGCTGATCCATGTAAATTTCAATCTTGAATGGGAAGAGGAACATTCCATACAACAGGAGTTATGGTATCTGCCACTGAGGTTTTTCTTCAGGTATGAACTCGAGCACCTGGTTGAGCGGTCTGATTTTGATTCCTATACCCTCATGGGCAATTATAATGGAGAGGGATTGAATGCTGATTCAAGGGATTTCATTGTGGTATGTATAAAAACATAATGATAAAGTAAACCATATATTTGACTGATTCGGCCAGGAATATTCACTGCCTAAAGATTTGAAGCTGATGAACCATACCATCACAAAATACCCGGTCCAGCACCCTCTGCTGAGGAATTATGTGAAATTCATCTGGGAACTTAAGATTGAAAAGGCACAACTCGATCATGCCATTGTCCCTCAACGTAATATAAGCCTTAGGTTTAATTTGAGCGACACACCGCAATACTGCATAAAGGATAAGGATGAGCACAGACTTGAGAATGTCAATTTTGCCGGGCTGCAGGATAGGTATACCAATGCGCGGTTAAAACTGGATGGAAAGGTTCATGTCATTGGCATTTCATTCCTGCCCGATGGATTCTTTCCCTTTTTCAATATACCATTGAGAGAATTCAGGAATGAAATTGTTGGTGCAGGAGAAACAGGTAATAGAACAATAAGGGATTTACCTGAAAAAATAAAAGATCAGTCTGACTACAAAGAAAGATTAAAGGTGATAGAAGATGAACTGTTAAAGATCCTGATCCACAACAATAAGACACCTGATCATTTCAGAATGATTTTCAATCATCTGAAAAATTGTGACAATACATCCGGGATTTCAGGATTCTGCAAAAGGAACAACATGAGTGTCCGCAGCCTTGAGAGGATGTTTGACAAATACATTGGTGTTCCTGCCAGTACTTATTTTATGCTCAACCGGTTTCATCATTCACTGAACCAGCTACTGCAGAATAATTTTGAAAAATTGTCGGATCTGGCATTTGACAACGGGTATTTCGATCAGATGCATTTTATCAGGGACTTTAAACGCTTTGCAGGTGATACGCCTACAGGTTTTGTACAACAAAAAAATTCCATCCTCCACATAGGAAAGCTTTCATAAGTGTCGCATCTGTACTATTTTCAAATTTTCCTGTCTGGTACTTTTGCAATGGTAAACATTAATTTAAGAAACCATGAAGAATACAGCACAAAAAACAGTAACATTGAAAGTAGTATACTTTTCGCCAACCGGAACGACAGGAAGAATTGCACGGCAGATTGCAGGTAAAATAAGCTGCAGGAAACTGGAGTTATTTGATATTACAAAGCCCGCCAACAGAAGTGAACCACTGGTGTTTTCCGCAAACGACCTGCTGATTGCCGCGGTCCCTGTTTATATGGGAAGAGTGCCGGATATCATATCAGACTGGTTAAAATCACTGAAAGCAAACAATACACCTGCCATTGCTGTAGTTGTATACGGGAACCGCACCTACGGGGATGCATTGCATGAACTTAAGGATTATCTGGAATTATGCGGGTGCAAGGTACTTGCAGCAGCTGCCTTTATTGGTGAACATTCCTTTTCGGGTAAAGAGATACCATGTTCAGAAGGACGGCCCGATACATGCGATCTCAGCAAAGCAGAAAAGTTTGGATCAGATTTCAATCAGAGATTTATAAAGCAATCATATGATCCCACTGGTATCAGTATTCCGGGAAACTATCCGTACGAAGGGGTTACGACTTTATGGGATGTTGATTTTATTGCAGTCAGCCAGGAATGCATTCAATGCGGACTATGCGCAGAAATTTGTCCGTCAGGAGCTGTTGATTCCCAAAACAGCAATCAAATCGATATTGTGAAATGCATCACCTGCTGTGCCTGTATCAAACAGTGTCCTCAGCAGGCACGAATTATGAAGCCTGGCCCTGTTAAGGATGCAGCTGTAAGAATAAACAAATTGTATCAGGCCAGAAAGGAGCCTGAAGTATATTTTTGTTAAGATATAGATGACCAGCAGTTGACATTAATTAAAAGAGAATTTGCCTTTAAATTAAAACATTAAATAAACGGACACATGGCCTGTTATTTTCTTGCCAAAATTAAAATAAATGATGCAGCTGAGTACCAAAAGTATATCGACAGCGCAGGTGAGATATTCAAAAAATTCAAGGGGAAATATCTGTCGGTCGACAATGACCCTGTTGTTCTTGAGGGCTCATGGAATTGCACCCGTGTGGTTCTTATCGAATTCGAAAGCAAAGATGATTTCGATATGTGGTATTATTCACAAGAATATCAGGAAATACTGAAGTTCAGGTTGAATTCGGCGAATTGTGATACCATTCTGGTAAAAGGACGAGAGTAATCAAAATAAAGTAGTTAAAACAAAAAAACCGGCTGCAGGTTATGCAACCGGTCGTCAAGGGCAACTGATAAAATACCTTTTTAGAATATGCTGTAAGAAAGTCCTACTGCAAAAGTGAAAGTTGATTTGGAATAGGTTTCAGTGTAGCTGCCTGCATCAGGATCATTAAACGTAATTTTCGCATCCTTATAGAATGAATTGGAAACACCTGCATCAAGTGTCAGGGCTTTTGTCAGTTTCCATTCAATCCCTGTCCCAACCGAAACATGAGGGTTGCTGAAACTGAAGTCGCTCTGGTAACTGTCGGCCATTCCCTGGTGACCATAGATGCCTCCGACACTGAAAGCAAATGCAGGTAAAACATTAAACTGTGCCCCCAGTGCTATTTCCATACCGTTTCTATCGAATTCACGTTTCAGTGAATTATCCCTGACATTGTTTCCCCAGTCAACACCTTTGTTAAAGTACATATTGTATGACAGCTGGGTTTCAACAATCCCCGTTTTGTATCCTACACCAATCCCAAGCAAGGCAGGGATATCACTGTCAATCTCTGTACCAAATACTTCCTCACTGAAATTATCATTGTCAGCAGGCTGATTTTCCAAAGTCAGTTTGGTTTTCATTTCATATTTCAGCGCCACATTCAGATTTTCAACAGGCGTGATATTCACACCAATCATGGGTGTGAAACCTGCCCCTGTTTGTCTTGTATCTACATGCTTATCACCAAGCTGGCCGGCAGTTGTTGATAGCTGACTGCTCACACCCTGCAGCTGTGTTTGTGCGCCGGTGAAAGTTTGTTGTATTTGAGAAACAGTCATACTGCCCGGAGATGTAACCCCCAGGGCTGCCAGCCCCTGCTCAATGGCAGTACGGGTAGCTACATCTATAAAACCTGCATTCTGAACCTGTTCAAGTGTAAAACTACCGGCTCCGCCATTAATAAGTGGCTGGAGATTGCTTGCTGCTCCGCCAGCCGTATTGGCCAGTCCCTGAATCTGGGCAGCAGTCTGGTTTAACCACTCAGGTGCCGGATAATAATCATTGTTAACCCTTACCCTGATGTTCTCTATCGATCCCAGATAGGTATTTGTGGCAGGCAGATATCTTACACCGCCGTATACCGAGAAAATATCATTGACCTGATAGGTTGCACCCAGCTGGATGCCCCAGAACACTGAACTTCCTTCAAAAGAAAGATCTGCATCATAACCTGTCACATTTAAAGCCGGGTTCAGCTGCCTCAATCCGGCAAGACCAGGCACAAGCTTTGAAATCGGAATCTCAAAACTGGGCAACCCGCGTTCATAAACTGCAGAACCTCCGCCTGCATTGGGGCCAATACCAAGTGACAATGCCAGACGGTCCATTTTATAGACCCCAAAAAGAGTTGGAAATACAGGAACATTTACAACACCTTCATAATAACCATCATTGAGAAGGGGGAAACTGCTTTCCACCGGCTTCTTCTGAAAAATGGACTGGCCCGATACGGCAAAATGCCAGCCATTATCAAGGGCAGTAAGACCTGCAGGATTGAAATATACGGCATCAATACCTGTAGAAGCATTACGTGACATCATGCGGATGTACTGCACACTCTGGTTGGTGTTTGTTAATACTCCTCCGGCAAATGCCACAACAGTCAGCATCATGAATGCTGAAAAGATGATTGTTTTCTTCATTTGATAAAATTTAGATTTCATTTCTTATTCATTGATGGAACACGTCTGAAATGAGGAGCAAATTTAGAATTAATATTTTCCCCGCAAAACATCTCAACTGATTTTCAGCAGATTATAAAACTTTGGAATAAAACAATCATAAATTCGAAAGAACACAAAAAAAATCCCGGCAGAATCTGCCGGGATTTTACTGTTTATCAGGTTACAAAAATCAGATATGTATCACCTCATCGTAAGCAGCAGCCGCTGCTTCCATGATGGCTTCACTCATTGTAGGATGCGGATGGATCGTTTTTATGAGTTCGTGCCCAGTGATTTCAAGTTTACGTGCAACCACCATTTCAGCTATCATTTCAGTCACATTTCCGCCGATCATGTGGGCCCCCAGCAGTTCACCATATTTTGCATCGAACACAAGTTTCACAAACCCCTCCTTATGTCCTGCAGCACTGGCTTTGCCACTTGCAGAATAGGGAAATTTCCCTACTTTAACCTCATATCCTGCCTCTTTGGCCTTTGCTTCTGTAAGACCGACTGATGAGATTTCGGGTCCGGTATAAGTGCAGGCAGGAATATTTTTGTAGTTGATGGGTTCAGGATTCAACCCGGCAATTTTCTCGACACATACGATGCCTTCAGCCGAAGCCACATGAGCCAGGGCAGGTCCTTCCAGGATGTCACCAATTGCATAAACCCCCTCAACATTTGTCCGGTAGAACTCATCAACCTTCACCCTGCCGTTATTGGTTTCAACTCCCAGTTCCTCAAGGCCGATATTTTCTGTATTGGGCGTTATGCCTACAGCTGAAAGAACGATATCGGCTTCAATGGTTTCCTCTCCTTTTTTGGTTTTGACTGTTACAACACATTTCTCACCAGAGGTATCCACGTTTTCAACTGAGGAACTTGTCATCACCTTCATCTTCATTTTCTTGAATGATCTTTCCAGTTGTTTTGCCACTTCCTCATCTTCATTGGGAACCAGAGTGGGCATGAACTCAACCAGGGTTACCTGGGTACCGATTGACTGATAGAACCAGGCGAATTCACTTCCGATAGCACCAGAGCCGACCACCACCATTGATTCAGGCTGTTTGTCAAGGTTCATCCCCAGCCTGTAGCCGATAATTTTTTTGCCATCCTTCTGCAGGTTTGGCAGTTCACGTGAACGGGCACCTGTTGCAAGGATGATATGCTTTGCCTTATAATTTTTCTTTTTACCCTCTTCATCAGTAACTTCAACTGTATCCTTTGCTGTCAGCTTTCCAAAACCTGCAATTGATTCAACCTTGTTCTTTTTAAACAGGAACTGTATTCCCTTGCTCATTCCATCGGCCACATTACGGCTGCGTTTAATCATTGCCTGAAAATCGGGACGTACATCCCCATTGATTGCCACACCATATTCTGCAGCATTTACAGCATATTCATACGCCTGGGCACTTTTCAAAAGCGACTTTGTAGGTATGCAGCCCCAGTTCAGGCAAATCCCGCCGAGTTTTTCGCGTTCAACAACAGCAACCTTCATTCCAAGCTGGGCAGCCCTGATGGCAGCAACATAGCCTCCCGGCCCGCTTCCGATAACTATAATATCGTAGTTCATATTTTAATTTTTTTTGTAGATTTCAACCTAATACAACATGACAGCTGCTGAAATAGTTCTTTTAAATCTTCCTTAAAACCATTAGTTGCAGCTAATCAGCTATTTCAGTTTCAAATTTGAAAAATTTATTTCAATCCTGAAAACATATCCAGAAGGATTCCAGCCGCAGCAAATGAACTTAATTCCTTATTCAGCACTTTTTGCTCATAAAGGGCTATCTGGTCCTTCATGGAAGCATGCTGGTAAAATGATCGTTTTAACTGTTCCTCTATGGTTTCATGCATCCAGTATGACGACTGGATATTTCTTTTATGCTGAAACCATCCATTTTGCGATGTAAGTTTCCTGAACTCCTCAATAACCTCCCAGATTTCGGCAATGCCCGATTTTGCGAGGGCTGAACACGACATGACCTTTGGCTCCCATTCCGAATCCTTTTTGGGAAACAGATGTAATGCATTCCGGTACTGAATGGTTGCCAGACGTACTTTATCGAGGTTATTGCCATCGGCTTTATTGATTGCAACCATATCAGCCATTTCCATGATCCCCCTTTTAATCCCCTGGAGTTCGTCACCTGCACCGGCAAGCATCAGCAACAGGAAAAAATCGGACATGGAATGGACTGCTGTTTCGCTTTGTCCCACTCCTACCGTTTCAATAAAGATATGGTTAAAACCAGCCGCTTCACACAGGATAATGGTTTCACGGGTTTTACGCGCAACGCCACCCAGTGAACCCGCCGAAGGGCTGGGCCTTATGTATGCATTTTTATCGACCGACAAAGCTTCCATTCTTGTTTTGTCACCAAGGATACTGCCTTTCGACCGCTCACTGCTCGGATCGATGGCCAGCACGGCAAGCTTTCCTCCACAACCAGTGATATGGGTTCCAAGCGCTTCAATAAAAGTACTCTTCCCTACCCCGGGAACACCGGTAATGCCTATTCTCACCGAATTCCCGCTGTAGGGCAGGCACCTGAGAATAATTTCCTGGGCAATCGCCTGATGCTCCTTCAATGAGCTCTCAACAAGGGTCACCGCTTTGCTGAGCAGTGCAATATTGCCTTCCAGTATCCCATTAACGTATTCATCAACCGGAAGAAGCTTTCGCTTCTTGCCCAAAAACCTTTTGACTGAATGGTGATCGACCGGCTCAGGCTGGTGAATCCCTTCATTAACTTTTAATCCCTTGTATTCCGGACTGTTTTCTATGTGGCTGAACTTGTCTGTCATTATAAAGTTTCAGATGATTCCCACAAAAATACCATATTTATCGGTGACGTATAAAAAAACTGCCTGCATAATAGCAGGCAGCACAATTTCATATCATTGATTCTGAAAATATACTCATCAGGTTGTAATGTTACATGACACCCGAAGCACATTTGTCGGATTTTTTGGATCATTTGTAATCACAGTTACCGTTTTGCTCTGGCGGCCTCTTTTGCCTCGTGAATCAAAAGTAACTTTTATAGGCGCCGATTCCCCAGGGGCTATCACATTTTTCGAGGGGGCAACTGCAGTACAGCCACATGATGAACGGACATTGCGGATTATCAGTTCCGATTTGCCATTGTTTTTCAGGGAAAAAGTATGATCTTTTTTATCTCCCTGCTTCATGTCGCCAAAATCATATGATGCTTCAGAAAACACTGCAACGGGTGCCTTTTCAAGATCGGCTGCTGAAAGTTTTGAAAAATCTTCCTCAATGGTTGCACTCACTCCCAGGGAGGCACGATAGTCGTTGCTTCCGTCAAGTGAAAGATAGATACGGTGACTGGCAAAACCGTAAGTTTCGGCTTCTTTTGCACTGTAGGTAACCTGAAGGCTCCCCTTGCCTCTTGCGGGGATAACCTGGGGAGTTGCCTTCACCTGGATATGTTTGGGTACGGTCCGGAATTCAACCTTCACTGGTTTATCCGTGTCATTCACAAGTTCCATATCCTGGGTTTTCACTTCATTCTCTGTCATCCGGGCAAATGATATATGATTTGTTTTAGCCCTCAATGAACCTATTTCCCGCGGATACTGTTCAGCAAGCGTTTGTTCACGTTCTTCAACCCTTCCCACAATCCGCAGGACTATTGTTCCGTTCTCCGCATTTGAACTGACCATGATGGTTTTGTTAAAGGAACCCGGCCTGTTCTTCGGGTCATAACTTACCTGGATTTCCCCGGTACCTCCTGAACCTATCGGCTCACGGGTCCAGGATGGCGTTGTACAGCCGCATGAAGCCCTGACATTACTGATTACAAGGGGAACAGTCCCCTTATTTGTAAATTTGAATGTAGTGGTCTGAACACCATCTGACTCTTTAAATGAACCAAAATCATGTTCAAGGTTCTGGAAGACAATCTGGGGCTTCTGTGCAACAACTTCTCCAGCCACTGCAACAGCAATAACGATCAAAAACAGATGTAACAATTGTTTCATTTGATTATTGTTTTAATTTTCTGGAATTATTAGCTTAATTTGCTCTAACAAAATTAAGCAGGTTATCTTCTTGATGATGTTAATCATGCTCAATATTTTGTTAACAAAGTGTTAATTGCTTATAAAGAAGTAATTACAGCTACATTAAGCTGGACAAAGGCTTTATGAAAAGAAAAACCTTAACATATATCATCACCCTTGCAACTATAACCGTTGCAGGAGCATTGATGCTTCAGTTTTTCTTCCTCCGGAATTCATACAATTATTCGGAAAGGCAGTTCCGCGAAAGTACGACCATTGCACTGAAGGAGGTTGCATGGCAGCTGCTGGCAGCAAACGGAAACCTGAACAGGTTCGATAGTATTGCCCCTGTTGAAATGATCACCAGCAGCTATTATATAGTAACAATGGACGGCTTCATCGATCATGAACTGCTGAAACAGCACCTCAGGGAGGAACTGATTAAACATGAGATTTATACCGACTTTGAATTTGCCATAAACAATCCGGCTACCGGGGAGATTGAACAAAAAACATACATTAACAACCGGGGAGAAGAAAGAACCTCAAGGTTTTCGTTTCCTGCCAACGGCGATAGCAACAGGCATTACTTTGCAGTTCATTTTCCCGACCGTTCGCCATATTTTCACAGCAGGCTTTCCATCTGGTATCTGTTTACCGGCCTTCTGCTGGTTGTAGTACTATTTTTCGGGTATACCTTGTCGGTTATCATCAGGCAAAGACAGCTGTCGCAAACCCAGAAGGATTTTATCAATAACCTGACCCATGAACTTAAAACCCCCATCTCATCCATTGCATTATCATCGAAAATAATCAATGATGAAAAAATTCTTGAGAATCCTCAAAGGCTTTTCAAATATGCACAAATCATCCAGGAGCAAAACTCAAGGATGTCAAAAAACGTGGAGAAGGTACTGACCCTTGCCACGCTTGAAAAAACAAGGCTTCATCTGAACAAGGAGAAAATAGAGCTGCAGGATTTTCTTTCAAAGGTCATTGAATACTTCAGGCAGTCGGATTTTGGCAAGAATGCATCGGTGGAGCTGGTAATGAACCAGCACCCGTTATACCTGATTGCCGACAAGTTCCATCTGACAAACCTTGTTTTAAATATACTAGAAAATGGTGTAAAGTATTCGGAAAACAAACCGAAACTGAAACTGGAGGCAAGCCGGACAGGGAAAAACACACTGATTACATTTACAGACAACGGTATCGGGATTTCAAAAAAGTACAGAAAAAAAATATTCCGGAGGTTTTACAGAATACCTACCGGAAATGTTCACAATGTAAAAGGTTTTGGACTGGGGCTCGATTATGTAAGAAAAATAGTCAAAGCCCACCATTGGGAAATAAAAGTTGACAGTAATCCGGAAGGCGGCAGTATATTTACACTGATAATATCGTGAAAAATGAACAGCGCAATTAAACTACTACTTGTAGAGGATGATGATGCCCTGAGATTTATTGTAAAGGACAACCTGGAGCAACATGATTATGAAGTCGATTCAGCTGAAAACGGCGAAGAAGCAATTGAACTTTATGAAAAAAACACCTACCAGCTGATTATCCTCGATGTCATGCTGCCTAAAATAGATGGGTTCAAAGTGGCTTCGTACATCAGAAAGTCAAATGAAAGCATCCCCATCATATTTCTGACTGCACGGTCGATGACCGAAGATAAAATCACAGGGCTCAGTCTTGGAGGCGACGATTATATCACCAAACCTTTCAGTATGGAAGAATTGTTGCTTAAAATCAAGATTTTTCTAAAACGCAGCAGTGTCATCCCCGGGGAACAGGCCGAATCATCGGGTCCCATTAAAATTGGCCGGTTTATTTTCATCCCTGAAGAACTCTACCTTTCAATCGATGGACATGTAAGGAAACTCACAATAAAGGAGACTGAACTGATAAAGTTTTTTGCAGGGAATATCAACAAGGTACTCAACAGAAATGACATACTTGACAAAGTCTGGGGCTCGAACGATTATTTCCTTGGCCGCAGCCTCGATGTTTTTATTTCCAGGTTAAGAAAATATTTTAAACCCGATCCGAATATACATATCATCAATTTACACGGGGTTGGGTTCAGGTTTATGGTCAAAAAGGAAGAAAAAAGTCAGACGAACTAAAAGAAAACCCATCAGCACTTGGCGGAAATAAAAAAACAACTATTTTTGCAGTCCGAAAATTAAAGGTCAGGTTAATAAAAGAAAATTAAATAGCGATGAAAAGGACATTTCAGCCATCTAACAGAAAAAGAAGGAACAAGCACGGTTTCAGGGAAAGAATGGCAACTGCCAACGGCAGAAAGGTATTGAAAGCCCGCAGGGCCAAAGGCAGAAAAAAACTGACTGTTTCTGACGAACCAAGGCATAAAAAATAGTTTATACCTTATATGTTGAATAGCGGGAAGGTAAAGAAAATTATTCTTTACCTTTTCGTGTTTATAGGAAACAGAATCTTGATGATTTTACCTTATTTTTACCGGTCGAAACGTTTGAGTTAAATATGAACAGAACCAGCCGGATTTTCCTTATCAATTTATTGATCGCTGCGGGATTAGTTCTCCTGCTCATCTTTGTCACCCTGAAGTTACTGGAAGTGTATACCCGTCACGGCCAATCAAATCCGGTTCCTGATTTCATCGGGATGAGCCAGCCTGAGGCACATAAGGTGGCCCGCCATCACCATCTCAGGATTGAAGTTGTCGATTCTGTTTTTGTTGATGATATTGCTCCGGGAGCTGTTGTTGACCAGATTCCCGAACCGGGCCATGGAGTTAAAGAAAACCGCACAATCTTTGTTTCTGTCAATTCATCACAGCCCGAATTGGTGACACTTCCCCAGTTAACCGATATCTCTTTCAGGCAGGCCCAGGTACTGATTGAAAACAGTGGTTTTATTGTAGGTGATATCAGCTTCAGGCCTTCTGAATTTCACAACCTGGTACTGGAGGTTCAGAAAGATTCGGAAAGGGTACGTTCGGGACAGAAACTTCCAAAAGGCTCACGTATCGACCTTGTACTGGGACGGGCACAGGGAAATGCCTCAACAATCCTGCCTGACCTGACCGGGCTGACTGCTGAGGAAGCCGAACAGTTACTGATGAATATGATGCTGAACAGCGGTGTCATCATCTATGACAATACTGTCCAGACTTCCGAAGATTCACTCAGTGCAAGGGTATGGAGGCAGCGGCCAACGCCCCGGACCACTTCAACCATCAATATGGGATCATCTGTTGACATATGGGTAACAACCGACTCTTTAAAATTGAATGAAACCGGAGGATTGAACTTCTGATATTATGGAAGAGTATCTTGCAGAAAAGGAAGAATTTGAAGATGATGGATTGTTTGAACATTATCGTTTTACAGTAGATGCAGGCCAGTCGGCGATGCGTATCGACAAGTTTCTGTCGAACCGTATCAATGATGTTTCACGAAGTAAAATTCAGGCAGCAGCCGAGGCAGGCAATATCCTGGTTAACGGCCAGCCTGTAAAGGCAAACTATAGTGTTAAACCTCACGATGACATTCGTATTGTCATGGAGTATCCCCGTCGGGAGCTCAAAATTATCCCTGAAGAAATTCCGCTGGATATTGTCTATGAAGATCAGCACCTGATTGTTATCAATAAACCTCCAGGGCTTGTTGTCCACCCGGGCCACGGGAATTATACAGGTACGCTTGTCAATGCCCTGGCATGGTATTACAAAGACCTGCCACTGTTTAAAAGTGAAGATCCCCGGCCGGGGCTTGTTCACCGCATTGATAAAGATACATCAGGACTAATGGTTGTTGCAAAAACAGAACAGGCAAAGGTGAAGCTGGCCCTCCAGTTTTTTGAAAAATCATCAGAACGCCGTTACCAGGCGCTTGTATGGGGCATACCGAAAGATCCGGAAGGGACAATCATTGGGAATATTGGCCGGAGCCTGAAGAACCGGCAGGTTTTCACTGTTTTCCCCGATGAGGATATGGGGAAACATGCGGTGACCCATTATAAGGTCCTTCAGGAAATCGGATATGTAAGCCTGGTGGAATGCCGTCTGGAAACCGGACGCACACATCAGATAAGGGTCCATATGAAACATATCAACCACCCGCTCTTCAATGATTCGAATTATGGGGGTGACCAGATATTAAGGGGTACTACTTTTACAAAGTACAAGCAGTTTGTCCAGAACTGCTTCAAACTGATCCCAAGGCAGGCACTGCATGCCAAAACACTTGGGTTCATTCATCCTGCAACGGGAGAAAAAATGCTGTTTGATTCAGAATTACCTGAAGATATGGCAACAGTGATAAAAAAATGGGAAAACTATATAGCCAATAGAAATGATTAATAAACCAAATATTGCAGTCATTGCAGGTGGCGATTCTTCTGAATTTGTTGTATCGGTAAAAAGCGGAGCCAATGTGCTGTCGGCAGTTGATCCTGAAAAATACACCCCCTGGCTTGTCCAGATAAAAGGTAGCGAATGGGATGTTTTCAGCAACGGGATGAAAATAGCCTCCGTTGATAAAACTGACTTCAGTTTTACTTACAACCAGCAGAAAATAAATTTCGACTTTGCCTATATTACAATCCATGGTACTCCTGGAGAAGATGGAATCCTGCAGGGGTATTTTGAACTGCTTAAAATCCCATATTCAACAAGCAATATCCATTCATCGTCGCTGACCTTTAATAAATGGTTCTGCAACAATTATCTGAAAAATTTCGGGATAAGAATGGCCCGTTCCTTCAGGTTCTGCAAGGGTGAGGAAGTTAACCCGGCGCAGGTTGTAAAATCACTGGGACTGCCGCTGTTTGTCAAACCAAATGCAGGTGGCTCCAGCTTTGGTGTGACAAAGGTAAAAGATGGGAATGACCTGGCAACTGCACTGGAAAAGGCATGGGCCGAGAGCCATGAAGCCCTTGTGGAAGAATTTATTGACGGCCATGAATTCACATGCGGCCTTGTGAAGATCAGCAATAAAAAAATTATATTCCCTGTAACTGAAGTCATCCCAAAAAACGAGTTCTTCGATTTTGAGGCAAAATATACCCCCGGGGCAACCCAGGAAATTACACCTGCACGTCTGCCTGAAGAATTGTACGAAAATTGTCAGCAACTGGCATCCCGTATCTACGACCTCTGCCAGTGCTCGGGCATTGCAAGGGTCGATTTTATACTGAAGGATCAAGAATTCTATTTCCTTGAAATCAATACAACCCCGGGGATGACAGCAACCAGTTTCATCCCTCAACAGATCAATGCAATGGGAATGAATCTCATGGACTTGATTTCAATGGTCATTGAAGAAGGGCTTTCAACATTGAAATAACAGCCTCTGCTGATTGAATGTTGACAACTTATCCCCAATAAAATGCACCACCCCCTGCTTATTTTGTACTTTTAGCGGCCGTATTGTCACTGCCGGTAAATTTAACTTCAAAAAAAATGGCTGCAGAAAAAAACACAAGGAACAAGAATCATGGATCAAGGCCCACGGGCCTCACCATCGATGAAATCAATGCACAGTATGGAAAGCTTCCGCCACAGGCGGTTGAGGTCGAAGAGGCAGTTCTCGGGGCGCTCATGCTTGAACGGAATGCATATGTCACTGTAGCCGATATTATTGACACTTCAAGTTTTTACAAGGACGTCCATCAGAAGATTTTTGAAGCCATCAAGGAGCTTTCCACACATGAAAAACCTGTCGACCTGCTGATGGTGACCCAGGAGTTAAAGAACCGCAACCAGCTGGATGATGTGGGAGGCCCGGCATATATTACACAACTCACACGCAGGGTAGCTTCAGCAGCACATATTGAATTTCATGCGCGCATCATTGCACAGAAATACATCCAGCGTGAACTGATAAGGGTTTCTTCTGAAATCCAGGCCAAATCATATGATGACACCATGGATGTTGATGATTTGATTGATTTTTCAGAAACATCATTATTCCAGGTTGCCGAAAGGAACATCAAGAAAGAGACTGTCCCAATCAAGCCGGTGCTCAATGAAGCGATTATACAGATTGAAAAGGCAAGGCATCAGAAAAGCGGGCTGAGCGGCGTCCCTTCAGGGTTCACTGCCCTCGACCGCATCACTTCGGGCTGGCAGCGGACCGACCTTGTTATCATTGCAGCCCGCCCGTCAATGGGTAAAACGGCTTTTGTTCTCAGTATGGCCCGCAATATGGCTGTAGAGCATAACCGTCCGTGTGCTATATTTTCCCTTGAAATGTCATCTCTGCAGCTTGTTAACAGGCTCATAGCCGCTGAAACAGAACTTGGAAATGACAAACTGAAAACGGGCCGGCTTGCAAATTACGAATGGGAACACCTGAACAGGAAAATATCGAACCTCGAGAAGGCTCCTCTGTTTGTCGATGACACTCCTGCCCTGTCGATCTTTGAATTCAGGGCAAAGTGCAGGAGGTTGAAAATGCAACACAACATTGAGGTTGTCATCGTCGACTACCTGCAGCTGATGACAGCCGGCAGCGACAACCGCGGAAGCCGTGAACAGGAAGTCAGTACAATCTCACGATCACTGAAAGCAATTGCCAAGGAATTGAACATCCCCATACTGGCGCTTTCACAGCTGAACCGATCGGTAGAATCGAGAGAGGGCAAACGCCCCCAGCTTTCCGACCTTCGTGAATCAGGAGCCATCGAACAGGATGCCGACATCGTTACCTTTATCCACCGTCCCGAATACTATGGCATGACCGAAGATGAATCGGGCAATTCCCTTGTAGGTGTGGCTGAAATTATCATTGCAAAGCACCGTAACGGTGCAACAGGCGATGTGCACCTGTCGTTCAGAAAGGAACTTGCTAAATTCTCCGACATGCAGCCTACCTTCAGTGAAGGGTTTGCTGCCACGCAAACATTCAGTTCCAAAATGAATGAAGAAGATGAAAACGAATACCTTTCAGCCGGAATGACAGGACAAAAACAATTTGATCAGTCTCCGGGCGAAGTTCCTTTTTGATCCCTGGTGTACATCAATTAAATGTCTCATAATCATCAGGAACAGCAGGACTTTTCCCTCATGCTGATATTTAGATTGTTATCACATATCATGTTTAATTTTCACAAAAATTAGATCTGTTTTTCATTGAAAAAGGCTCAAATAGTTTAATATTTGTAAATTAGGTAAAGAAAACAGATGACATGAGATATAAATTATTGCTTTTAACAGGATTTTGCCTGTTTTTCATCCATTCAAAAGCCATACACCTGCTGATACCCATGGATGATTCACAGCGAAACCATCTGAAATCATACGGAATAGCATACTGGGTCCTCCAGCGCGACGTGGAAGTAAAATGGTTGCTGAACTACAGGGGGGGCAGCTTTCTGATGCAGCACAGCCAGCAGATTGAAAATGAGTGCATGGTCAGGGGAGTTTCATATGAAACCATTACCGACGGACAGGCATCAGCTATCTTAAATGAAATTGCACGGCCTGAAGTAAATCAGGATGCCGTCAGCATGAACAAGGCTCCACGGGTGGCAGTCTATACCCCTCCCAATAAATTGCCATGGGACGATGCAGTAACCCTGGTGCTGACCTATGCGGAAATCGAATATGACCAGATATATGATGAAGAAATCTTCAACGGGAAATTGTCGGAATACGACTGGCTGCATCTTCACCATGAAGATTTCACAGGCCAGTTTGGCAAATTCTGGAGGACCTACCAGCATATGCCCTGGTATCAGCAGGAGGTAAACATCAACAAGGAAACTGCACAGCGGCTCGGCTTCCTGAAGGTATCAGAAATGAAGGCTCATGTATCAAAGGAAATCGAAAAATATGTACTGAACGGAGGCTTTCTTTTTGCCATGTGTGCTGCCACCGACACCTACGATATTGCACATGCAGCCATGGGCATCGATATATGCGGCCCTATGTTTGACGGTGACCCTGCAGATCCGCATGCAAATGAAAAACTCGACTTCAGCAGGACTTTTGCTTTTGAAAACTTCATCCTGGAAATGGATCCGCATATATATGAATTTTCAAATATTGACGCCACCGACACAAGGAATGTATTAAGGGAGAATGATTATTTCACCTTGTTCGAGTTTTCGGCAAAATGGGATCCCATTCCAACAATGCTTTGCCAGAACCACCGCAACATGATTAAAGGTTTTATGGGCCAGACAACCGCCTTCCGGAAAGAAGTCATCAAACCGAATGTTCTGGTTATGGGAGAAAACAAACCTGCAAACGAAGCCAGGTACATCCATGGGGAAAGGGGAAAAGGATTCTGGACCTTCTACGGTGGCCATGACCCGGAAGACTACCGTCACCTGGTTGGTGACCCTCCTACCGACCTTAGCCTGTACCCTAATTCACCAGGCTACAGGCTCATCCTGAATAACATCCTGTTTCCTGCTGCAAAAAAACAAAAAAGAGAAACATAAAAAAAGCTCCGGAATCTCCGGAGCTTTTTATGATGAACCTTAATAAAGGTTAATCCACATAAATCTTTTGTGCCCACCACAAAGGGGTCTGTTGTGTATTGCCACCCATTGCCTGACCGGCAGCATTCACATTTCCTTCATTGATACTTGCCTCATTCAGCGGGTAAGCATTCCTTTCAGGTAAATCAGTCAGACCACCGATTGGAACAAATTCATACTGACGGGTCTGCGGACCATCGGCTGTAGGGAATGTATATTCATAGGGAGTATTTGGCCTTACCAGGGTAGTTGGATAGCCGGTACGGCGGTACTCACTCCATGCTTCCATAGGCTGCATGTACAACGCAATATATTTCTGGGTCAAAACAGTTTCGGCATTTGCAGGGGGCAGAGCTGCAATATATGCATCTATCTGGGGTTGTGCAACACCCCAGCGCTGCATCGATGCCCTAACACCTTCTTCATACCATTGCTGATCCCAGTTATTCAGTTCACTCATGATAAATGCAACTTCAGCATACTCCATATAATATTCAGTATAATCAGGAGCAAGAATTGCCGCTCCGGGGTCGGATTCCCACTGGAATGCGCCAACAATATTGTTGGCAGAGGTCAGAGGAATACCTACTTTGTTGCCCTGGGCATTATCGGCCACAAAGATATCGAGCCTTGGGTCCTCTATACCAAACGGCCCACGTTCTCCCTGGAGCAACTCGACAAACTGCATGGAAGGCGCAAAGTCACGGCGGGCGTCCACAACAAATCCCTGGTACATCGGAGCACCGTTTACTGCAGTTGCCTCAAAGGTCACCCCTGCATTATCGGCATTCGATTCCATCACACCTGCAGCTATTGCTGCATCAATATGTTGCTGGGCGCCAGGATATACGTGCCTGATACGGTTGGCAATCCGAAGCCGTAATGAATTTGCAAACTTTTTCCACTGAACCGGGTCGCCTCCATAGAAGTTATCACCCTCAATCACAATATCATCAGTACTGATAGCCGCCTGTGCTTCTGCCAGTTCATTCAGCATGTCGGGATAAATATCCTGTTGCCGGGCATAAGCAGGTGCATCAATACCCTCAGTTTTCAGCTGATTGGCCTGAAATGAAGGATTGTCACTACCATAGGAGGCATACGGCACATCGCCCCACAACTCCACTGCATGAAGATAAACATATACAAGCATGATACGGGCTGCTGATATCTGGTTTTGATTGGGACCGAAACGTTCCATATCGACGCTGGTTTCTTCATTTGTATTCAGTTCAATCAAATCCCATAAATCCTGTGCATTTTTATAAATTGCATTCCAGGCATTGAGGTTCACGGTTTCGCGGTACTGAAACCTGTCTTCCTCCGTATAGTTTACCTGGTTCCAGTACTGGACCCACAACAGGCTCTGCCGGCCCGAATACCAAACATCGCGGGTGTTCAGCATCAACTGCTTCTGAACCCTGTTGATAAGGCCGTATGTAGGAGGCACCTCCGGACTGT